>Ga0208767_1001538_pt1 | contig 18282 bp, 3 predicted proteins | sample VirMetDEL_Mar_21_FD_184514 | JGI IMG/M metagenome (GOLD analysis project Ga0208767, IMG submission 184514) | Aqueous microbial communities from the Delaware River and Bay under freshwater to marine salinity gradient to study organic matter... | ecosystem: Environmental > Aquatic > Marine >... | reverse complement strand
AATATCCGGGTACATCTGTGTAGCATTACCCTGTGTACCAGCACTCCAACCATCATCGGGAAAGTCATCGTACGTTGCGGTCTGGCTTAAATTAATCTGCCAGATAACTACCTCATAGCAGTAGCCATCAATAGGGTTATCGAGCATGCATTCCCACGCGTAAGGCACATTGATGCCTATCGTTGTAGACATCCCCGATACCCAACCCCCTGGTGGTGTAGTCAGATTCAGCACATAGCTCCAACCCGGATGGAACGTTGTACTAGTGCAGTCTCCATTTTCTCCTATGTCCAACCCCGTTTCCTCATCGACATAGTGCAGACCCATGACCAGATGACTAATGTTGTCATTATTCCCAACGTGCGTGCTGCTGGACTGATCGCAGGTACTCGGTGGGTCGTCTGACTGCGTGTAGTCATTGCACCCACAGTTTTCTGCATTTGGAAACTGAATAACAAACGTATGAATACCATTCGGTACAGCCGAAGGGGTATACCCCGCCAATACTACATCGCAGGTTTGAGACCAAGTTTCAGAAAAAACTGAAAGCAGTAACAGGAGGGTGATATGTCGATACATTTAGCGCAGTTCCATAATTCGGTCTAAATTATTTGCAAGTTTCTGTATCGCAGCAGAGTGAGGAATCAGCTTACCACCATGGTGTAACATACGGTATTTACCTGCATACACACCTGTTGGAATGGTATCGTCACCTGCTAACGTTTGACCGGTGGCTTGAGCAAAATTCTGTAAATCTGTAAAGGCCCCAAAGATTGCGAGGCTGTTTGCACCGACTACTAACCTTTGGAATGCTGCGGGCTTCAAGAAAGACCCCAGGTCATTATCCACACGGTTAGCGATATTCATCACAAAGTTAAGGCTTTTGTCATCATCATCATCATCTAACATACCTTCTAACACTTTGATAAAGATGTAGAGGTACATCATCTGACGGAAGTTTGCAGCACTCTTACGCAGGTTTTCCTGGTCTACCTCACTGATGGTATCATCGAACTGCATCTTTCGATTCAGAATCGGAATCATACGTGGCAGGATAGCCTTGATTGCAGTGAATGGCATTTGAATCATGGTGTTCCAACGCCCCTTGACATTACGATCCAGCAGCGGATCATACCGTTCGCTCTGTACCCGCTGTGCAATAGCTTCAGGCAACCAGCTTTTGAACTGCATCAACAGCGGTCCAATCATGGTAGCCTTAATCGGCATAGGACTATTTGGGTCATAGTTACCGTGGATACGTTTGTTAACCTGGTCGACCTTCGCCATCAACGCTTTGTGCTTTGCCTCACCGGGGCGGTATCCCTCTAACTGAATAATACCGTTTTCATCCATCGCCTCCCACAACGTTTTGCCATCTACAGTAATCGATTGCAACAATGCAATGGTTGCAGAACCATAGACCATATACTCTGAGCTACGTTGCAGCTCATAGATTCCAAGCTTACGTAATCCCTTACGTCCTCCTGCACCAAGACCTGCTTCGGTAGCACTCTTAACAAACTTGCCGGGCTGGAAACGAATCTCAGTGAAATCCTTCAGCACATCCAGCGTACTCATCATACCCTGAATCTTTCTTGCTGTAGCGTTCGGCGCATAGTTCAACGTGAACGAGTTCATTACACTATTCATCATCAGACCTAAGCCACGACGGTAGTGAGTCTCATTGAACTCTGCTTGACCAGCTGCATATTGCATACCGGCTAACGTGCCATACACCATGTTTGTTGCTGCAGCAGGCAAGTTCCATCCCATACCCTTTGCTTGAATCCATTGCTGGATACCATACGTTGTCTTTGCTACAGATATCTTTGGCGTTTTTGCATCAATCTTATCTTGGATTGCCTGCTTCTCTTCAAGTGTATCTGCAGTAGACATCTGCTGCTCCAGCTTTTCAATTTCTTCTCGGATGTCTCTCGGCCATGCAGCACGTGGAGCGTTCCTCTGTACGTCCGCCGTAGTTTTGTGACCGTAGAATCGGTCAACAAGAGTGTTGACGGATCTCATAATCTTAGACCGGTCATCAGCAGTACGTGAAGACAACGGCATACCCATCTTGTTGCGCAACTTAGACATACCAATTTTCGGTGTCACATTAATGTTGCCCATCAACGACCGAGTCATCCGCACAGTATCCTCAATCTTATTCTTGCTTTCGTAGGTAGTCGCCATCATTGCAAATCCCAAGAACGTACGCTCCAGGTCGTAATCTTGCTTTGACGGATCTGCCAGCTTGTTCATGAAGTTGACAGGCAACTCCTCACGCTGACGTCCTGTAACCGGGTCGATGAGATACGCCATGTTATCCTCTTCGGTTACTGTCATTGCCCTCAGCATTGCATCAGTCATTCGACCTCCGACCTCACTCATACCACCATCGATAATTTCTTTAGTGAATGATTTACGAATCGCCGGGATGAAGAGACCATTCTGCATCTGTGCTTGACTTGCAGCATCCCCCATCTTATGCACCGGCAACATGTGCATCATCTCAATCATCTGCTGTCGGTACTCACGGTAGAACTCTACAGCTGCGGGGTCTTTCTGCAACTCCACAAAGCGAGCATCATAGTACCCGGTCTTCTTGCCGTTGATTGCCTTCTTAGGCATATTAAACAAGAACCGGTTGAAGACACTCTTATTACTCGGGTCGTTTCTCTGTACCCATTCATCCTTTGCAGCTTGACGCGCTTCTGCTCCGTCAACTGTAGTTTCAATAATATCAAACTCCGCTGTACGTGAGAATACATAGTTCTCCATCAGCTTATCCTGACGCTTTAAGAACTCCTCAGCACCAAGCTTGCCGTACTTCTTTTCAAGCAAAGCAATAGCCGCCGGATTGTTCTTACGCACCGCCGTATCTCCGCTGTAGTCATACAGAGTATTGACATCAATACGATCTGTATTCTCAGCTAACCAGGCACGCATCAACTTAGGCTGCTTACGGTACCGCTTCTGTGCTTTTGCCAACTCCGCTTCCCACTTACCACTAAAGGAGTGGATAAGCTGTGGTGTAGGATTACCGGTTGTATCCAGCTGCACCATGCCTTCCCACTTATGCTTCTTGTAGTAATCAGTTTGCTTGAACGCTTTACTCTTCTTTAAGAAGCGCAATGAACGGCGGTTGAACTGCGCTCTTTGATCTGCTGCAGCATCTCGCATCACCCCATCTAAGAAGTTCAACTCCATTGAACCCTGACGCGTAGCATCCAATGCAAGGCTGCTAAACCATGTGGTGTCTTCCACACGTTCAAACGTATCCTCATTGATATAGTCTACGCCCTTAGTACCCTTGAAGTGCTCACGAGCCATCTTGCGGCTCAACTCCCGCGCCTCCTCAAAGTAATCTTGCCGGAGCACTGAAGCCTCACGTACCATCTCATCAATAGACGCACGTGCTTCGTTGCTCTCCTTTACAATACCACGCATGTTAGCATAGAACTCAGTAATCGTACTGACGTTCTCCAATGCACTCTGAACAAAGCGCATATCCTGTTGGCTACCCGCAGCGTTATCCAACACCGCACGTGCATCTTGCAACTCCCTGTCTGCCACTGCGACCAAATCCTGCAAGCCTACACTATCATCAGCCAGCAGTTCCAAGTCACGCTCCTCTAATCCAATACGCTGATTCATCCGCTGCACCAACACTTTGTTGTCACGGTACCTACTGCGCATCTCCTTCAACTCCCGGATACGCTTCTCCTTGTAGTCCCTGAACGCTTGCAGGGTATTGTCCTTCAGCCCAAAGTTGTCTACGTCTGTATTCAACAGCATATTATCTACATCTCCAGGCGGCCTATCATTCTGAGCTTTCTTCGACTTCTTGATTGTTACCCCACGCTGCTTCGCGTTTGCTACAATCATATTCATTGTCAGCGCGGCTACTTGTTCCAATGCCGTTTGGTTATCAGCGATAATGCCCAAGTCCGACAGGATCTGACTGAAGTATGCTACCACACGATCCAAGAACGTTTCGTTCTTGTTCAACTTGATGTTGTTCAGACCTTGCTGGAACTGTGGGTTAGACATTGCCTCTGCCACAAACTCCTTTGTGTTGTACAAGCCATAGTATCGCTTTTGATTCTCTTCTTGAATCACAAAGTCATATGCTTGACGCTCTGCTTCAGTCAGAGCATCCAAGCTTGTTCCAGATGCCACACGTTTGAATACCTTGACGCCCTCCTTAAACAGGTTTAGCTCACCGATGTCCAGACCCATCAGACGCAACAACTCCGGGCTAGCAGTGATCTGGTTACGCAAGTTGTCTAAACGCTCTACCGTCGTCCACATTGTCAGCGAAGGGTTATCTATAGCCTGCACCGTATGTGCGTGAATCAGCTCGTGAGCTAACTCTTGTGCTGTCAGAACACCCTTATTGTTTTTGCCCTTTGTGATATACAGAATATGATTGCCGTCATTCCGGTAGTTTGCCTTTGCTCCCGACGCCTGACTTGGCTCCACAATGACAATTCTAACCTTCTGCTCTTGCCCCATGCGCTTCTCAAAGTCCAAGAGCTGACGTAGAATATTTGAGCTGTCTTTCACAAATTTATCCGCATACTCTGACGCAGAGTAGGTAGCACGTAACTCAGGCTCTGACTCCTCTGCCGGCGCAATCGGACGACCAGGACGACCGCTTACCGGTGGCGCTCCAATATCTCCAATGTTCCCAACGTTCGGTCCGTCGGTATCCTCTACCTCTGATTCTGGCTGTACGCCGGGACGGACACGTCCTGCCGGATCTCCGAAGTTTTCGTCAACCATAGAAGGCGGTCCGTCCAACTCTTCAAAGCCACCAATCGGAGCCATCATAGGTGGCATACGTCCATCTCCCTCGTTTTGCTGCTTGATATCCATGGTCTTTGTATACCCCTTAGTATCAGGCGCATACTCTGCTGAGAAGTAATCTCCCAGCTCCTCCATTTCAGTCAAGCGGTAAATTGGCATTCCCTGTGGATTATTGAAAGCCGTATTTCCAATCTTATACAACTTCCTACCAACGCGCACATACCCAAACTCAATAACCTTTCGGGTTGCCTCATTACCATAGATTACATCCCGCGTTTCTGGGATATTTTCTTGCGCATACTCTGCGTTCAACTTTGGCGCAAGCTCCGGCATGTGACGAACAATTTGCTCATGCATGATACTTCCGCTGTCGAACATCATGTACTCTACAGCACCAGTACCCACTGCATCGCGTATACCCAGCTGCTGCAACATAGCTGCAGGAATATATTTATTATAGCTCCGTGCTCCAATCGACCCACCAAGAAGCAGACCGTATACAACTAGATCTTCTGCAAGCTGACGAACCTGGGCATCCTCACTGCGTGCCAATGCTAAGAACGCACCATGCATCTCGATAGGTGACACATTAATCACGCGGTCACCAGTGAACTCAATACGGCTATACCCCTCCTTGGGGTTTACCATGGGGATTAATTGCTTGATAAACAGGTTATCACGTACCTCTTCTTTGGTCGACCGCAGCGTCACCAAGCGCTGAGCCATACCATTCGTTTCACTCAGCATTTCCGCACGTACTTGTACTGCTGTTTTGCCCGTGATATCGGCAATCCACTTAGCATTCAGATACCGGCGCACCTCTACTAAGTATCTCCCCAGTGCTTCATCTGCTTTTCTACCCGTCATATCTGTATAGGACTCGCTCATCATATCACCATATGTAGAAACAAGTTCTTCAAACATGCCTGTCCTGTACACGGACTCTCCAGGAATATCCAGCACGGCTTTACGAACTCGCTCCAACGTTTCAAAGAGCTGTCCGGATACTGTATCAGTTGTAAGCAACTCCATGGTATTCGGATCAGTAGCCCGAAGATTACTCTGACCATCCAATCCCGTAACTTTACGGAACAGATTACCGTTATACATATCCAGCTCAAGCGCTGCCCGAGTCTTAGCATTCTTAGTATCGTGCTTCATCATATTCTGAAGCGTCATAAGACCATCACTTGCCAGATTTAACTGGTGGTGCGCATGCGCTAACTGCACAATGAATACGGCTGATTGCACCTCAGTACGTGAGCCTTTACCCTGAATAACATCAAGCATAGTACGCTTGTCCAAAGGCTTCCACTCTGCCAGCTGCTTGTTGTACTTTTTACCTTGACGCTTGCGCTCATCCGTAAGCACCTTGCGAGCATCTCTCAGCATGGCACTTGCGTACTCTGTCCCACCTCTATTGACCAAGCCGGCACCATTCTCCTGATCTTTGGCAACAGCTTTCATGTATGGCGTATTCATGAATAACGCAATGGTCTCCATGTTGTAGCCCATATGCGTCAACGTCGACCAGTATGCCCAGTTACTTGCGTTGATATTCAACATCCCCAGCAGCTGGTTATTCTCGTTGTCAACTGCGTGGTTCAACAGAACACTGAATTGCTCTTGACGTGTGCCGGCTGTTGGCGGCGTTTCATAGTCTAACAAGAACGTAGTGTCATGAATATCCCGCAGACCCATATACTTGAAGTCCTCATTAGTAGTCATCGGGGTATTTGGGTCAATTCTAATCTCTACTCCCAATGAATAGTTCTCGATGACTTTACCCTGGAAGTCTTTTTTCAAGTGCCAGAACTCAAACTGTCCCGGAATCGCCTGCTCCACCTGTGAGTGCAATACATTTTGCGAGGCAAACACACCAATTGCTTTCTTAGCACTCCTAGCAGTATCTGCTTTACGGTCATTGTAGAAGACCCCAAACGGTGACAGGATAGGAGCCGTTTCTGCCGTACCCAATAACTGTGCAAGCTCTTCACTGTAGCCGTCAGTCACAGGACGATGACGCTCTAAGGAAGCATTAGGGTCAGTGGACAACAAGCTCTGGTTGTAGATTTCAACCATCTGGTTATGCGCCACCCGGATTTTGGACTCGTCATCTAACTCGTTAAAGCCCTCAGCGGTAATGTCCTTGTCAATGATCAGCTCTCCATCGATTTCTGTTGGCTCAAACAAGAACCCATACATCTTATCAATATCATAGTCCTGACCGATTTGTCCAATCAGCTCTTCCGGTACAATTAAAGTGTCCCCGTATGATTTAGGTAAGAAGCCTACGATTTCAAAGGTTGCTGAGCTACCCTTCTTTTGACCTGGAATACGGTAAGCCATAGCCTGCAGCATTTCTGCCGGCAGGTCTTCCGCTTTAACGACTCCATCTACAACCGGAATTTTTGCCCGGTACTTCCAAGGCATAATGATTTGGTTAGGTCGACCCTCTTGGGACACCTTCAAACGTTTACCATCATATAGCTTCTGACCATCGCGTGTAACCCAGCGAATATCACTTTGGTCCATGTCCTCCAGCTTTTCATAGCGCAAGCCAGTTTCAGGACGAATAGGACCACCGAATCCGTAAATCTTCGGATTTATAATTTCACTACGTAACAAGCTAAGCATCAGGCTTTCCACCCGTGAAGCGCTTGGCCCTTGTGTCAGCGGTGTACTAAACGCACCGTTTTCAATATCGTAATGCAGATGCTCAAGCTCGTTGACATCATAGTTACGCTTCACTCCCTCCTCATACAGACGCTTCGCAATCTCTTGACCGTAGCCCTCTCCTTGTAAGAGTGTGCCATCTTCAGTAATCGTCAATCCATAGCGCTCTGCAAAGCGGCTGATCTTCGCCATGATTTCAATCTCCCGGGCCTCCATATAGCGACGATGCATTTCCCGCCCTGTAACGCCCGGCTTACCGTTCATGGTAAACAAGGTCTCGTCATCAGCCATGTTTGCCAATAACAACTTTGCTACTTGCGAACCATGCACCTTATCTCCCATTTCACTAGATGGTACCTCCTGCTGGATACGCATGCTTGTACGGTCATACTCAATAACCTGACGTAAGGCGCCTTTGACATTTGGATCTATAGCTGTATCGCGGAACTGCTCTACCGCTTCCATACTAATATCACCATTGTCATCATAGACAGCTTTCATAGTCTGGTCCGCCTTTCGACCTTCACCTTGCTCAAACAATGGGTTACCCACCTTCAAGCCGCTGGTATGTACTGCCCGCTGGATGTTGTTCTCCTCCATAAAGACACGGAGCTTATCCAACTCAGTACCTTTAGTCAAGCCTGCCACCAATGGGAACGACGCAGACTTAATGTAAAGCAAGTGACCATTCAACTTCTCTACCGTCACCGGTTTCATGGGTTGGAAGAAGACCTCTCGTTCTTTTTGAGAGAGTGTACCTGCATTTGCCTTGGACAGAATCTTCTGCATCTTAGCCTGCGTAATCTTTCCCTGCGCATATAGAATGCTCAGGTGCTCCTCTGCTGTGGTATACTCTGCACCATCAGCACTTTCGTAGCCAGAGTACATTGCCAGCTCTGCCTCATTCAAGCCAATACGCTTCAGGTAGTCCTCATGTACAGCCTTCTTGACTACACGATCAGGTAAGACCAATGCACGTACGCGATGGTTGTTACGCTTAACGCTCTTACCACCAACTGTTTTCTGCCAGGATACACGTGGAATAACATTACCCGGTGCAATCAAGGCAGCAAAACGTTTACCCATTTTAGTAGCCCCACCAAAGGAACCTGGGTCACCTACCAGCATAGTGGTAGCATTAAGATTGAAGTCAAACGCTTCAATGACGTACTTACCAATAAAAGCCTGGTAAATGAGCTTTTTCAGCTCTACGTTGTCGTCTTCAATTTCGGTAACGTCATAACCAAAGTGCGCTCCCATCGCAGCATAAGTGTCTAACGATGGGTCGAAATAGTTAAACAAGCCTTCGTTCAAATCAACAATCCCACTATCCTTAAGAAGGTTGATCATCTTAGTGTACTCGGTCGCAATATGCCGTTCAAACAAAACTTGTGCTTCACGGTGTAATGCATCCGGATCACCCACCAGCTGTGGGTCAAGCACTGGGAAGATGGTAAAGCGTTTTGCCTTCTTCTGAGTTGCAGTCAACGTGTCAAATATCTCTCCCGTACCACGCTGAATTGCAAGTATCCGCTTACGCTCCATTTCAATAGCTCCCCGCACCGTCTTATCATATGCCTCTTGCAAATCGAACAGAGTTGTTACATCTACATTCTCTCCTTCCCGCACCTGTAACATGCTAAGGTTCAGAGACGGCACCTCAATCATAGGCATCGTATGCTTATCCGCGAGAGTAGGCAGCATATGCTTTACCAGCTGTACTTTTCTCGTTCCCTTGTACGAAACTGTAATCTGGTTATTGTTATTCATGTAGTAGCTCAGACGCGCAATAGCCTTGTCGTGCATATCCATACCATGGAAGTCACGTACTTGTCTCATGCCCTGCGTCTTGATACCATCGACATAGGTCATCTTAACGAAGTTGCGTAACCCTGGAATACGCATACGCTGCAATAACCCGTTACCCTTTAACGTCCAGTCAAGGGGATTTAGCTCCTGATGCAGCAACTGACGCAACAGCTTACTTACGTTTAGGCGCACTGTAATGCCACCGCAGCTTGTTGCTTGCATCTACACTAGTGTTTTGGATGAAGTTGTCCTGATACCGGGCTGTAGCTACTAAGAAATCCTCAATAGGCTTACGCGCCTGGTTGCCAGGATCAGTAATAGCCATGTCTACATCCCCCTTGACAACATCACGTAAAGCGTCACGGAACGATCCAAAAATGGAGTTAGCCGCAGAGTGGTTCAACAAGTCCGTATCGATTCCAGCAAACATGAATTCACCGGTCCTATTGGTGATCTTGTTATCTTCTGTCAAAGCTTCTGCTGGAATACGAAGACCCAGCTCCTTTGCAAAAAGCTGGCTGTATGCCTTAGCAGCTTCACGATGCTGCATCGGATACATCTCTGCAATCTTCTCCATCTTGTCCAAGAAGTCTTGGACTTTGTCAGTATTGACTGTGCCATCCTCGTTGTAGAAGCCGAAGTCAACAAAGCGCATCTCTGCAGTTGCCTTAGCAAACTCCTCCATATTGCGCGAGTTGCTACTGAACTGTTGAATGTTAGACCCTGTAGCGTAACCACGTGGCGTAACAATCAATGCGTCAAAAATGCTTAAGTCTTTAGCAGCAAAGACAACAAACTGTTTTTGCATCATCAGCGTCACCTCACGTGTGCGCTTTGCATACTGACCGGTTGCGGCTTCGGCATCCATCAAATCCAAAACCACTTGGAAGTGTGGGTATGTGCTCAAAGCGTCTTGCAACACCATCTTGACTGCTGACCACTCGTAGTCAACGCCCGCAAGAGTTGCATTCAATTGGTGTGTAAGGGTATTGAAGTCAATATACTTCTTACCAAACATGCCTGTTGTTGTAGCATTGGCTTCGGTATACTGAACTGTCATCAACGCCAGCTTAGTCTCCAACCGCATAGTGCTTTTAGGGTCGACACCAAAAGCAAAGTTGTCGTCGAACGCAGCCATAGGGTTTTCCAACACCTCCTCGTCCGTCTGATCCCGCTGCGTACTCTTAATCTCTGCAGCAGTATCGTCCATCATGTTCTGCAGAGCCTCGCCGATAGAGCCTCCACGTAGCTCAATCACACCACGACTGATGCGCATGGCCTCCATAAAAGTGAGCTGCATCAGCTTGTCGTACTTAGCCGGCTCCAAAACCTGCTTGTACGCATTGATAATCTGACCAAGCTTTTCAGCCTTGACTCCATCTAACTGCGGCAGGACGGCTTCAGCTTTATTGACAACGTCTTTCAAGTCGTTACCAATCTGACGCATCATATCTGCAGCGACCATAGACTCCGTACGCTCCTTTGTTCGAGAGTGACGAAGCATGCGTTCAGCCAACCGGCCTGTAAGCATATTCAGTGCCTCTGATACTTCTTTATTTGTCAGCCCCTCTACCTCGTACAACCGCCCCGCACGGTACATCGGATCACTTTCTGTGAACTCCGTGCCCATCAACAAATTGTCTAACCCATCGATACCTAAAGCATCTAACGTGTCACGAATCTCATCAGGCAACGTAAGGTCTGAACCACGCCCAGGGCCTTGTGTAGGCTCGGTAGGAACCTCAGTCAACTGAGACAAGTCGAGGTCCATCTTGCGAATGAAGTCAGAGTAAGGCTTGTCATTGACCATCAAAGGCCGACGCTCAGTAAACTTCAGAACGTTCGCGTAGTGCCGACGAACAGTAACAGGCTGACCAAACTCCACAATGCCATCCTTGTTGACCTGCATGTTGCTGAAGATCCCCTCGCTACCTACATGCTGTAGAGATACGTTATAACGCATTCTTGCAAGCGAGTTGACAAAGCGCGTTTCGTCTTGAGGAGCAGTAATGTACTGCGAGCGAATACGGATACGGTTACCCTTCGCATTCAAGTCTTTCCGAAAAAGTGTAATACCCGGCTGGTCTCGTGGTCCACGATAGTCCGATGGGAAGTACATCAGGCGATCAGTCGTATCTGCTTTTGCATCCAATACATCTGACACATCCCGGTTATCAAGAATCATAAAGCTCTCGATAATCTGCTTGATTTGCTTTGCCTTTTCCTTACCACGCAGGTTAGGGTTGATGCCATACGCAGCTTGGAAGTTGTTCATCGTCTGCTGTGCCTGCTCCAAAGTCATACCGTGGAACTTAATCTCACCGCCAGACTCTACAATCGCATGAGCACGCTCGATGTACAAAATCGCCTGTGCCATACGCGTACCAATGGGCTTGGTTTCCGCAGGGTGCCATACCATCTGACCGGTAGCGGAGTCCTTGATGTAGACATACGGCTTACCTGTCTTAGGCTGTGTAGTTCTAAATGCCGGCGCTTCTACAGTTACTGCCTCAGAAGAAGCTTCTGGGTCAAGCAACTGACGGAATGCAGTTCGGCCACCACGCTTGGTATAGAACCCGATTTCAGCAATCTGACCAGGCTTAGTCAAAACGGACGTCACGTCTTGAGGTTGTGCAATACGCGTGCCCATGCCTGAGCGCTCAACTGCATTGACTCGACCCACTACCGGCGTTGTAAGCAAGCTGTAAATACGAGCGTTCTCGCCAGTAGTAGCCTCTACACGGCTAATAACATTACCACGCAGGCTAAACTCCAACGCGTTAATAGCCACGCCATCCTTTACAATAGTACCACGAGAGATAGTCACCTCTTCACCAACAGCAGCTCCATTTTCTACAAGGTCTTCTGATCCTTCTTTGTGGAACTTGTTGACCTCACCGGACATATCCGCATCATCAGGTTGGACGCGCAGTTTGTACGTACCAGGCATAGTACCTGGCTCGCCCTGTTCCGCATTGTTCTCTGCCTCTTCTTGAGCTGTAGGCGGAGTAGGCGGTGCTGCAGGCGGCTCTTGCGGAGCTACTTCCTCACCATTTTGCGGTCGAGCAGGTGGTGCCCCTACATCATCAGTAGCTGCCGGCGGTGCACCAACATCTGCTGGTGTTGCTCCCGGAGGTGCTCCCACATCATCTGGTGGCGCCATATCTGGGAACATCACGTCTGTGTCTGCCCCTGGAGGCGCTCCAACATCTGATACATCTGGACCGGGACGGCCTCCAACAGAACCTGTATCCGGTGTCACGTCAGCCGACTCCTCCTCTTCCAAGTCACGTAAGACCTGCTCATCAGCTTCAACAGCCATATCCTCCTCCTCTTCTTCAAAGCGTGCCAGTACACGTTCACGCAAACGCGCAGTCATACGGGCATATCCCCCTGGCTCTAACAAGTCATTATATGCATCAATCAAAGCCTTGCGGTCATCTTGAATCTCACGCAAGTCTTCAATAACCTCTTTCAAGTCAGACTGCTCCCAGTCCTGAACCTCAGCCCCTAACTGCTGCTGAGCGTTGTAGTAGTCCACTAAAGCCTGCAGGTCTGCATTAAACTTAGCTACGTCGTAGTCATAGTTCGACTCTACCTCACTACCGCGCAGTGTAGCCAGCAATGCGTCCTTTTCCGCCTGCAGCTTTACAATACGGCTTGCACGTTCTTCTGATTCCGGAGAAGACTCCTCCTCAGCCAAAGCGTTTTCAATCTCACTTAGCTTAGACAGCTGTCGATCAGTAACTTTCAAGCGCTGTTGGATACGTGATGCATCCATCACCTGCTCTCCACTAAGCGTCTTAATCTTTTCAGCAATGCTATCTGCGAGATACTTCTCCCGGATATCGCGGTTTTTGACATCAAAAAGAAGCTTAGCAATACTCTCATGCACGTCCGTATCCTCACCCCGGTAAACTTCACGAGCTTGACGGTATGCCTCACGCGCCTCATTCATACGCTGCACGTAGGTATCGTGGACTTTTGTTTTATGCTGACGGATTTCTGCGTCAGTCATATCCAGCGCCATTGGGCCAAGGTGTTCACGCATTTCCTCGACTGACATGCCTTCGAGAATCTCACGAGACTCTTCAATAGCATCCTCAAAACGGCCAGTAATAATCTTACTTGTAGCGTGCGCGAAGATGCTATCAGACTCTACGTCCTTAGCACTCTTCATGTCGTTATTGTTGACGTGCACATCCATTGCACGAGCCAAGCCACGTTGGATGTTAGAGTTGGCAATCTCTGCCTGTGTCTGTGTCAACACATCCCCATCCTTTTCTGCGAGCTTGATGATGCGATCCATACGAGCATCCTGTTCCGCTTGAGCACGACGGATGTTGGTAAAGCCACCAACAAACGTAGGACGTGTGACCGTACCATCAGGACCAGTTTCCTTGTACTGGTTCGCCATCAGCACGTTAGGCACACCTAAACCACCCAGCATCATACCAATAGCTACTTCCTTGAGACCTTCTGCCGTACCGTACGCTCCCATAAGCCCCTTAGTGATAGAAGACACCATGTTCTCCGTATCACGCATGTTTGCCGGGTCATACTTGTCGGCGATGTAATCCTCAAATGAGCGGCTAATAGTACCCTGACCACCTTCCTCTACGAAACCCTCGTAGAACATAGTAGCCCCAACACTCTGCCCAGGAGTCAAACGACGCAGATTACGCCCCATACGAGTGCCACGGGCTGCATCAATCATCTTTGGTAAATCGCCTACCTCTACTCCTAACCGCTTAGCCAGCTTTTCACGAGCCTTGGTAGAGAGCTTAGATGTATCAATAAACTTAGACGATTGCATACCCTTACGGACGCCAACACCAAATAGCTTTGGGAACATGATGATGTTCGAGCCTGCAACCAGTGCAGTATTCAAAGCAAACGCTGCATCACCGTAACCACTAATCTCCTCACGGAACGCCTCTTCCATTTCAGGCGTGTAGCTACCGGCACCGTTTGCCATCTCGTACTCACGCTTGTTCTCCTCACCGGCTGCATTCATCATATGACGCGCCTCCATACCGGCCTCCATACCAGCACCGGTAATGATCTGTCGAGTAAGCTTACCCGCAGCATTCAAGCCTTGACGTGTAAGCGCTTGCTGACCTGCACTACGCAAAGCAGCAGAGGCATTAGCTGCAGTAGCTGTACTACTCAACTTACCCAAGCCCCTTACAGCATCATCTACAATCTGACCGCTGATAACACGCTTACCACCTGTAACCACATTCTTCAGAAGACGCGACCCCCGTGCAACAAGGCCTGCAGTAGCAGCAGCCTGCGCACTTGCAGCAGCACCGCCAGTACCAATAGTAGCGGCAGTCATTGCTGCTTCAGTAGCAATTGCACCTACAACAAACGAGACACCCCCTAAGAAGTCGTCGAAAAGAAAATTAGTCGCACGCTGTGTAATGCTTTGATCGCCACCATGCTTGATGTCAAAGTACTTATCGTACTTCTCCTGTGCCGTATCTAACGCATTGGCTACAGAGTTGTCATAGATATTCGTAAAGTCTCCGTTTACAATAGCGCTAGGCACGCCATACAGCAGCGTAGCAAAACCTTGTGCAACATTGATACCGGTATCTCCTACAAACTGCATAATACCATTGCGCATCTTCTCTATAGAGCCTTGCGCTTCTTGGCTGCGGTTATAGACATCGTCAATACCGGTGTACGTAAACTGATCATCGAGACCCGTCACACGATTAAAGCCAAGGAAGTTACCCTGGCTTTTAAACTGGTCGAAGTCGACCCCTAACTGAGCGTCATATGGGTTGTCTACCTTGAGAGTGCCATCCTCATCTTTGAAGAAGAAGTCATTCATGACTCCTAAGTCCAAGACATCGGACTCTTCCTGCTCTACAGGCTTAGGCTTACCCTCTATGTTTTTACGAATTTCTTCATCTGAGACGTTACCCAACCCCGCAAGTTGGATAAGCTTGTTGTTTTCGTCACTCATAGTCTTATTGGATTAGGAGGGCACGTTGACCAATAACTGTTTGCACTTCTTCTAAAGTGCCTAATCTGTATTCATCTCCACCTGGAGTACGCTTGATTCTACCGTCCTCACCGTAGATAGCATACTGACCGTTCTCTTTACGAATCTTCAGTCCGACTGATACTGCATCGTAATCATCAGTCATCTGATCGTTTACTGCCCATTCACCAAAGGCAGGCTCATACAAGCCAGCAAAGAGCGGCACAGCTTCCAAGCGAGTCTGGTTCGTAGTAGCATCTTGGAGTAACTGGGCACGGAACTCAGAGCTTTCACTAGACAGTTTCGCAGCATCTTCGACACTCAACTCAGTTACAATGAACCCGCCAACGCCAGAGTCTTTATCACTAGTGCGCATTTCAAGCTGAACCAACGGACGACGGTTCTGACCAAGAGTACCAGTCAACTTTGCTCCTAACAAGTCGCGGCTGTTAAACTGTTCAGTAGACTTACGTGCCTGGGTATAACCACTCGCCGGATCGTATGCAACGATGTCACGGTCTGACTCGTACATCAAAGCTAACTGATTATCCAGTCGGCTGTTATCTACCTGGTCATCAAACGTAATCAGTACTTGGTCTGCGGCATCAGTACCCTCAGTAACCACGTTTTGGCTTTGGCCTGATGCAAGCACTGCCTTACCTGCCAGCTTATCATCTAAACCTGCAGTACCATCTGTTTTAATGAATCGCTTACCTGCGTTGAACAGCTCATCATTCATCATCTGCTGGACTGCCATTTTCTCCTCATCATTTAGACGAGTAAATGAACGAACGTCCTGCCCCTGACTTTGCTGGCTAGTGTATTGTTGAGCCATCATGTTCATATGAGTACGACCGCCCGGGGTGTTGATGTAGTAGTTCAACGCGCCCATCTCACCATCGTTATAGACAAAGTCCTCCAAGTTTGACAGGCTAGACACAATGTCTTTATTGCTACGGAACGTCTGATCCATAGCCTTACCAAAGTCCGGAATACGCGTAGGCATGCCGTTGAACTGACGTGTTTCTCCAGTAGCCGGGTCGACAGTACTAAAGTTCTTCATCAGGTCACCATCCATCATCACATTGGCTGTACCAAACTGGCCTACCAAACTTCGGTATGCCTTGTCAGCTTCTTGTATACGCTTACTGTTATTACGAACTGCAGCAAACGTTGGGTCACCAACCATGTTAGATACCATACTCTTAATCTGACGAGAGTATCCAGGCAGGTTGTTGTCCTGCGATGCTTTGGTGATGGCTTGGTCTACGCTATCGTAAAGACCTTGCAAGTATGCTTTGTCGCCCTCACCTGCAATAGCAAGCTGTTCAGACAATGCCGTCTTCATTTTTGTTGCAGCTTGAGCCGTACGTAAAGCATCTCGATCTAAACGATCATACATACGCGCAACAGCTTTTGTAGGAACACCAACCATAGAAGGCTTGTATTCTACAAACTGTGGAGTCTTGGGTAAGTAAACAGCCATTATACTGGTGCTTGTTGGTATCCAATGACGGCTCCCTCTGCATTTGTTACAGGCACTAAGTTGCCTTGTTGCATGCCCATACTTTGTCCAGCGAGGTTACCGGTATTGAACTGACGACCGATGCCTTCTAAGGTGTTCGCCATATTGGTTTGATAGATGTTCTTCAAGTAATCTTGTGCTACTCCTGACACAACATTAAATGGCTGCTGACTTACAGCTGCCTGCGCTTGTGTCATTGCGTTATCAAAGTTAACGCTATCCTGATTATACTGATTCAACATAGCGTTGTTGACCTGACGCATCTGAGTAGCTTGTGCGTTGTAGCGATCAAGAGCCTGTTGACGCATGCCCTCATCTTGCTGTCGGATACGAGCTTCTTGCTGCATACGACCAGCTGCTAAGCTTTGAGCTAATGCTGCCTGTTGAGTGCCTTGTAAGTTGGTATTTGCCCCGGCTGCGCGTGTAGCCTCGCGTGCATCCATAAGTTGCTGTCCCACATTACTACGGTACTCGAAGTTAGGAATGTCATTAAGGATAGGACGAGAGGGGCCTTGCATTTGGTTCAATGCACGTCGCTGAATACCTACACTAGCCATGCTTGCCAATGCAGGTACAGCCATAAGCGCTCCAGCATTACCCATATCAATATTGTAAGTGTCTGGACCGGCAAGCTCCTTCATATCTACCGGGGTCTCATCACGCTTGACAGGAGGCGTACCTTCTCCAGGTGTGCCTTCTCCAGCATCTACGTCAATCATATCCGGCACATCATCACCATCTGAGTCAACAACCGGAGGCACTGGGGTTTGACCTGGTGCTTGCCCTTCTGGGAAAACACGTGGGTCGAATTGAGGATCAGCAAGCATAGCGCCTTGAAGACCTGCACCAATCGAATTAGCAAGATTGACCCCTCTTTGCCCAGTTAAAAAGAAGTCTCTGAGCTGTCCGTATACGTTAGGTCTTGGAGTAGCTGCACCGGGTATAGTAGCAAGAGCATCATCGGCAAGACCTAATGATTGAGTCTGCATTGCGGAACGGGCAGGTAGCCCTGTCATTGGATTGATTGGAGCTAGTGCAGTAGACCCTTGACGTGTTGTCTGCAATCCCACATTTCGAACTGCAGGCAAGCGTGAACCGGGAAGAGACAATCCTCCAGGTTGCATACCACCAAACTGCCCGCCTTTTCCTCCAGCACTGCCTGCTGGCATTCTAAACTGCCCTCGCTGCACACCAAGAACCCCGCCAGCACCATCATCTAATACATTGACACCCGACTGTCTGATCTGTTGCTCAGCAGTAAGCGCCCCCGTCTTGGTAGTAGAGACTGGCGTAATGTCAATGGTTCGGCCTGCAGCATTACGTGCAGGAGTATACGTTACTGGCTCACCCTTTGCTCCGGTACCGGGCTTAAATTTCATGCCCTGTACCCCCTTTACTGCAGGCCCTGCACTACCCTGTGGCAGCATCTTTTGACCCTGACCAAGCAACTTGGTTTCCTCAGCTACAG
>Ga0208767_1001537_pt1 | contig 18288 bp, 23 predicted proteins | sample VirMetDEL_Mar_21_FD_184514 | JGI IMG/M metagenome (GOLD analysis project Ga0208767, IMG submission 184514) | Aqueous microbial communities from the Delaware River and Bay under freshwater to marine salinity gradient to study organic matter... | ecosystem: Environmental > Aquatic > Marine >... | reverse complement strand
GTCGAACTGTCTTCTTCGAAGTCTTCGACTTCGTTTTACGCTTCTCCTCTTGGAGAAGCTTGTGAAGCTCCTTGTTCAGAACGGAACGTTCTGCTCTCTTGAGCTTCTTACCAGAGGTAAGAATAGCCTCAATCTCAGCCTTACGGCTGGTCTTTGAAGCCGACTTCGAAGCCTTTGGCTTCGCTTTAGAAGCCTTCGGCTTCTTCTTTGACTTCGAAGCCTTTGGCTTCGGTTGCTCCTTCGGAGCATCGATGGAGTCGATGAACTCCGACAACGAAGCTAAAGCTTCGATAGCCAACTGCTTCTTAGAAGCAGAAGGGTTGAACATCAGGCTGTTTACAGCCTTTTTTGTTGCTTTCAGCAACTCAGAGTGGGAAATGGTGTTTGCCATAACTGTTAGATATTAAGATTAAAAGAAGAATTCATAGAATTCATTCTTCTTATAATCTATATCTACTTTCTCCAATCCTGCGGTTAGCAAGCTAACTCACGCCATTGGTAGCTAACCATATGATCATCGAAGATGATTCAGCGCGGTTAGACGAAAGCCGCCGAAAATGGAGGAAGAAAGCCTTCATGAATGAAGGCAACTAGTTCAACCAAAGGTTGGGGTGGGGGATTGTCCGACACTGACTTCCAACAACTTACGGTTGTTGACTGGCAAATCACTTCAGCCAAAGGCTGTTATCCTATTGACTTACAGCTAAATAGCTGTAGTCAATTGCTGAAATGTTTAAGCAAACTCTGTAGGAGTTTGGGGTACGGGGTCTTGGAAATCCGTTTCGGAGTTACACTCCGACCCTCTCATAGATACATATAATCCCCACGATCTGTATTACACACCCATTTTCCAAGTCGGGTTGTGCACACGATATCCACGAAACATCCCGTTTAATCTGTTTAGTAAGCTGTTTATCAGAGACTTATGGGGATTGCTTAAAGCATATTATAGACTTGCATTTTTAAAAAAAAAGCTGTAACTTCGCCAAAGCATTGTTAGCGATGAGACTTCGAAGCTGTTTTGATTCTAAGGAGCTTCTAGAGGGGTTTGCAAGTGCAAACAAACAGACACTACGAAGCGTCATTCAAACTAATGAAGCTGTGAGAGGCGCAAAAACTGTTTTATTATCTTTGTGACATGAAACCAGTAAAGAAGTCTACAAGACAAACAGCCAGGAAGCAGATGAAGCGTCTGCGAGAAGAGAAGAGGCAAGGCAAAGCTTTGCAAAAAGCTTACGACCAGGCGGGGGGATTTGCCTTCGAGGGTCAAAAGAAACAAGCAAAGAAGAACCTTAATGCTAGCATAAAGAGAGGCAAGAAAACCGTAAGGGCCGTAAAGAGATCTCTACTAAGGGGTAATTGATTCAGGGATGAAAGCCAAGAAGCGCGACTACAAGAAAGAGTACAAAAAGTTCCAGTCTGGGGGTAAGGCCAAGAAGTACAGGGCGGCACTCAACAGATTCAATCGGAAAAAGGGGACATACGGTAATGGTGACGGTTTAGACGCTTCTCATAAAGACGGTAAGATCGTTGGTTTTGAGGCAGAGGGGAGGAACCGTGGGAGGAGGGAGAAGTCCAGATTGAGAAAAAAGAAATAACTATATTTGCGGTATGAGAGCAAGAAAAAAGAGAGGCGGGTTGCCAGAGAGAAAGCACCGACTCCCACAAGCCATGGACAAAAAGGGTCCAACTATGATTCGTCATAACTATGGAACCCTAGAGTCAGCTCCAGGAAGAAAAGCTATCGCAGAGTTCGACTCAACAAAAGACTCTAGCGACAGAATCATCAAGAGGGCCAACCAAGCTGAAGTAGACTTTAAGAAGAAGCTACAGGTAAAGAAGTATAGAAAGGGTGGTAAGATGTGCGGTTGTGGTAAGACCACTTGCGAAGGTGGCTGCAAGATGTATGAAAGCGGAGGTAAGATTGCTGAAAGAAACAGAGCCCGCAATAGAAGAAAGATGGCTAGAAAGGCAAAAGAGTCAAGAAAGGTTCAAAAAAGAGGAATGGGAAAAGTTTCGCGAATCATTCATGACGCTGGCTTGATTGGTAGCGGCCTAGGAGCGGCTGCAATGATCTCTAAGGGTGTCAAACAGTACAAGGAAGCTAAAAGAAAGGGTATTATCTAACATGCCTAGCGACAAGAACTATATTTCTCTTTACAATCTTTTAAAGAGAGTGTCTGGACGACTTCAACCCAAAGAGGCTGAGCGACTGGCTCGTCGTCAACTTAGAAACCCTGAGAAGTACGGAAATGTAGACCTGTCTTTGCAGATGGGTATGTCGGACAGTCAGAAGCACGAAGAAGAAAGAGATGCCGCTAGAGCTGGTGGAGCTGGTGGCGATGACTGGATGGACGTACCAGGAGTAAAGGAAAGCAACGTAGATGCTGGGGCCGATCCAGACAAAGCCTATAAAGAAGATATGAAAAATGCAGACATTGATAAAACTTTGTCTGATAGGTTAGAAGCTCTTGCTGCAATGATCCAAAAACAGAAGGCAAACAAGCGAGAGAGAATGAGAAACAGAGAAGACTTCTTAGAAGAGAATGCATTTTGGTTCGGAAATCCAGAAAAAGAAAGTCAACTCAACAGAATGCTTCAGGAGTTCAACAGGTCTAGGCAGAAAAAAATCACAGATAAATACGACCTCCAAGGTGTTAGACCATCTAAAAGGTACCGAACAATTAGAGGCAACTTCTAAGTGGGAAGTAAGAACTACTTCAACCCTAAATTAAAACGAATCAACCCTGCTTGGGTAGCAGCTAAAAATGCGGTTAAGCAAAAATTTAACTCTAAAAGAAGCGATCAAGTCAAATACGGCGACACGCCTCGGTATTGACAATACTCCCGAACAGTGGGAGATCAACAACCTACGTGCTGTAGCAGAGAATGTATTTCAGCCTGTGCGCGATCACTTCGGGGTTCCTATTGCAGTAAGCAGCGGGTATCGTTCCAAGGCGCTAAACAAGGCGATTGGTGGAAGTAAATACTCTCAGCATATGATTGGGGAGGCATTGGATATTGACGCCGATGTATACGGGAAGGTCACCAACGCAGAGATCTTTAACTACATCAAAGACAACCTTGAGTGGGATCAGATGATCTGGGAGTTCGGGGACGATGAAGAGCCCAACTGGGTACACGTATCATATAAAGAAACGGGATTCAACCGCAAGCAGATTAAGCGAGCTTACAGAGACGAGAAAGGCGTACATTACAGGGTATTGTAAAAACGCTGTACTGCCAACCTGCCTTTCTGAGATAACGCATAGCGTACTCTGTAATTATACTTTGTTTCATCACGGAACAGATGATCCTCTAGGGTTTGCGATGGAGTAAGCTTATCGAAATGTTTATAAAGGTATCCCGCTAGAGCTAGAGGGTAAATCATCCTATCAGCTAAGTTCTTCTTGTTCATACCGTACTCAGACGCTACGTAGTCTATAGTGAAGAACTCTAAATCGTAAAGGAACAGCATAAGGTATAGGTACGACTTAGTTAGGTCTGGATGTCCGTCTAAGAAGTCGTTAGTAGCTGAACGCAGATGCTTCAGGTAGTTGTGCTTTACGTATTTCTCTGGGAGCTTAGAAACCTCTCTAAACATCCTGGACTTTTTTACTGTAGACCTGGGCATACGAATTGTGTTGTATCTTTGAGTTGAACAAATTTACATCATGGATTCCAAGACTACCCTCTTCTTTGCCGAAATGTACTCACTCGTCAAGAAGATGGAGGAGGTAATCGAAGACTTCGACATGAAGGATCAGACGCTAGCCTCTATCGTAGTAGGAGTCATTGACTTTGATGAAGTTGAATACGGTCAAGAAGAGGCCGAAATGAAAACCATGTACAGCTTTAACCTGCAAAGCAGGGCAGAACTAGAGGCTGTAAAGGAAGTCATGGACAACGCATACAAAGAAGATGACGATATCGACTTAGAGGGATTTCTTGGAGACCTCGGCATCTCATTGAATTAATATGGAACAGGGAGTTGTTAGGAAAATTGTGGTCGGTCGCGACCCCAAAAACGGCATGGCTTATTATATTGGCATGCGAGCTGGAGAGAACAAGGTCAGCGCCATCCTTCTAGACGAAGAGCATCTATACAGATACAAGATGGTGCGCTATCTCATCTACGTAGAAAACGAAAACGAAACCATGCTGTGGAAGTCTCTAGACGAGATGCCCTGCATAATCGAATACAATTTAAACTTCTAATGAAAACTTTAAACTTTTTTATCGTTCATCTAGATAAACGGCTGAACGATACGATTAAAACCGCTGGCGGTTTAGAACTTTACTTAGATCCCAAATACGATGAGTTTAAACATAGAGTCAATGAAGGAGAGGTGGTTGCTTCGCCCCTTAAACACGATACTGGCGTTGAAGTGGGTGACACCCTTTACTTCCATCATCATGTTGTTATTAATAAAGGTCAGCCTCTTACTGGTAATGACAATCACTACCTTGTTATGTATGATCCTGACGTCGCCATCGCTTCTCAGGCTTTTGCTTACAAGTCTAAAGAAACTGGTGAAGTCCGTGCGCTCTCTAACTGGGCAATTCTCGAATACGTGGAGGAAGAAGATGAGGTCAAATCGGATCTTATTGAGATTGTCAAGCTGGAAGAAAGCACTGTACGCAAAGGCCGTCTATCATTCGAGAATGATCGGTCTGACCAGATGGGGCTGAAGAAAGGTGATGTAGTAGGTATTATGAGAAAAGCCGACTACAGGTTCAGGCTTGACGATAAGGAATATTATCGTACTCGATTAGACGATATGCTATATGTCGAAAAATAAGTTTACTACTATTAGCGCTGCTGAGCGCCTCATGTCTAGTATGGAGGTAGCCATCAACAACATGATCGAGGAGGTGAAGAAGCCTGTCGATCCTGAAGCTGGTGGGTCTGCTCGCAAGGCGGAACTACAGTCTATTAAGCAGACGGCTATCGATTGCAAAGAACTTCTGGTAGAGCGCCAGAGACTAGAACAAATGGTTAAAGACCTCAAAGACAATGGAGAGATCCAACAAGAAAAAGACTACTCAGGTGGATTCGCAGAACGCTTCTCAAAATAAAGCTAGTGGATTGATCTATTGGGACGACTATAACTTTGATAATCAATCAGATACGGCTGGTTACTTAAAGGAAGACTTCAACATCATATACGATGCCCCAGCAGGACGGAACTCTGACTAATTACCCTTCAAGTATAGATTACTACAGCGATGAATGGACTCATGAGTGGAGTAGTGGTGTGGATGGCACCGCACATTTTAACCCATGTAACACGCCTAACCCACCGTGGTGGTGCGAAGAACACGAGCCAATCCCGATCGAACCGAACATTTTAATGATTGTTGGAATGTTCACATTTGGAATATTACTTTTGACAAAGAAATGCACCCGTAGCTCAGCTGGATAGAGCATCTGCCTTCTAAGCAGACGGTCACAGGTTCGAGTCCTGTCGGGTGTACGAATTAAATTAAATAACATGCCAGACTTACATTGCCCAGAATGCGGTAAGGAACGCTTTGAGCGATCGCTTACTATGAAAGTAAAAGACGGAGAGACCTACTATGTAGAAGGTCAGTGCGAATGCGGAGCTCAGATGAAGCTCACCAACCCTAAGACGGGGGTGGCAAACCTAGGGAGAATGACCTCTCACGGACAGAGTTACTGATGAAGCGGGAACATACTATTTGCCTTTGCATGATTGTAAAGGACGAGGAGGCTGATATCCAACGCTGCTTAGACAGCGTAGCTCCATACATCGACTACTGGGTTATCTCGGATACAGGCTCTAGCGACAATACGATGCAGAAGATACAGGAGATCATGGATGGTCATGGTATACCTGGTGAGTTGCACGAACATAAATGGGAGGATTTCTCTACCAATAGGAACCACGTAATCAAGCTGGCTCGAAGCAAAGCTGACTACTTGTGGTTCATGGACGCTGATGATGACTTCGTGTCCGAAGTCGATGACCCATTCGCCAACATCCAGGAAACTGCCGACCTGTATTACTTTCAGTACCAGCTACGTGACGGTACGCTGTTCGATAGGCAGGCCATGTTCTCGTCATCAGCCCCGATTATTTATCACGGAGTAATCCATGAGTTCTTGTCTTATGCTGACCTATCTGACCTAGAGAAAGGCAAGGTAAGCATGGTGAAAGACTGCATGATTAACGCGCGTTCTTCCCCAACCAAGAGAGCAGACAAGAAAGAGAAGAAGTATCTGAACGATGCAAACCTTATCAAGAAGGCTCTTAAAGACCCAAAGCTTGATCAGCGTCTCATGCCTAGATATCTATACTACTTGGGCATGTCTTACAAAGAGGCTGGTCAGCACAAAAAGTCTATATCCGCTTACAAGAAGAGATTGAAGTACGGTAATCGTGGAGAACACCACGAAAGATACCTTGCCTTAAAGGATATCGCTGACATCAAAAAGTCTCTTCACAAAACGCAAAAGCTCTACGGGCAGGACGATATAATCAACTCTTACCTGATGGTTTGGGAGGAGTTCCCCACTAGGATCGAGCCCATAGTTCAGCTTATGGACTTCCTGTTTCACAAGCAAAGGTTCTTGCTTGCCCTCATGATAGCCGAGCTTCCAACTAAAACAATGGTGGCAGACGAGGGGGATACACTTCACAATAAGGCTGACTACACTTATAACTTCCCTGCTCAGTATGCGGCGTGTGCTGTAGAAGCTGGGTTTAAAGAGTTTGCCATAAAGACAGCTGAATCAGCAGCTGCTAAGCTTGAGGGAGTTGAGAAGGAGTATATGGAGAAACTACTAGACAGCATAAAACAGCTATGAAGTTTTCAGTTGTGATACCCACTATGTGGAGGTCCGAAAGGACGCTTCCCATGCTGAAAGACCTAGACGCTTCTGACTACATTGAAGAGATCATCATTGTAGATAACGATACCTCTAAATGTCCAGGGTTGTCAGATATTTCTAAGCTTATCTACCTGCCTCAAAAGAAAAACATTTACGTCAATCCAGCTTGGAACTTGGGTGTTGAAACTTCCAGTTGCGACTACGTATGCATCCTTAACGATGATATTTCTTTTGATGTAGACACTGCCTTTAAAGCTGCCATCAGAAACTTCAAAATGGGTCACACATTAGCAGGGTTACATCAGCTTAGCTATGACCATCTCGACAGCCGCGAAGCGATCAGCCCCTTCTATGGTTTTGGTTGTTGTATGTTTTTAGACAAATCTGACTGGACGCCAATTCCTGGTCTATTAAAGATTTGGTATGGAGACACATGGTTGGTTAGCACTTTCTCCTCTATTGTTTTTATTGTCGTTGATGTAGATACAGACATGTCTACTACCGTTAAGAGCGAAGAGTTTAAAGAAGTAATAAGTTCAGACAACGAAGAATGGAAAAAAATCATATAGCAATTTGCCTTCCAGTCTGGGGCAGGCACAACGAAACAAAAATATGTCTTGAGTCTATGTTTAAGTACACTGACATGTCTTTCATTCATTCGATAAATGTTTACGACAATAATTCTCACGACGACAGAATAGAAGGCATGGTTAAGTCTTTTGATGTGAATTACATCAAGGGAGATTTTCCTAGTGCTTGGCACGGGATGTTCAAGATGAGTGGAGATCTAAGAGAAGACGGTTCATGTCATTACCTAGCAAAGGTTGATAACGACGTCGAGTTCACTGTCGATTGGATCAAACCTATACTTGACGTATTTGAGTCAGATGAAAAAATAGCATCTGTTAGATACGGAAGAACTGAATCTAACGGAAACGTAGACCTCAGCCTAAAAGACGGTTATTCTGGAGGTCTTAAGGTCTTCAAGAAACGTCTCTTCGACCCTAAGTGTTTTATTGGTCAAGGACAAGAAAGGTTTTTTGGAAGTGAAAATCTTAGCAGGACCCTTAATAAGCAGAACTGGAAGACCGTCTCTGTTGAGGCTGGAATAAAAATGCAAAATACACCTAGATCAAATGGAGAGTAAAAAGAGAATTTTAATTACAGGGTCAGAGGGATTCATAGGAAGAAACCTTAAGCGAGCTTTAGAGAAAAACGGACACTATGTGGTTGGTGTTGACACTGATCCAGGTCCAGAAAACCTGAATCCTCCGATCAACATCCTGGACGAAAATAAGTTTAGGTCTTTAGTCGAGATGGTTCAACCCCACATTGTTGTTCATCTAGCCGCCTCTGTGGGTAGGGTTCTTTGCGAGGACGTCATCAAAAGAACGATTGAGGACAACGCATTTATGACCGCCATCGTTGCCAAGACGTGTGGCGACCTTGGGGTGAAGCTCGTTTACACGTCTACTAGTGAGATCTACGGAGACTTTGGGAACGAGGAGGCAGATGAAGACACCATCCCAAAGCTTCCTCACAATCTTTACGGTCTATCAAAAAGATGGGGGGAAGAGGTTGCGGCTTTGTATGCGCCTGATGGTCTATGTATAATTAGACCTTCCATGCCTTACGGTCCTGGAGCGCCTCCTGGCCGTGGTCGAAGAGCCATGGATAACATGATGTGGCAGGCTATTCACGACATGCCCATCGTAACTCATAATGGAGCGGAGCGGTCCTGGTGCTGGATAGGAGATCTTGTAGATGCATACGTGCTAATCATTGAGACTGACCAGGAAGGTGCGTTTAACGTCGGTAGAGATGACGACTATAGGTCTATGACAGAGATTGCTCAGCGAGCTTGCGACCTAGCTGGAAAGGACTACTCTCTTATCACGATGGTAGACCCTCCTGGCAATCAAACCGCAGTAAAAAGACTTTCGACCAAGAAACTGAAGGATCTTGGGTGGTCACCAAAGGTTGAGTTAGACGAAGGTGAAAAGATTCTTTTTGAGTGGATTAGTCAGTTTGATGAAAACGGAAAGTTCTTTACATGAAGAATTTTTACTTTTTAGGTGATTCAATATGTTACGGACAGTGGTTTCCAGTTCACAAAAACTGGGTGTCTATGTTTTCTGAGAAGATAGAAAGTGATGGATATACAGTTATGAACTGTTCTGTTATAGGAAACACGAGTTCTCAAGGAATGTCTAGAATGTATCATGAGGTTTTATTTAGGGACCCATCCTATGTTTATGTTCAGTTTGGAATGAATGACTGTAATTTTTGGGACGACCAAAAAGGTTTGCCTCGTGTGTCACTTGAGTTGTTTTCTGAGAATATGTCAGAAATTAAAAAAAGAGTGGAGTCGTTTGGAGCTATTCCTGTTTTTGGAACCAATCACAGGTCTCAAAAAAACAAGCTGTACGATCAGAACAACATTGATTACAATAAGTCATTGAGGTCTCTTTGTGCTGATTTAGATGTTGATCTGGTAGATCATGAGCTATTAATAGGGGAGAAAAGGGTGGTCATGAAAGACGGCATTCATCTCAACGAGCTTGGTCACAATATGTACTTAAACAATATGATGAAATGGGCTCAGTCAAGCTTGGCATAGGCTGCGAAATTCACGACTCTGTTTTTATTCATCCTGAGTCAAATGTTTCCATTGGTGATCATGTTTACCTAGGCCCTGGCGTGAGAATTATGCCTGGCGATTTGTCAATAGGGGACTACTCAAAAATTCATCAAGACACATTTATAAACCCTATGGGCGGAATTGTAATGGGTGAGTGTACGTGGATTGGTCAAAACTGTATTATAGATGGCACTGGAGGTATATGTATGGGTGATTTTGTAGGTATTGGAATGTATTCACACCTTTACTCTCATATACGCCAGGGTGACATTTCTATGGGGTGCAGGTTTGAAAGGAACAAAAAACTAGTTATTGAGGATGATGTTTGGTTTGTGGGTATGTGTTTAGTGTCTCCGATAATCGCCAAGAAAAAATCAATGGCGATGCTTGGTTCGGTCGTAACAAAAAACATGCTTGAGAATAGGACCTATGGAGGTAACCCATGTGTTGACATAACACATAAAGTAGGCCCTCAGTTTGAGACCCCCAAGGAAAGACTGTCAATAGTTAAGTCTTACATTGATGAGTTTTGCTCTAAAGCGTCTATACCTTCAGAAGGTTTTGAGGTCGTTGACTCTATCCCAGACACAGCGGACCCGTCAAAAACGTATTACGATGTGGTGTCTAGAACATACACAAAAACAAACAGAACAAACGAAGTCATGTTGAATAAGTGGATGTTTAAGTATAGATCTAAATTCAAGTCAAGATGAAAAACATATCTGTTCTTATACAGTACTATAATCGAAGGGATCAATTCATTCAAACAATGAAGTCTATAGAAAGGACGAAATACGATAAATCTCTTCTTGAGTTTGTTGTGTTTGATGACGCGAGCTCAGAAGAACACAGAATCGACGACTGCATTGAAATGTTTCCCTCATTGAACATAGTGTTCAAAAGACTGGAGCCCAAAGAAAAGGATTGGGGGACCAGGTGCAATGTGGTCCCAACCAACATGGGTATTGAGATGTGCAGTCATGATTTTTTTTTAATAAATGGAGCAGAGCTTTTTCATCGAGGCGATATAATATTTGATTTTTCTGAAAGGGTTTCCGACAACAATTATGTTTGCTACGCAACATACGAGATATCTAAAGAACAAACCTTTGTCGATTTTGACAGCTTAGACTCGATTACTGGAGGGATTTGCTTACAGTCATCTAAATCAAACAACAGAATGTTGCCGTTTTGCGCTGGCATGTCTAAGTCAGCTTTCAGTAAAGTTGGTAAATTTGACGAGTCGTTTAAATGGGGTGATGGCAGAGCAGATGTTGAGTGGGTTGACAGGATGTCTAAAACAGACATAGAGATGATACCCGTTGACTCTCCTTACACTATTCATCAATGGCATCCAAGAATATGAATCTAATTGACGTAGAAGGATATGAAACTAAAGGGATTAAGATCGACCCTAACGGTACAGAGGGAGACATCATCGAACTCCATGGGTTACTCGTTGTACTCCCAAAGAAACCGAAGCGATCGGAGATTCTCTTCCATGAAAAATCAAAGGCAATGCAGATGTGGCAACGCATCCCTATGCCCGAAGAACTGCAAAGGATTCGCAGTATGGATGAGTGGCTCGAAAAGCCTGCCGAGTTTCGAAAGAAGTTTCGTTCTTACATCGAACAAGAGTTTCAGCGTAGGCGCGACGGTGTGTGGTTTTACAATAATGGGGAACCTACGTATATTACAGGGCGACACTATATGTTTCTACAATGGTCTAAAATTGATATCGGATACCCATCATACCTCGCTTTCCAAAGGGAAATCTTTCTCCACATGGCTGCTTGCGAAGCTGATCCCCGTTGTTTCGGTCAGCTATATACTAAGTGTCGTCGTTCTGGCTACACTAATGTATGCTCTGCTGTACTTGTTGACGAAGCTAGTCAGGTTAAAGAGAAGCTTTTGGGGATACAGTCAAAGACTGGTAAAGACGCTCAGGAAAATATTTTCATGAAGAAAGTGGTCTCTATTTTTAGAGGCTACCCCTTCTTCTTCAAGCCTATTCAGGACGGTACTACGAACCCGCGTATGGAGCTGGCTTTCCGTGAGCCGTCAAAGCGTATCACGAAGAACAACAAGACGTCTCAGCGAGGAGACGCCCTCAACAGTGTAATCAATTGGAAGAACACCACGAACAACGCATACGATGGTGAGAAGCTACATATGCTGTATCTCGACGAGGCGGGCAAATGGGAAAAACCTACGGATATCCGCGAGGCTTGGCGTATAGAGCGTACATGTCTTATCGTAGGTAAGCGCGTAGTAGGTAAGGCGCTGGTAGGCAGTACTGTTAACCCTATGGACAAAGGGGGAGACGAATACAAAGGTTTGTGGGAAGACTCCAATCCTAACGAGAGAAACAACAACGGAAGAACAAGGTCGGGGCTGTACAGAATCTTTATCCCAGCCTACGAAGCACTAGAAGGATTCTTTGATAAGTACGGGAATGCCGTAGTAGACGACCCAAAGAAAGAGATTGAAGGTGTAGATGGGGAGCCAGTAGATCAAGGTAGTCGAGCGTACCTAAAGAACGAACGTCACTCATTCAAGGACGACCCGTCTGAACTAAACGAGATCATCAGGCAGTTCCCCTTTACTGAGGATGAAGCCTTCAGAGATAGTATCGAGGGGAGTTTGTTCAACATCGGTAAGATCTACCAGCAGATCGAGCATAACGACAGCATCTACCCTAACCCAGTGGTTCAGGGAAACTTTGTTTGGAGAAAGAAAGATGAGGAGGTGGTGTTTTCCCCAGACCCTAACGGCAGGTTCCGAGTAGCGTGGATGCCGCCAGAGCATCTCAGAAATCAGAAGAAAGACGAGCGCGGTAAGCGAATCCCACCCAACGCGCATATCGGAGTAGGCGGGGTTGACTCTTATGACCTCGACGCTACGGTAGACGGTAGAGGCTCTAAGGGTGCGCTACATATGTACAACAAGTTCAATATGGACGTACCACCAAATATGTTTGTAGTGGAGTATGCTTCTCGTCCTGACCTGGCTAGCATCTTCTACGAAGACGTGTTGATGTGTGCTTTCTTCTACGGCTATCCACTGCTTATAGAGAACAACAAGTACGGGATTGCAAGGTACTTTGAATCAAGGGGTTACGACGGTTACCTGCTGGATCGCCCAGACTTTTTGAAAAACCCTAACTCCTCCAGCAACGTAAGAACGAAAGGCATCCCGTCTAACTCTCAGGACGTTATTCAGTCTCACGCACAGGCCATCGAAGCTTATATCCACGACCACGTAGGAATACGTGCAGAGACAGAGGAGTTTGGCAAAATGTACTTTAACAGAACGTTAGAGGATTGGATAGGCTACAAGATTGACAAGCGAACCAAGTTTGACTTGACCATTAGTTCTGGGCTGGCTTTGTTAGCGGCACAAAAATCAAAGAAGAAAAAGTCAAAGGCGGACTTCACAGATAAGCAATTTTTCAGGACATACAAGCCAAAAGTCTGGCACTCCTAGTTTTACTATATTTGCATTGAGTTAAAATAACTCCACTCATTGCAGATGTATAGTAATAATAAAAACTCTTCTAGCTTTCCAGACCCGTTGGCTCCCTCTGACGTAAAGCAGAGTAAAGGCTACGGGCTGAAATACGCTAAGTCCATTTACCAGCAGTGGGGAAAGATAGATCAAGACGGTTCTTCGTACAGAACCAGAAAGAATGTTTTCGACAGAAACAGAAAGTATGCGAATGGTACTCAAGACACAAGTATCTATAAGTCGCTTCTTACTTCTCTTGACCCTAATAATGGCGATGGAAGTATGCTTAATCTGGATTTCACACCAGTACCTATCCTTCCTAAATTCGTTAGGATCGTCGTAAACAAAATCCTTTCTCTCAGCCCTTACCCAAACCTCGAAGCTGTCGATCCGCTGTCTTCGTCTGAAAAAGACAAAGATCGCAGAAAGATGGAGATGATGATCCAGGCTAAGCGCGAGCTTGCTAAGATCGAAGAGAAGACGGGGGTAAGTGTAGGTATGAAGTCCAAGGATATCCCTGAGACCCTCGAAGAAGCAGAGATCTTCATTGGAAACAACATCAAGTCGTCGTCTGAGATTGCAGCTCAGATTGCTACTAACCTTACGCTGGAGTGGAACAACTTCAACGACACTACTTTGCGTCGCTGCGTAAACGACCTAGCTGTCCTCGGCATGGCGGTAGTGAAGCGAAGCAACGACCCTGAGTATGGAATTAAGACGGATTATGTAGACCCCTCTTGCTTCATCCACAGCCATACAGAAGACCCAAACTTTGACGATATTGTATATGCTGGTCACGTAAGACATATGTCTATCGGTGAGCTCAAGCGTGTCGCTGGTGATCAGTTCGACGAAGAGGACTTCAAAAAGATCGCTAATACCGCTCAGAAGAAGTACGGGTATGACTCACGCAAGATGGGTAGCTCTTCTTACGACAATAACAGCGGTTCCACTAACTACGGATATGACGACTACATGGTCGAGGTTCTCGACTTCGAGTTCATGTCTGTAGACTGTGAATACTTCGAGTCAAAGGAAAGCCGCTATGGAAACGTAGGGTTCTACGCTAAGGGCGAGAACTATAAAGGCCCACAAAACTCTGTGTTCAACAGAGACGTGATGAAGATGGAGACGGCCTCTGTGTACGGTGGTTGTCATGTATTGGGAACTGATTATTTGTTCAATTACGGCAAGAAGAACAATATTCCAAAGAATATTCACGACATTTCTCGCACGAATCTTTCTTACTCTGCCTGTGCTACCAACTTGATGGACATGGTTCCAAAGTCTATGGTAGATAGCTGCATCGGATTTGCTGATCAGCTTCAGCTTACGCACCTCAAGATTCAGCAGGCAGTAGCTAAGGCTAAGCCTGACGGCATCATCATTGATATCGAGGGACTGGAGAATGTTCAGCTCGGCAAGGGCGGTGAGTTGCAGCCGTTGGACCTCCACGATATCTACGAACAGACGGGTGTCTTCTACTACAGAAGCAAGAACCCAGAGGGAGGATTCCAGAACCCACCAATCCGAGAGATCGGCAACAGCATTCGAAACATCAATGAATTGATTGGTTTGTACAACCACTATCTACGCATGATTCGTGACGCTACGGGAATCAACGAGGTAATGGATGCATCGACACCTAAGTCAGATGCGCTTGTTGGTGTTAGACAGCAAGCCTTGGCAGCCGCTAATAACGCTATTTACGACATCACGAACTCCTCGATGGTCCTTTATAAGAAGGTGTGCAGCGACATCGTGAAGTGCGTACAAGTTATCCATCCAGATTCTGTTCTTTATAGGATTTATGAGAATGCCATCGGGAAAGAGAATATGAGCGTACTCAGTTCTTTCAGAAACCTGGCTATGTACAACTTCGGGGTCAAGGTAGTCAAAGAGATGGAAGAGGGGGAGCGACAGTACCTGGAGCAGAATATTCAGATTGCACTCTCTCAGAAAGAAATCGACTTAGAAGATGCTATCGCAGTTCGTCAGCTCAAAGACATCAATCAGGCAGAGAGGCTGTTGATCGTTCGCAGAAAGAAGCGTATCGCTATGAACCAACAGATCGCTATGCAGAACTCTCAGCAGCAAGCACAGATTCAGCAGGCTTCAGCCCAGGCTACTTCTCAGGCTAAGCAGCAAGAGATGCAGATGGAAGCTCAGCTGAAGGCTCAGGAGATGCAGCTCAAGAATCAGTTAGAGGCGCAGCTCGAAGGCGTGAAGCACGAGTTTAGAAAAGAGATTGAGCTCATCAAGGCTCAGGCTACCCTTGGATTCAAAGAGGACGACAAGAACTTCAAGGAAAAGCTCGAAGTCTTAAAGGAAGACAGAAAAGACGACAGGATTAAGAAAGAGTCCGCAGAGCAAAGCAAGCTTATTTCCCAGAGACAAGGGGAGAGAGGCGAGCTCGAAGGTGAGCAGCAGGCTGGAGACATTACATCAGAAATATTAGGATAATAAGATGGCGCAAACAATAAACTTAGATACTTCTCAGAGGGTGGACATCACCTGTAGGAAAGGCGACACATTTGATTTGTCTTTGACACTGAAGGATAACGCGTCTACTCCAGCCTCTGTGGTGGCCGATAACGACACCTTTAAGATGGAGGTTAGAACTACCGACGAGGAGGGAGACGCTTACGCTAATGGCAACGCAACCATTATTTTGAGCACAGAGGATACTGACGGTTCGGGCGATACAAAGCAGATAGTTGTACAAGACTCGGCTGATGCGGCATTCACTTCACTTAGCGTGGGAGCAGCCGCCACGGATGGTGTCGTTAGGTTTACGGCCACCGCAGCAATCATGGCCTCAACTTCTGCTGGGCTTTATGTTTACGACATCGAGATGACCGATAACAGCGAAGGAGATAAGGTTACTACTTTAATTTACGGTACGTTTAAAATCAATGAAGACGTAAGCGTATAATGGCAACCAACATCACCATATCGACTGGCGACACCACGACTGTAGTCACCGTACCAGAGGTACAGAACAATATTACCGTATCTAAGAATGAGATAACTTCTGCTGAGAGGGAGAAGATTTCTAATATGGTCACTCTTGACGGGGCTCAGACAATTAGTGGCGCTAAGACTTTTACAGGGCTGACAAGCCTAAACACCTTATATACAACTGGTCCATCCGCATTTACGGGGGAAGTTTTGATGTCTGGCGGAGACCTTTCTATAACTGCGGGAAGCCTAAGTGTTTCGGGGACATCTAGTTTCCAGGATAACGCCATTTTTCAAAGTGATTTACAGGCGCAGAGTTTAAATTTTGTTGGAAATGGCACATCCATTATTGCTCCAGCGTCGGCTTCACCGCCTGGTGATGTTGTATTTCCTGATGATCTTGAGATTCGATCAAACGGCAATGTTGTTGTAAAGCTTGATTATGACGATAACGAATCTGGTCAAAAATTTAAAGTCACTGATAACAACGCCGCTGTAAAGTTTAGCGTAGACGAAGACGGATCTGTTGCTGTTTCGGGATCACTTTCTGTGGGTGCTTATACAGGCTCTCCTGTAACAGATACGGGATACCTTCTTCCATCAACTAAAGGTTCTGCCAGGCAAGCCCTGCTGATGGATATAAATGGTCACGCCCTGGGGTTTAGGGGCATATCTTTTAGCGATATAAACGTATCAAATACCCCTCCTCCAGCTGGATCTCCACCTCCAGGTCAGTTTTACGCCAAGTATCTTTTGAACTCTGATGGTTCTGAGGCTGTTAACGTGAATCACGGCGGATCAAATCTTAGCATTAATTCTGCTTCTATGCCAAATAGCGTAGGGCTTTACGTAAATGGAGACGCTAGAGTCAATGGAGCTATTCAAGTAGGTGACGCATTTGGTGTTACCTACGCCTTCCCAACTACCGACGGTACAGCCAATCAGGTTCTAGCTACAGACGGCTCAGGTGCCGTCACCTTCGTAACCCCAAGTACAAGCAATGTAACAGAAGGGACTAACCTCTATTACACAGACGCTCGCGTAGCTGCTAACTCAGCTGTTGCAGCAAACACGGCTAAAAATAGTTATCCGACATCCGACGCTACAAAGTTAGCTGGTATTGCCGCAGGCGCTGAGGTCAATGTAAACGCAGATTGGAACGCATCTACGGGTGATGCTCAAATTTTAAACAAGCCAAGCATTCCGTCTGCTATTGGTGAATTGTCAGATGTCCCTGCGTCATTAGGTACGTCGGGTCAGATTTTGGCGGTGAACTCAGCAGCTACAGCTTTAGAGTATGTCGCTCAACCATCTGGAACAAACCTCGCAAACTCTAACCTGACCGCAGACGATAACAGGACATACGATCAAGACGGAAACGATCTTATAATTAATCCTAATGGGGGTGCATTCGAAATCAATGATTCTTCAGGTTCTCCTAGCGGGCCAGAATTTGAAGTTGGTCAGGGTACTGTAACCTTAAGGGCTAACAGCGGCGGGATGACCATTCAGGGCTTGGTATACCCTGACTCTGACGGAACTAACGGGCAGGTGCTTACAACGAACGGCTCGGGAACTCTTTCGTTTACCACTGTTTCTGGTGGCGGAGGAGGAGGGATAGGTACTGCTGATCAGACCCTCGACGCTGACAGAACCATTGACACCAATGGGTACAACCTCGACATCGAGCTTGACCCAACAGGTACAGCAGATACCTTCACGATCCACGATGGTACGCACGACCTCTTCCAAGTGGACACGGGGACTACTGGAACTATTTTTAGCGTAAACGATGTCTCTGGCTTGCCCAAGCTTACTGTAGATGATTCTGACGGCGTTACTATCGACAAGTTTAAAGAAGTCAAGTACGAGAAACCATCGAATACAGACTTCTCTTACCAAGGGGATGTAGTATATTTCGGTGCTACTACAAGCATGACTCAGGGCGATCTTTATTACTACAACTCTTCAGGCAACTGGGCTCAGGCAGACGCTGATGCAGCTTCTAGCTCAGGGGGCGTACTCCTCGCTATTGCACTGGGGACAGCTTCAGATACGAACGGTATGCTGTTGAAGGGTACATTTACTATGGCTGCTGGAGCTATCGACGGTACAGAAGCTACGGGTGACGAGCTGTACGTAAGCACTACGGCTGGACACGTAACAAGTGCTGCCCCTACCGCTGCTGGAGATATCGTAAGAGTTGTGGGTTATATGCTTGACGGCACGAACGGACAGATTTGGTTTAATCCTTCTAATGACTTTATCACTCTTGCGTAATGCCAGACATAGATCAGAAAAACGGTATAGACATGGCTAACAT
>Ga0208767_1001536_pt1 | contig 18292 bp, 34 predicted proteins | sample VirMetDEL_Mar_21_FD_184514 | JGI IMG/M metagenome (GOLD analysis project Ga0208767, IMG submission 184514) | Aqueous microbial communities from the Delaware River and Bay under freshwater to marine salinity gradient to study organic matter... | ecosystem: Environmental > Aquatic > Marine >... | reverse complement strand
TTTGAACGTGCTTTATCTTGAGCCTTCTTACTCAGCTCACCGTAATGAAAGAGCCTAACACTAGAACTTGTGTGTTTAGCCCCAGAATGTAACTCACCATTGGGCATTTTATGAGTACCACCTTTATGGAGGGTTCCATCTTTTTTGTAGTGATTAACGCCCTTCATCAGGATATTCTCCGTATTGAATCATGTGTGCTATGTCTAAGGCCCTCTGACCCACCTGAGAGGCCCATAGAGAGTCTAAAAACTCCACTGAAGCCTCGGGGTAGTCTTTTGTTTCCATCAGTTTAAGGGCCAGTCTGAAGCCTCTAAGACGCGTTAAACCTAGATTGAAGCAAATATTAATCATTGCGTCCTTACGAACTCTATCTAAATCTTCATAGAAACGAAAGGCATTGGTTAATTCTTCATCAGTTCTTTGGATGTCGTTGTTTAATAGGGTGTAGATTTCACCATCAGATAGTCCTAATCCACCATCCTCGTCAATATTCCTACCAACTCCTATAGTCCACTTACCAGCAGGGCACTTATAGGCAAATCTCTTAACACCTTCGTGTTTGGCTAATTGGTCGGCTAATTTATTCAACTATCTCGCCCTCAATGTCCTGAACGCCAGATTCTATGCGGTCTATAGAGGATACGTTGATTTGAATGACTGGCTTTTCATTCCCCTTTGTTTTATCATAATGACTTAGAGGAGCCATTCTATCCATTATTAACTTCCAAGCTGCGGCCTGATTCTTATGTTCAGGGTCTTCAGCAGCCTTAACAATGGCATCTATAACGTGTTCTATTCTATTAGCGGATAGGAGGCGTTCCTCAAGCTTCTTAATGGCAGTCCTCATACCTTTAGGTCTACCCTTAGCCTTCTTGCCCTCATCCTCCCACTGTTGACGAGTCATCAACCTATCAGGTTTACGGGGTCTACCCCTTCCCCTCTTCTTAGGTTCTTCCTCTACAGAACAGTCAGTAATACCACTTGGTGCATTCAAATCATTCATTAGCGAATCATACCAATATTTAGCGAAAAATACCAAAAAGTATAACTTGTTGATATGAAAGCTATTTCGCTTCTTTTTTAAAATTGGCCTTTTGCAAGATTGGGTGGGTACTATAATAATTACAGCGTGCCAGCTCCCCTCCCCCCCACTTATCCACAGGGTACCCACAGGTTATTCACAGTGTTGACAGATTGGGGATAACTTATCCACAGCCTGGACGACTTATCCACAGCTGGATGGATATACAGTACTGGATGGATTAACAGGTTGACAGTGTGTGGGTTTGTATGGCACCCATTAGCCCATTCAATACCCATTCAATCTAGCTTCATCTATAGGCAATCGGCAATCAAAAAAAAGTGAAAATAATTCTTTACAATAGCTATCGTATATCATAATATAGTTATCACTGCTTAGGCAGAACCAACTAACAAAAGGAATACAGACATGATGAAGCAACACACAAGACACTTTCAAATAGCAGCACAGCACGCAACACTGAATAAGGAAGCAGCGATTAGATACTTAGAAAGTATGCTCCGCTCCGCTATGTCTAATAGAGCAACAAAAGAAATCCAAGCAGAAATTGCTAAATACTCATAGAAACTTGAACGCAAACTAGCAACAATCTAAACGAGGGTTAAACAATGACACAGCAAGAACTGGTAGGCAGAAAAGAGCATTACGAGAACGTACTACGAGAAATCAAGTCTGAGATTGCAGAGTATTTCTTCTGCGAACAGCAGCCGCCATCTGCTCTACTCAAAACAGAGAAGCAGGCAGAAAAGTTAATAGCTGAACTTAATTCAAAGATAGAGGGTTAAACAATGACAAGCACCATTTCACGCGCCAAACATGACGCAAGTTATCAGGCTTACTTTGAAAATGCCCCGCTTTCGGGTTGGGCTGTTCATATTAACGGGCAATTCAAGCGGATATTCGCCACAGATTCAGAGGCTGTATCTTGGGCCGAAAAACATTCAGAGCAAATCACAATAGACACCAGAGGGTAGAACCATGACAAGCAACAACCAAGTAATTGACCTAGTATCAACGCAAGTAACCATTCACAGAGGATGCAATAGGGCTTGGCTGCAGAATCACCCCTCAATGCTTAAAGCAGGATTCGTTCCGAATGCACGCTATAACATTGAATACGGCGAGGATTCCGTAGTGCTGCGCCTCAATCCTGAAGGTAAGCGTAAAGTGTCAGCAACTGGGCGTGGCGCAACCATTGACCTAGTCAACAAGAAGATGAACAAGTACAACCTGAGCAATGGCGTCAACTGGGTCATTGCCGAATCAGTAATCACAATCTTAGGGGGTGAATAATGAACGCAACGCAAGCAATCGCTAAGCTGCAGGAAAGCGCAGCCGATATTTACTTGGACTACTTCAACAACTTTATAACCGTTGTGGCGCTCGCGGCATACTATGAAATGCCAGAAAGCCTCGCTGCTGAGATTATAAACTTTGGACGCATTCAACACGAAAAGAGGGTAAACAATGAAAATTAGACCAATCGCATCAAATCAAACCGAACTAACAACAACAGAGGGTTAAACAGTGGAAATCAACACAGGAAAACTTTACCGGGAATGCCAGCAAATCTGCACAGAGATTGTTGAGGAGTCCTTGCAAAACTTCAACGCCTCAGACTTTGAATCAATCTTTCACATGTCCGAGGAGTTAGACTTCAACAGCAAAATCTGGGAATGCTGCGACGGCCATCAGTGGGTCATTTATACCTACAAGGCTATGCGTCTTTGCTCGGAATGCTGGTCAGACGCTGCCGAAGACCACATGCACGCGATGGGTCAGGAGTTCTCCAGCTTCACAGACCACGCCACGGCCTTTGCGTTCGCCATAATGTACACAGAGTGCCAGCGAGTCATGTTCGACCTGCTGGAAGGTCTGGACAAGCAGGCGGCTTAAATTGTAAAAAGAGCGCCCCCAATTACGGGGGCCAATCCACAAAGGAGAAGGAAATTATATCATGAATCTATCGTTTAGCGTAACTGAGTCCGAGTACAAGACATTGCGAACACTGATTTTAGTAGCTTATGAGAATGTGCATAACGACCTAGAAGACCCAGAGCTGTCAGATATATCTATCTCTGCGATAAGTAGAGAGCTGGACACACTGGCAAAGCTAAAGAGGCTTATTAATGATGAATAACAAACAAATACAACGATTATCCGAGACTGTATACGCCATATTATCTGGGGTAATTATGGTCGGCTTCACGTTGCTGGTGCTATTTAATCTATGAAGCAAAGAAAAATCGCACCTGCCAAAATCAGAATCGCAGGTGCGAATATTTTTAAAAATGGGGGTAAACATGAAATTTACATTTAAGAATGACCATAAACTGCGAGCAGTAACTAGAACAGCATTGAAGGGTAGGCATAAGCTACCCTATGGGCAAGGCTCAGCAGGGCGCAAGGGGGTTTGGTTGGTTAAGGATGAAGGCGTTTATATAATGCCAGCCAACGGGGTCAAACGCCGACCCTGCTACGCTGAGGGGTTCGGAGAAGGTGATTGGCTTGGTGGCGATGATTTCGCAGAGTTCATCCCCTTATCTGATGAACAAATAGACGCAATCGTCCACGGCTCAATGAAGCTTTGTATTCTGCTAACCGATACCAGCATAAGGGTGACGGCGTGAAAGTTTTAGTTGCTTGTGAGTTCTCAGGCATTGTTAGGGATGCATTCATCAGGAAGGGTCATGACGCTGTGAGTTGTGACATTCTACCAACTGAAAGGGAAGGGCCGCATATTCAAGGGGATGTGCGGGAGGCGCTCGGGGAGTCATGGGATTTGGTCATAGCGCACCCACCATGCACCAGATTATGCAACTCAGGGGTCAGATGGTTGCATGAACGGGATTTATGGGGGGATATGCGGGATGCCGCACAATTCTTCCTGGAATGCCTGGATGCCAATTCTGAGCGTGTTGCCGTTGAGAATCCAGTAATGCACAAATATGCGCGGGATATTATCGGGCGCGGGCCTGACTTCAGTGTCCAGCCTTGGCAGTTTGGTGATGCAGCAAAGAAAAGAACCTGTTTCTGGACTAGGGGATTAGAACCCCTGAAACCTACCAGTGACATGACAGCAGATGATGCGGTAGCTGAGGTTCACTTGATGCCGCCTTGTGTGGATAGATGGAAGAAACGAAGTATAACTTATCAGGGTCTGGCAAATGCTATGGCCGAACAATGGGGGTAATAATGCCGAAAACTAATTACAAGCTAAAGCCGGGCGGAAGAATCTGTAGATGTCCGACTTGCGGAGAGGCATTTTCAGGAATAAAAGCTTTTGATATACATAGGGTAGGGGTACATGGAGAAAATCGCTCCTGTGTACGCTTAGAGGGCTCTAATAGGCATATAATCACCACTCCAAAGGGTAATACTAAAACATTAGTGATTGAAACACTGCCAAGGGGTACATATTGGGGGATATTGAATGAGTAAAGCAGAGACAATTCTTGAACGCCTAGAGATGGTGCGGAAGACAGGCAGTAGCAAGTGGATTGCGCGCTGTCCTGCCCATGATGATGGTACGCCAAGTCTATCAGTAACCGAAATAGAAGGCGGGAACCGCGTTTTGATTCACTGTCATGGGGGATGTGGTGCACTGGATGTGCTGGAAAGCATAGGGCTAGACTGGTCGGCATTATACCCAGACGACCAAGACAGATACCGCCCATTGTATAGGTCTAATCAAGACCAAAAAGCCATTGACGACATGATAGTTGCAATCGCACAAGCTAGACGCGACAAGGGTGAGCGGCTGAATGAATCAGATAAGCAAGCCCTAATCCAGGCAAAGCTTAGGGCTATAGGATAGTTAGAGTTATAGCTAGAGTTATAGCTATAGCTACTTTGTAATGAAGTTCGGACATAAAAAATAAATTTATGTCCTTGATTTTATTAAGTTAAAGTGCTTAAAAATTGCAATTGCAATTTTCTGGCTATAAAACAATAGTGTTTGGTTACTAGTTATCAAACACAACACTTGATATTATGTGATTGCGCCTAGCTGCGGGTAGCTCCCGTAGTGAAAACAGCCATCTCTCCCTGCTGGCGCATTCTAATTGGAGAGACTTACTAGGAGAGATTATGCATTACTATTCCCTAAATATACCTACGTGGGCTTTACACACCTCTCACCTCACAATTGAGGAAGAGTGCGTTTACTTTCGCCTGTTGAATTATTACTACGATACCGAAAAGCCCCTTCCCAAAGACCTAACACCAGTTGTTAAGCGCATGAGATTAAGAGGCCATGAGGATACCGTTAAAGAAATCCTGGCAGACTTTTTTACTCTTGACGCAGATGGTTACCATAATCATAGGGCCGATATAGAGATTGCTGAGTATCACAAGAAAGCAGACACGGCGAGAGCCAATGGAAAGAAGGGAGGAAGGCCCAAAAATAGGGACTCTAAAACCCAGCCGGTTAATTTAGCTAACCCAGCAGAAACCGGATTGAAAGCTAACCATAAACCAAGAACTAATAACCATAAACAAATAACTAAGTTTATTAGGCCAAAACCTAGTGAAGTTGAGGACTATGCACAGAAAATAGGCTTCTCTCTTGATGGTAATCATTTCTGTGATTATTACGAGGCAAGGGGCTGGCAGCTAAATACGGGGCCAATGAAGGATTGGAAGGCTGCGGTGAGGACTTGGAAAAGGAACCGCAAAGAAGATAAAGAATTCAAGCCAAGGGAGATAATAATATGAATATTCCCCATAACGTAGACTTCAGAGACTACATATCCATCATAGGCGAAGCCGAGGCCCAAGAGATACACCATGCAGGATTCTGGCGGGAGCAGATACATGAAAGGTCAAAGAACCTTGAGCTGTCAGGTGACCTTTTGCCCTGGGCCAAGGTAACCGGCTTTAAGCTAAGGCCCACCGAGATTTCGTTGTGGTGTGGCATGTCTGGTCATCGAAAATCAATGATTCTTACCGGCCAAGTCGCCCTGTCTTTAATGTGTCAGGGTAAGAAGATTGCGATTGCCTCTCTTGAGATGAAGCCAGAGGAAACCCTGTGGAGGATGTGCCAGCAGGCAGCAGGGCTTACAGCAGGCCAGCCAAGTCAGGAGTTTATTAATACTTTCATGGACTTAGCTGATGAATATCTTGTTATCTACGACCAGCTAGACTCAGTGAAGACTGAAAAGATACTGGGCTTTGTGAATTACTGCGGGAAGGTTTTGAACTGTGACCATATCATGATTGATTCCCTGGCCAAGTGTGGCATCGGTGTGGAGAACCGCGAAGGTGAGGCAGACATTATCAACCGACTGGCTTGGTCGGCTAAACATCTAAATACCCATGTACATTTAGTCTCCCACGTTAGAAAACCACAGAGCGCGGGGGAGGAATACATCCCCAGCAAGTTTGATGTTAAAGGCTCAAGTGCCCTGGTGGACTTAGTGGATAACCTAGTCATCTGCTGGGCTAACAAGAAACGGGAATCCTTAAAAGAACTTGGCGAATTAGACGAGAAGGAACAGGAGTATTTTGACAAAACATTCGACCAGCTACTCATCATAGCGAAGCAAAGGCATGGTAGATGGGAGGGTAAAGTGGGTCTTTATCACCACCAAAGTCTGCAATTTGTGTCTAGGGAAGGCAAGGCAATGGACTATAAGATAGACCAAGTCTTTGATAATAAAGAAGAAAACACTGAAGAGAAAATAATTCAACAAATTGAGTTTTAGTTGTTGACAAGAATAGTATTACCGATAATAATTCACATTCCACAGAACGACGGGGGAGTAATTATGAAGGTGGAAACGCAAGGGTGGGGTAGCTCAATGGTGGCTACCAAATTTATGTATCAAGAGATAAAAGAAGCTAAAGAGTTGCTCGTTGACGAGCTTGTTAGTCTTGAGATGTTGGATGAGTCAGGCGCAGAGAGGCAACTAAATTGGTTGATGAAAATGCTGGCATATATCTATAAAGCAGATACAGGTAAAGAGATAGGGGAGGAAGCACCATGAGCAGATTAGAATATTACATTCAAACAAACATCAGTGATTACATTATTGATTCATGCGGCTACGCAAATATTAAACATAAGGATGTGGAGGAAGAGCTTCGCATACTCTCAGAAGAAGATGAGAACTTCCTGGACGAGGTTCTTAGTCACCACATTAACGATGTAACTGAGGCTCAGATACTACTCACCAGAGCTATGCATGGCGATTGGATGGCTGGCATTAAATACTTCGGCATGATTAAGAAAGGCATGAAATCATACTTAGCCTATGTGCTTGATGACCTTGGCAGCGAGGGTCTTTTAGAAAAGTGGCAGGATGACTACGCTAAAGAATACGCCGAAGAACAGAGAATGTCGGAGATGAGTCATGGCTAAGAGGGGACATAAAGACCTACACCCAAAGATTATATCTATGGCAAAGAAAGGCATGAAGGGTACTGATATAGCTGCTGAGTTAGGGTTAAGCCCTAACAGTGTGAGGACTATATTGTTTAACAACGGGGTGAAGTTAAAGACCCCAAGGGGTAGGCCAATGGTGGACAACCCCGTTAGAAATAGATTCAAGGTTCCCAAAATACATGAGGGGCCAGAGAGAGTATTACCAGACCCATTTAGGAGGAGATATGAGTAAACCATTGATAGATATTGAAGGCATTCTGTTGAGTGCTATAGAAAAGCTGCCGCAAGAAACAAACACCCTTGATGTATGCGAGCGGATGGTGACTATGGCAGCTTCACAAGCTCAATTTATGGGCGTGTGTAAAGAGAATTTCTTGGACGCAGTTGGGGCGACATGGGATGAAATTGCTGAGGCTGAAGAAGCTCATGTGGAGATACACTAATGAAGACTAGCGAATCACTAAAACACTTTGCACCAGCATTTAGAAAGGCTCAGAGCGAGATGGAAGCTGTTAAGAAAGACCAAGCTAACCCATACTTTAAGTCAAAGTACGCGAACATTGAGTCAATTATTGATTGTGTTACGCCAATCCTCAGCAAGAACTTCCTGTCCTTTTCACAGCACCCTGTGTCTACGGAGAGGGGAGTGGGTGTTACAACCATCCTAATGCATGATTCAGGTGAGTGGATACAAGAGTCCTACACTTTACCCATAGCCAGCCCTAAGCCCCAGGAAGGTGCTGCTGCGATTACCTACGCCAGAAGGTATGGTCTTCAATCCATCTGTGGATTGAGAGCCTATGATGATGACGATGGTGAGAAGGCAATGGGACGATGAGGCTAATAGACTGCGAACAAGGTAGTCAGGATTGGTTAAAGGCTAGACTGGGAGTACCGTCTGCATCTAACTTCTCCAAGGTTCTTACAATAAAAGGAACAGCGTCAACCCAAGCGAAGGCTTATGTTGATGCGCTAGTAGCAGAGGCCATTACGGGTGAATCCACCTATGTAAAGGTAACTGACGCCATGCAACGTGGCACTGAGCTGGAACCCTACGCTAGAGATAGATACATACTAGAGACTGGGAACCAAGTTCAGGAAGTAGGCTTTTGTCTTCACGATGATTATCAAGCTGGCGCAAGTCCAGATGGTTTGATTGGTGACGATGGAGGTTTAGAAATCAAGTCACCCTTGGGAGGTACTATGGTATCTTATTTAAGGGGTGGCAGGTTGCCCAGTAAATACTTTCAGCAGGTACAAGGTTGCATGTATATCACTGGTAGGAAGTGGTGGGACTTCATGGCATACCATCCAGACATGAAGCCCCTGATAGTCAGAGTGGATAGAGATGAGCATTTTATATCTTGTCTTGATGAAACTCTAAGAAAGGTAGTGGATGAAATTGAAAGACTAGTTAATAAATATTCGGAGGAATAATGGAATACGATAACACTAACAGAGGTGCGGTTTGGAAGAACGAAACTGATAACCCTAAAGCACCAACACTGAAAGGCGAGTGCAACATAGATGGGACTGACTATCTAGTGAGTGCCTGGAAGAACGACACTTCAGGCAATCCTAAAAGGCCAGTGCTTAGTTTCTCTTTTGAGAAGAAGCAGGCTAAGGCTAAAGCCCCTGAACCCACTGCAATCTTTGAGGATGTTCCGTGGTAGACCATTTTGGGAATGTGTTAAGGAGGCTCCATGAATCTTCTGGAGTCTCACAATACAAAATTGCTAAAGACATTGGGATGGCTTCATCTAACTACAATGCTATGTTGAATAGGAAAGATATGAAGTGTTCCACGTTCTTTACTGTTTGTGATGCGATGGGCTTTAAACCGGAGGATGTATGCCAGTATCTGCGGTAGCTAATGATGTTTCAGATTTGAAGAAAATCTTTAAGGACATTGACAAGCTAATCAAGAAGACTGGTTTTGCTAACATAGCCTACTCTGATGGGGGGATGAAGGTGGAGGACTTCACCCTCTCCTCCCTGTCTCAGAAAGCCCTTAAAGCGATTTGGACAAGAGAGGCTGCAAAGCATAACTGGAAGACAGAAGACGTTGACGAGGCCATGTACGAAGGCATGAATCGGTGGCTTAAAACTAAGTGTTATAGCGACACTAAGGAGAAGTTTCTTCTTAGGTTTATTAAGAACCCAGAGGGAGGCGAGAAGGCAGAGGTTACAAGTTCTGCTAACTGGACTGTGGGGGAGATGACATTCTTCCTGGACTGGATGCAAAACTTCTGTGCCAAAGATGGATTAATCTTAGAGGCAAAGGGAGAGTACCTTGAGAATACCAAAGCTCAAAATAGTTAATAAAGAAAAAGTAAAAGAAGCGTTAGCTTGCGAGCTAACACAGAATGAGATGAAACTTCTTAACGAGAGCAGGAGAGCGTTTACTGATAAAGAAATATCATACATAGAAAAGAACAAGCCATATCTTTTGGCATGTAATCAAAAAGAAGACATAAGAGACATTACTAATAGTGGATTCTCTTTGATGTCTAAGGAGTTCAGCATTGAACTTCTGTCAAGAAGGTTTGCGTTTTACGAAGAAACATTAATAGGTAGGAAGGTTGATACTGCACATGATTTGAGAATGAGGTCATTGAGAGCAAGGGACTGCTTAATGAATGACTTTTACTTTGACACATTGAAACCAGTTAAGGAATAACTATGGGCGATAAATGGGATAACGTATCTGTTAGGGCTGCTCCAGACCCGCAACTATTAGAGTATTGCGAGACAGAGAAGCAGAAAAAATACCTTACTGCTTGGATAGAGCTTGGAACTTCTGCTGCTGCCGCAAAGGAGCTTGGATGTAGTGAATTCAACATCAGGGCATCTAAGAGAACTGTCGAAACAAATGCGGCCAAGAAAGGCTGGCAGAAGTCAGATAATCATGTACCGGACGGGTATAAAGTAAAGGGGAAATCAACGCTACTTGATTCTGATGGCAATACTAAAATCCAGTGGGTCAAGACCGAGGTAGATAAAGAAAGACAAGAAGAAATAATGAGGGAGCTATGTGAAAACCTCACTGAGAATATAAAACCCTGGCCTGTAATCAAGGCTCCGAAGAAAGTTGATAAAGACTTATGCTCAGTGTACACAATCACTGACTATCACATAGGTGCATACTCCTGGAATGAGGAGACTGGCGCTGACTGGGATATTAAGATTGCAGAGGATACTTTATACAAAGCATTCGGGGATATGATTAATGGAACCCCAGACTCCGAACAGGCAGTATTCGTTCAGATGGGAGACTTCCTCCACTGGGATGGTCTGACCTCCGTAACCCCACTAAACAAGCACGTTCTTGATTCAGATGGTAGATACCCTAAGCTAGTCCAAGTCGCCGTAGAAACCTGTGTACGGGCGGTAGAAATGCTATTACACAAGCATAAGCACGTTCATGTAGTAATGTGCGAGGGTAATCACGACTTAACTGGGTCCGTTTGGTTGCAGGCCATAATGAAGATGGCATTTAAAAAGAACAAGAGAGTCACCGTGGATGATAGTGTGTTCCCATACTACTCATTTACTTGGGGTAACGTCTTTTTAGGATGGCATCATGGACACCTAACTAAGATTAGAGGATTGGCTGGCAAGTTCTTTTCTGAGCCAAGGTTCCGTAGTCAGATGGCGAACACTGAATACATATACATTAGTACAGGACACTACCATACCAAAGAAGTAGTAGAGGTATCCGGTGCGGTGATAGAGAGACATCCTACATTAAATGCTAGAGATGCCTATGGCGCTAGGGGCTTTGAACACTCCCAAAGAGGCGCATTAGCAATCACTTATGACAAGCAGAAAGGCGAGATTAGTAGAGTAACGGTAACACCATGAGACAACTGAGCGAACTTAACATTATTGAAAACTGCCAACAGTGCATCTATCACAAGAAAGATAGTATCAACCCTTCTCGCACTTACTGTGAGAAGCTGGCAGAAAGATATGGGAGGCCAGTAGAGATATGTGTAAACAAACACTTTCCAACCGTATGCCCTTTGTTGAAGGTGTAGCTAAGGTTAGGAATCCCTGTAGAGGTATATGTTCCACTTCTACCGTGGGGAGTATCTGGTGTGTAGGATGTGGTAGGTATTACAAAGATGTGATTAATTGGAATGCCTATGACGAGTCCAGCAAGATACTAGCCATGAAGAGGGCTACGGAACACCAACAGAAGAAGAGGAACGGAGAGGTTACTGATAACCTAGATTACTTATGAAAGCAAAAGACATACAAGTAGGTGGGAATCATTATAAGGATTTCAAAATCCAACCCATAGAGTATATCCAGGCTAACAATTTGAGTTACTGTGAAGCCAACGTGGTTAAGTATGTTACTAGGTGGAGGAGTAAGAATGGTGTTGAGGACTTGAGGAAAGCTAAACACTACATAGACCTGCTCATAGAGAGCGAGGTTAAAGAGCCTAACTTAGAATATTTAAGAGAGTGATATGCGGAAGAAAACACTTAGAGCCTTGATAGATGATGTAGCTAAGTTACTACAGAAACACGTTAGACTGAAAGCGGCGGTATCTGCTGATAAGAATGGCTTTATAGAGTGTGTATCATGTGGGAAGTGGTATCACTGGAAGAATATGCAGGGTGGACACTGGATAGAAAGAGGGAAGCAAGCCACTAAGATTATGGAGGAGAACATTCATCCTCAATGTGCTGGGTGTAACCAATACGGTATGCGGCATAGGACTCACGTTAGAGAGGGGTATTCTAAGTACATGAGAAATATGTATGGGGATGACTTCTGTGACGAGATGTTGACTAGCTCCAGAAAGCCCAAGAAGTATTTAAGGGCAGACCTAGAAGATATGGTTAAAGACCTAAGAAAGAAGAACAAAGAATTTGAATCAGAACTATAAACTATGCGGAGTATGCTGGCTTGAAACAGGAAACCCAGAGTGTAGAGGTGGACCCCATGGACCCAGAGGAACTGGCGAAGTGGGTGAACGACAACTTGCCCTATTTGGAGGGGACGGAGCAGAGGGCGATAGGGACTCTAGCAATGATGGTGAGGGATTACTCAGACTTCATGGAGGAGAATAACACAGTAGATGAGTTGTTCAGTATGTTCATCTCTATGAGGTACAAAGAGGTGATGGATAAGGAGCTACATTAGTGTCAGAGATAAGAAATAAAAAACACGCAAGAAACTTAGTGTTGTTTAAGGGGATGGAGTTTCACAGAGGCATCTACCCTACTGACCTAGACGCCTTTATAGAAGTAGATAATGAAACCTTCATACTCATTGAGTGTAAGAAGGGTAACTCTAAACCAGATAGGGGACAGGCTTTAGCATTGAGGAGGCTTGTGGATTCTCTTAAAGATAAGAGAGCATATCTATTACTAGCTTCTCATCAATCTGATGGAGATATAATTCTAGCTGACTGCTTAGTCACTTACTTTAGGCACAATGGAGAGACTAGGAAAACAAGTAAGAGGGTAACGGTTAGGGAGTTTACAGACTGGATATTAAGGTGAGGTCAGCACGGCACCCAAAGGCGAGGGTGGAGGAACCCAGGATGCCGCACTGCCTCAAAACTATTGACCAAATTTATAATTAGGGTCAGAAACAGACTGTCTAATTTCATATTGGTCTTCTTCTGAAAGCTCTTCCATCAACTTTGCAGTTCCAGACAATATAGTTTCTGCAAACATTTTTGGGTCTGCTTTTTCTACTAACTTGTCCAACTTGTTATCTAAAGCTAAATATTTATTTACAAGAGAAGGCTTTGAAGTCATTTTGTAAAGCATAACAGGAGAAGCCAACACTAGGATTGCTGCTCCTATCGTAGAGGCTGCTGCCGCTCCAGTTACCCCTCCAGTAAACACAAAAGAAGCAGCAGGGATAGAAGTAATAGCTCCTAATTCTGCCGACCTTGCAGCCAAAGAAAACAATGCTTGTTGTTTTTCTCTCTTTGTCACAGAGGCTGTGTTAGCAATCCTTTTAAATTCAGACCAACTTTCCCCCAAAACTGCTTTTGCTCTATTTTCCTGTCTCAATAGTTTTTGAATTACAGTTGTTCCATATATTTTTTCTTGAGCAGCTTCACCTATTATTCCCTCTTCTTTTAAAAATGTTGACCTGATAGCTTGTTTTATTTTTCCAATCTCAGATTTTACATCTAACTTTGGTTTATCTTTCTTTATCTGCAAAACAGACTTATCAATCATCTTCATAATGTTATTAATTTTTTCTGGATTGTATTCTGTTACCAAGGCCTGCCCTATTGCAGAGTAGGCCTCTTTGTTTGCGCTATTGGTAATCATAGACTGCAATGCTTTTGGAGTAATAGATGTTACGGCATTTGAATATTCGTTTTGCATCTTAGAATAAATCTTTGCCAGTGCAGGGTCATTTTTTCTTAACGTTGACAAAACCCCATTCCTAACCAAATCGTGCAAATTAGAAAGCTGTCTTTTTGCTTCTGGGTTTCCTTTTCCACTTCCTGGAATCATTGCGTTTATTGCATTATTTATATCTTTTTCAACAGCAATCAAACCTTTTAAATCAAATTTTGCGGTTCTTTGCCTCATTATCCCAGTAACTTTATCTAAAGCGGCATTTGTTATATCTGATGCGTCTTTCTCCATTCCTGTTACATATGTTGTTCTTTCAAAAGGAACTATCTTTTTTGACTTATAGCTGTCTTGAAAACTTTCAATTGCTCTTCTTACATCAGATACATCCATAAATCTTTTTGTAGAAGGCAAAGATTCCATAGCCTCAAGCTGTCTTCCGTATATGTTTCTTGCAGAACCTTTTGCTGACTCAACCAAGCTAAATACTCTTTCCCCAAGGTCTGCTACAGGTAAAGCAGCATTGCTGTTTACACTTTGCTCAAAAGAGTCTGTCACTATTTTTTGAACAGAATCTAAAGCCTCTTCATGCAATGGTCTTGAGAAAAATCCCATTTCCCCAACTTGTCTAGCAACTGTAACTCCAAGGCCAGCAGATTCGGCTACTAATGGGCTTATGCTTTCTCCCCCTCTTGAAATAATATCTTGAGCTTGTACCAATGCCTCTGGGCTGTCATAGGCAGCAGCCTGCAAATCTAAAGCAGGTTTAAATTCTTCCCCAAGCTCAGACAAGTTTCTATTAGTAGCCCTATATGCTCTATAGCTTCTTATGCCTCTTCCAGCCCCAAGAAAAACTGTATCAAATAAAGCTGAAGTGGCAGCCTCTCTTGCTGCCCCACCTCTTCTGAAGCCTAAATTTAGCTCTCTATCAGCGATAACGTCTTCAGCAACTTCTCCTGCATATGTTCCTGCTGCACCCCCTGCTATTCCACCAAGTATAGTTCCAATTCCTGGAGCAACAGCCGTTCCTGCCGCAGCTCCTGCTAATGCGCCACCAATAGAAAAAGGAATATCAAGCAATTCTCCTAAACCAAGGTCTTGTTTTCCTTTTGCAATAATCTGAAGAGCAGACGTAGAAACATCATCTATTCTGTCTTCGCTGATTGCCATCAAGTCGCTAGTAGAAATTTGGTCTACATATTGAGCGGGAATGCTTCTTAATGTATCTCTTAATGATTCAGCCATTTTATGTTCCTATTTACCTTGGGCCTCTACGTCTTCTTCTAGGAGAATCGGTTTCTTCTTGACTTAACCCTAAATCTCTTAGTGCCTTATTCCTTTCAGCGTCTCCTTCATCTGAAGGTTGATTGCTTTCCTCAAGAAGCTCTCTTTCTGCTCGTATTGAATCTTGAAGCGCATACCATCCTCCAATACTTGCTCCTGGCCTACTAAAATAAATTGCTTGCTCTTTTGCGGATTGAGCTAATTTTAATGTTGCTGCGGCTTTTCTTTCGTACCAGTTTCTTAGTTCTGCCTCGTCATTTGTTTCTGGAGCATTGATGCTTAATGCCAAGTCTAATTCTCCCTGACTCAAAGCACCAAAAGTAACGCTACTTATGACCCCAAGGCCCAATTCTCTTTGTTGCGTTTGCAGTGCGGCTGTTGGCATATCAAATGCAGCTAATAATCTATCTAATGAACCAACCTTTGCCCCTTCATCCAATCTCTGTATAGCATTATTTAACCCTGCAACCTGCTGTATTAGTATTTCAGAGTTGTCTAATGCTGCTACTGCAATGTCAGCATATTTTGAGCCGCTTCTTCTTGCGCTTGATTTTGCAGCTTCGTCTTCAATCGCCTGTTCTCTAGCCTCTTGTAGGGCTTGCACTCTTTCATCTCCTATAAGAACTTCTCCTTGAAGATTTGTAACAATTTTCTCTCCTTTGCTATTAGTCATAATGCTTAATCCGTTACCAAAAGTAACAGTATCTCTTTCAAACAAAGCATCTGACTCTGGATTATTTAACTTTTCCACTAGCTCTTGATTATTAAGCCTAGCAGCTTCAAGTTGTAATTCTTGGCTTTCTTGTCGGAAAGACTCGTTGTTTATATATTCATTAGCCTCTCTTTGAAGTTGCTCAAAATTTAATCCTTCTCTCTTTGTTTGAGCTTCTCTTAGCTCAATTGTTTTTTTCCTTTCTTTTTGCTCAAGCTCAAATCTTTCACGAGCCATTAAATCAGCTTGTTTCTGCCTAGTCACATCAGCAGCCATAGCTCGCATCTGAGCAGATTGAGCGCCTAGTCCTAGATTCCCTACAGCTTGTGCAGCCTGGAGGAGGCTTTGCGGGTCATTAGGGTCTACACCCTGAAGGGCTTCCTGAACCTTCTCAGACTCAGTCCTAACGTCTAGTCCCAGCATTCCACCAACATTCCTGCGGAGTGCTTCTTGTCTCTGGGGCATCTGCATAGATAGGGCAGATACTAAAGGTGCTTGAGTCCTAGCTAGTCCTGTAAGACCGCCAGTTAACTCCCGTCCTTTGAGTATTCCCTCTGTCAGCATACGTTCTTGACGCTGTGCAGGAGTCTCAATAATGTCGCTAAATAAAGATTGTATGTTAATAGCCATTACTAAATCCTTGGGATGCCTGCTTCGTCAAGCATTCCATAAAGGTTGGTTATGAGATTTCCAGACATTCCACCACCTGAGGCTGCGGCTTCTTGAGCCTGAGCAGCCCGTTCACCCCTTAATAAGTCAAACAGACCTTGATACTGCTGCTGTCTCAGAGCGTTTTTAAGAGCTTCAAATCCCAACTGGGACTCTATTGCAGATTCTGCCAAACCAGCCCCTAAACCTAGCCCAGTGGCCTGTAAAGAGGATGCTAAGCGTGAAGCCTCCAGTTGTGGAGTTAACGTCCTTAGTAATTCCTGTTGAGGTGTGTAAGCTGTAGGTATAGCCTGTAATCCAAGCTGTCCTAATAGGCCCATTCTACCTGTAAACTCACCCAAACCCTGTAGGGTCTGTTGAGATTGTAGGGCTTGCTCAGCACGAGCCTGTTCCATAGCAGATACAGCAGATGCTGCACGTTGCTCTTCTATGGCTTTATTAAGGGCTAACTCTTCAGGAGTACCACCAAACATAGAGGTACGGACACCACCCCTACCCTGACCTAAGAGTCTTTCTTCTAACTGAAGTCTGGCTCTTTCTCTTTCAGGAGCCTGTACAGCTTCTAATCTACCAAATATATCTGCTTCTCTCGTTGCTCTAGCAGCAGGGTCTTGGGTCAACATACCAATAATATTAGTCTGCTCCTCACCCCTAGCCATAGGGTCGCCCAAGAAATCAAAAGCACCCTGACCAAATCCAGTCAAAGACCTTTGTAATGCAGCTTCTTCAGGGCTTAGAGCTAACTCAGTGCCTGTTTGGGATATAGTTGCAGCAGAAGGCTGGCCAAATACATTCGTTCCCGTGACAGTAAATGGTTTGAACTGAGACTGTCTTCCTACCTCACCCAATAAACCGCCTTCATAAGTGGGTAAATCGGTAGCGCCACCAAAGAATATGTTAGCTTCTTGACGGGCTTCACCTATGTCTTGCATGGCTTTTTCAGTTAAGCCAGCTTGTCCAAGCGCACCTATAAGCCCAGCGCCCTGGCTTCCGAAGAAACCGCCACTGCCAATTCCAAATAAATTCTTTAGATACTCTTCCATTAGTAAGTCCCTCCATCAATGGTGCCAGTAAATGTCCCTGACACTGTGAGGTTTGCGGCAGTTGTAGTCCCCGTAAATGTCGGGGCAGCTAGATTAGCCTTAGTAGATACCGCAGTTGCTATGTTATCAAATTCGGTGTTCACTTCAGTTCCCTTCACCACCTTAGCAGGATTTCCTGACACCAGAGAATCCTTGGCGGCAAAGTTCGTTGTCTTTGTATAGTCAGTCATTAGACAATCCTTCCAAGTAGTGCATGAATGTTTAGTTGTTGAATAGCAATAGACTTACCGTTCACAGTTGTTTCTACTCCTACAGATACAACAGCTCCAGAACCAGAAGTATTTATCTTCTGCCTGTTAATTAGATTTAACGAGCTGGAGTATTCAGCTTGAGTGTTGTATTCAGAGATGTTGTATTGTGCAGCGTTATTAGCAGGTAGTGTATAAACCTGCTTCTTATAAGCGTTTGAGTAATCGTAAGCCCAGTTCAATACCACCGGAGCTTCAGCACCGTCAAAGGTAGTTAGGTTAACCTTCTTTAAGAATTTGAGAACCGAACTGTCCCCAAACGCTAGGGGATGTGAGAAGTAACTTAACTGATAGAAGCCTGTCCCGTCTGTATAACTATCATACTCAGCGATGCCAGTTGCGTTCCCAAGGTAAATAGTGTCATCCACCAGATTAGTAAAACGTAGTGGTGCCATGCTAGACCAAGTGGTTGCTCTGTATGAACCATCTTGGAGAGGAAATCTCGTATCAAAGACATACACCGTCTGAAGGACGGGAAAGTTAACCAAGACAAAGGCTTCTTTAGGAGAGT
>Ga0208767_1001534_pt1 | contig 18305 bp, 28 predicted proteins | sample VirMetDEL_Mar_21_FD_184514 | JGI IMG/M metagenome (GOLD analysis project Ga0208767, IMG submission 184514) | Aqueous microbial communities from the Delaware River and Bay under freshwater to marine salinity gradient to study organic matter... | ecosystem: Environmental > Aquatic > Marine >... | reverse complement strand
TGGCTTAACCTGACCCATTAACTGTTCTACATTTCTTTTAATGTGAGATAATTGATTCATAACATTTGCAGATTGCTCATGTCCATCTTCAGCAATTAATTTTCTATATGTTTCTGTCAAATTCATAGAATTACCCCATTTCTTTTGCAATTAATTCAGCAGCTTTTTTTAAATCCTTTTCGTTTCTTGGTTTACCCACTCCAAGCTCTGCAGGGCTAATTTCTTGTTCTAGTGAATTTTGTTCTCCACCTTGTATTCTCATTACAAAGTTTTTCCCATTCCACTCTAAGTCCATATATTCCCCGTCAAAATCTCTAGGTAGTTCTCTTTTCTTTTTAGATAAAGATATCTCCATTTTAGCCTCTTTAACGGTTTCCTCATTTGCTGTTTTTAGAGCGTCTTTAACTACTGGGTCATCACCTAGTCCTTTTTTAATCTTTTCGATTTTTTTATAGGCCCCAGTCATATTACCACCCATTGAAAGAGCAATCTCAACAGCCTTTGCTACTTCAGAAGCTTTAAATCTACTTCTGTATTTTTCTCTAAGTTCTTTAAATTTCATTTTTTCCTCTGTTTTAAATCCATGTTTTTTCTTCAGGATATTCATAGCCGTAGCCATTTTGATTTCCATCCAACGATTCCCATAACGCTTTTTAAAATCTGCGTCTGGTAAATCCTTGGCTATCTTTTCAAGTTCTTTTTCTCTCGCTGGAGTGAGCTTGAAATCTGACATTAAACTTTAATTATTGCTATTTGATCTCTAACGTCAGATACTTGATCATTTTCGTCTAGATCTTTCCATTCTAATTTTTTTGATGGAGCTAATTTTACAGTTCCATATTTTTTTATTAATTCATTTGCATATGAATTTGGTTTATCTGGTCCTAAGACTAAACTACCATATGCACTTCCTTTTCCATAACTATCTGAAATTTCTGTTGAACCCCATACATATTTTTCATCTTGAGGCCCCAAATATTTTGCTAGACCTAAAGCTATTTTATCGTTTTTACCACTAAATCGAACTGATTCAATCCATTCACTATGATAAGAACCTGGGTTTCTATTAGGATCTTTAAAAGCAAATATATGAGTAAGTCCAAATGGTTTAAGTTTAGCAGTTTTGTTTGCTACTGAATCAAATTTACCTTCTCCCATCCACCAATCCCCATCAGGTGAAACTCCCCCCTGTGTTTCATTCCACCAATTTTCATATGATTTGCTTGTAAGCATGGAACCAAAATCAACAGTTGATTTAAATTTACTAGCAGCTGAAAGGAACTTGTCCTTATTTCCAAATATCTCCGGATCTACCTTTTTTGCTTCATTTAGATTTTCTCTTATTTTCCAAAATGTTTTAAAATTTTTCATTTTTATCCCCCTCTTGCCTTTTTGGCTAGATCTGAATCATGTACCTGCCAGGTTTTTCCTTTTACAATAAAAGAGTTAACTCTGGCTAATCCCCATTGTGCTGGAGTAGTTCCAGGTTTATGACCTACTCTCCAAGCAGCAACTCCCCTATCAAAAACTTGTTTTAATATACCATATGCTATACCAGATGCATCGGATTTCTTCTGGATAGCTTTTCGAATTTGGCCTTTATCTTCTTTGACTAATCTATCTTCTAATTTAAGAACACCAAACATTTCATTTTTTGGTTCTTTATCACCATACATTTGCTTATATTTTTTTGTATATTGAGATGGTTTTGTTTCAGTGCTCTTATCCCCAGGAGCAGGCTTATATGCACTTGGATCATCCCAGTGTTTCTTAGCCTGCTTATTGAACTGTGCTTGTCTCTTAGCTTTTGTGGATTTACCTAATCCTTTACCAAAATCTTTTCTCAGTTTACCTGGTTCGGCAAGATCTTCTCTTTCTTTAGCTCTTTTTTCTTTTTCTGCTTTTGAAAGTTTTTCTGCTTCTACTATTTTTGAAAATGGGGTATCTTTTAAATACTTGTTCAGTGCTTTGGTTGTTCCAAAATCCCCTGCTCCACCTTCTTCTACTAGTTCAACAGAATCTAGCCATTGTCTTGATTTTATTCCGTCACATTCTATCATAAGATAATTGCTTCCGCAAATTATGATTTCCCCTATCTCTCCTGATTCTTTTATTCTAACTAGATTTCCCACATTGAAAAGACTTCCTTCAATGTAATCTTCTCTTGTTTCTGAAATTGGGGGTAGTTCTACATGTTTTCTGAATGATCTCGACTCTTTTAATCCCATACCTTTTCTTACTGCATTGAATAATTCGGTGGGATTATAACTCGATGGGAGCCCTTTTGAAAATGAATTCAAATCGTTTTGTTGAGCGGCGGCTCGCATCTTGGAAGCTGACATACCAGTTGCACCTTCTGCATCTGGATCTCTCTCCCCTGCACTTACTACATTTATAGCACCTTCGAAATTGTAAAAGCCGTGCCTAGCTTTAATACCATTATATTTGTTTAATAATATATCAAAATCTTTTACTCTATCACTACCAGCAACCATTGTTACTTTAGTGAATCCTTGATCGTAAAGTTTTACTACTACATCTAGTACATTACGAACATCTTTATCTGCCATAACACTACGTGCATGTTTTGGAAACATCTTGCGTAAAAATTTGACTTTTTCTGTGAATCCTAATGGATTTTGTTTTGGGTCTACTGATCTAGAAGCGTATATTCTATATGAACCGCCTCTTGATTGATTTTTGACGTGTTCAAACAATTTTTCATGACCAATCGTTGGAGGATTGAATCTACCAAACACAAAAGAAACCTCTTTCGAGTTTTCGACTATGTATTCATTAAATGATTTAATTGCCATTTATATCCTCGGTATCCCATTTTAGCCAGGATTGTCCCAGCCTTTTATAATATCTTTGCTAAAATTGTTAGTCGAAAATTCTAGTCTATCAACTAACTTAACAGCACCACCTTGTAATCGATCTATAGCGACAAAGCCTTCAACGCCGGTCACTTTAAATCCGGATTTTGTTTTAACGAAGGTACCAATATTTGATAACTCGTTTAGTTTATTTATAATAATTAACTTCGCATCGACGACAAAATTCTGTAAATCAAACATATTTTTTAGACCTTTTATGTTGGATTTGTTGAAAAATGATAATAATTTATCTCTTTCTGCAGCTTTTTTATCTTTTCCGGCAGGAGATTTTAATTTGTCCATTTGCTTTGTATATCTTTCTTCTACGAAATTTATTAATCCTTTGGCATGTTTATTTGTGTCTTTTATTCTTTCACCTTTTCTTACTGCCAAATTATTGTAAACATTTATTATAAGATTTAATTCTTTATTGGATTCTATCTCTTTTAATATATTCGATTGTATTTTCTGGAAAGTCTTTCCTGCAGCAGATAGGTTTGCATTTAGGATTTCAGTTTGCTTAGCTGTAAGTGTAGCCTTTCCAGATAGATCTTTTAGTGTTGCATCTACCATCCAAACATTTTTTGAAGGTTTTATCTTTGAAACAATTTCTTTACCAAATGTAGCTGTCATGTTTTCAAAGCTTGAACCACTGTATGTAGTGTGCCAAACAATTCCAATTTTAGCTGACATTATATCCTTGGCTATGTCTGTGGATGTTGGTACAGCATACACTATGGTGTTAGGATGAAAGGTAACATGCTGAACCCCATTAATAGTTTCTTTCTTAAGATCTGATGACTCAAACATAAAGTCACCTTGAATGACTCCTTTAATTCCTAAATCTTTTAAATTGTCGAATGCAAGTTTGAGTTTCTTATTTAAATCACCACTTGTATCAGCGTCTATGTCTGAATGGTTCTTATACACCTTAGCATCTTTATTAAAGATACCTTTTTTTGCTACAAAGAATTTTCCATCTGATGGATCTTCTCCAGCGAATAAGGCGGGGGCTCCGTCCCACTTGACAGTAATGTCTACAGGTGCTTTCGCATTACCGCTCAACATATCCCTCATTGATCTTAGCGCTAGGATAGCTTGGCGAGCCCCCTTAACTCCGCCGTCAATAATAAGATCCTCAATATGTGTCATATGAGTATTCTTACCTGCGGCTTCTGTTAGGTAATTAGTTAATGATTTCATTTACTTATGGTATATTTTTTGTCAACCATATCTCCCCAACCGTTTGGATTGACATACCAACTATTTTCTCCTTTTATAAAGCAAGAAGAATTTTTTAATTCTGATGAACCTCTGAAATCTAGTCCAGCTTTTATTTTTCTAGACATATCTTTTGCAGTAAATGTTCTATTAAGTATTTCTTCTATAGAAGTATTTGAATCAACCTTTCCCCCAAAAAATACGTTTGCTGCACCTTCTCCTTTATTAAATTTTTCTTCACCACTTATAACTTCAATCATTTGTTTAGGGTTAACTCTTTCTGAATTGTATTTTGGTTTTTTAATAAATGGGCAAATTGTATGTGTGTTAGTTTTTGTTCCTTTAATTTTGCCTGTTTTATTTAATTCTTCTAAAGTACTCTCTAATATTTTTTTAGAATCTTTTCCAAATATTTGTTGAAATCTACTCGGCAATATCCAATTTTCGAAATACGTTGCATTATCTGCTTTTAAACTATATTTAAGAAATTTAGAACCAAATAATGGTTTGTCTAAAACTACTGTAACATCAGTTTTAGGATTACCTTGTCCTTTCCATCTTGGTGCTGATAGACGAGTTATTTGATACATTTTTCCTTTATATTCAAATTGCCAATTTTCACCAGAATTTTTTATCCAAGCTTCGGTAAACATTCCTTCATGACCATGTCCACCTTTAAATGGTTCAAATATACTAGGATTCTTTTTACTTGTTAAATCGACTTTCATCTCTTCAACATTTTTCCCTGTTGGTTTTAATATAGCGTTTAATGCAATTAATAATGTTTGCTCTTCACCTTTTATTTTGCAAACTGCATATAATGACCGACCTATTACTTTTACATCTTCTTCTTTATCTCTTTCTATTATTTCTAAAGATGTTCCTTTTTTAAGTTTTTTACCTAAAGGTGTACCATCTATTAATAGAGGCATTGTTTCTTTTTCTAATGTGTAAGATTTTATATCAGGTTTTGCAACTACATATTGATAAAATGCTCCTGTGTTTCTTTTATGAAATGTTGTAGAGCCAGCTAAAGAAGCTTCGTATATAAATTGTTTAAATTTTTTCATAGAAATCCCTAAATAGTTATTATATCTATTTATAAAGATTTAAGAGTTAAAAAAAGAATTGGGAACGATATTACCCTTATTATCATATGAGATAATCTTAGCAGCATGTAGTTTATCAATAGTTTTACTGCATCCTTCTCGAATACCTTGCCTATAAGCTTGCCAAGAAGCTCCAGATAAACAAATTAAGAATATTATAAAAGATATAATATCCATTATTCTACTACATTGCCTTTAATATCTAATCTAATAATATCGGATTGAAATCCTTTTTTTATCATAGCCATATTAAAAACCATGGCTTCCTTTAAAGATGAGAAAAGATATTCATAGATCTTCTCACTACTATCTTGAAAAAATTTTACTTTAAATAACATAGTTACACCTACCTAATATAGTGTTTTGGTTTAGGATGATTTTCTTTATCTTCCCACTTTTCAATTTTTCCGCCTTTAGAAAGAAATTTCTCAATATCCTTGTTGATCTTCTTTCTTTGTTCTGATTTATTCATTTTATTTCCCTATCTAATTGCATGAAATCTTTCATCATGATTGCATTTTTTAAACCCTATGTTATAGGTACTATATTTTTGGCTATTAAAAGAATATGGATTCAATTTGAATTTTTTCATTTTCTTAGTATCTAATTCCTCTTTTAATTTTACAATTTTTCCACCACTTGAGAGGAATTTCTCGATATCCTCTGAAATCTTTTTTTTAAGATATGATTTATTCATTATGCATATCTCCTGTAAATGTAAACGTCCCATCTTTGGGCATCTTCTAGTCTGCAGATTCTCCAGTTATGGAAAATCCCCCTATAAGAACTATAGTCGCGATACTTGTAAAGGTTTCGATTATTTTTTCCAAATCTACCTTGACATTTCACGTAATATTTTTTGTCAGAAGATTTATTCATAATCTTCACAACCTTTCTGATATTTTCAAGTTCTAGCATATCTCCAGCTGATTCTGGATATACTGTCATTACATAGCTATCTGATCTCATTTTAGTGTATTGGCCTCCCGCCTAAAGTTTCTAAAAAGAATTGACCTTGAATGTCATGGCCAGTTCTTACAAATACTGAATCACAGAGTTTATCCCATGATTCATTAATAGTTTCTGGATTTTTGTCTTTAGCAAAAGCCAGTTCAACTAAATCTAATTCTATTTCTAGCGGTATATCTGTAGCGATATGTGTTAATTTTAATACATTTTGCATGATTTACTCCTTATTAATTTAATTTATAGAAGTATTATACCAAAGGATAAGGTGTTTGTAAACCCTTTTTTCGTGACAATTTCGTGACATTTTATTACAAAAGAAGGGGAGTATTGCACTCCCCCATGAATCATAATTAAAGGTTATTATACTTCTTTTGCAATAAAAGTGTATACACCGTAAGCTAGAGCTACCCACGCAAATAGGTCAACTAAGCCGCCTAAAAGTAGGTAAGATAATGATAGTCCGACGATAACTCCGCCGTCCCAAGATGTGCGTTCTGCCCATCTGTCCATTAACCAAGCTTTTGCTGTATTTAACATATTCATATATTTCTCCTTTATATTTTAAAGTCTGCAAACGAGTCATTACTTTCTCGTTCACCAAACTTGTTTATCGGCTTATCTGGTGTCATGTCAGACATGATATCAGATTGAGCCGACTCCTCTACATCATATAGTTTCATGCGGGAACGATCTACTCCAATAACGAATCTTCGATATTTGGTAGGATCGTTATAACGATTTTTCAATTGCTTTACTAGCATTTGACCCAAATCTTCAAGTTCCTCTGTTGAAATAAGAGCAAACATAAGATCGGCCGTTGCTGGCAAACCAAATGATTCAGATGTATCCTCTAGTCCTAAATCAGTATTAGAAAATCCTGACCTGGTAGTCTGCGTTGCAGAGACTATTGGAACATTGAATTCCACAGCTAAACCACGGAGTTCTTCCGCGATCGCTTTTATGTATGAATAACTATTTATACTACCACCGAGTCCACGCATGCGACTTGAGGCACAAATATTTAAATAATCTACATAAATTATATCCGGACGGAAGTTCTTTTTAAGCTTTAATTCATTCAATAAAGCTCTAAAATGCCCTGTATGGGCGGCCCCTGTTGGATATTCCTTAATGATAAGTTTACCTATAGATCCTTTTGCGATCTTAGAAATCTTACTATCAAAAACTTGTTTAGGTAAAGACTGAAGTTGTTCTACTGGTAGATCCATTAGATTCGCATCGATTCTTTCAGCGATACGTTCTTCTGCCATTTCCATTGTAATATATAAAACGTTCTTGCCTTGACTGAGTACTGATGCTGCACAGTGGCACATGAATAAAGATTTACCAACACCAGTACCAGCAAGAGCAATGTTTAATGTTTTATTTGGAAGTCCACCTTTTGTTATTTTATTGAAATAATCTAAATCGAATGATATACGATCTTCTTTTGTATTGTAAAATGCAAATCGATCCTCTGAGTTATCGATATAGTCATGACCAATTGCTTGGTCGAAAGAGGTTCCTAAAGCAGAAGAAAGTATTTCAGGTATAGCACCTTCACTTCTTTCTTTATCTTTACCATCTATAATCTGGATTGACTCCATTATTGCATTATAGACAGATCTTTCTTTACACCATTTTTCTGATTCCTGTATAAGATATTCAGTATCGATGTCAGACTTTGATTCTATTTCATCAATAAGTCTAGAGCAAGAATTGAGTATTTCTTCTGGAGCATTTACCTTCTTAAGTTCTAAATGTAAAATCTTTGATGTAGGTAATTTATTATGTTGACCAACAAACTTTACAATAAGGTCAAATACATTTTTATGAATTCCTTCGAAATATTCTTTTCTTAAATATGGTATGACTCTCCTACAATAATCTTCGTTATTCAGTAGGTGATTCAGTATGTGTGTCGGTATTTGATTCGTTATGTCCAATTCCTATCTGTGCCTCGTTATGTTCTAGTGAATCTGTTATTATATATTGCAGTATGGATCCAAGATAATCTTTAAAATTTTCATCTCCCTCTAATTCATCCATTGCAAATGTTCCTGGGTCCTGAACTTGATATGTAAATCCAAGTGTGGCCATATCAAGTTCTGGTGTTTCTTTTACTTGAACTGTTCCATAGACTATTATTACGTCTTTCCATGTTCCAGTTAAAAGTTTAACTCCATGAAGTGGATGATTCGGATTCTCTACTAATGTATAATCCTTATCTGTTACTTTATACATCTTCTACTTCTAAGTCTAAGTCTATTTCTAATAAAGGTTTATGTCCGATAGAATAGTATGTTTTAACAAATTCTTTGAAGTTGCTATCTTTAAATATAGGATCCCAGAATTTTTTGTTTAGAGTTTCTTTTTCTCTTACTTTTGGATCTAGGATTTCCCCTGTTTCCATATTCACTCTTGCATACCAACCAACATTTGGTTTGGTTACATATCCACCTGCAAGTGCAACTTCAAGTAATCCACTATATTGTTGTATTCCACCTTCCCATGATACTCCAATTGGGACTTTAGATTTTTCTTTTACAAACCTAGATTTTTCTACGTTAATTACAAAATTATACCCAGTAACATCTTTACCGGTTTTTTCTTGTTGTCTTCCAATAATCCAAATGTTATCAGCTGAGTAATAAATTCCTGTACCGCCTGAAACGATAGCCTTTGGAAATAATCCCATTTCTTGATATGTGTGATTAACTGCGAGAAGGGGTATATTCTTCATTGTTAAATAAGGAGTGACCATTCGGAATAACCCCTTCAACGCTTTCGCTCTCGACATATCAGCGACCGATTTTTCATTTAAAGCATCTTCCAATTCTTTCTTAGATGCTAAATTACCAATTGAATCTATAATGATAATAACTTTGTCACCTCTTTCGATATTTTCAAGTTGACCAACTAAGTCAAACTTGAGTTGTTCTACGTCGGTGATTGGTGTATGTAAAACCCTATCAGTATCAATCCCAAAGGATTCAAAATATTGTTGTGGTGAACCAAACTCTGAATCATAAAATAGCATGACAGCATCTTCATATTGTTTAAGATATGCTGCACCCATTAACAAAGCAAAACTTGTTTTAAAGTGTTTTGATGGACCAGCTAGAACTGTAAGTCCCGATGTAAGTCCTCCATCGATATCTCCTGATAATGCAACGTTAACCATTGGCACATCAGTTGTAATGATATCTTTTTCAGCAAATAATATTGAATCTGAAAGTATAGAAGTATCTTTTATCTTACTATTCTTTTTTAATTTATCCATTATAGACATTATACTTTCCTCCTTCTTCTTGGAAATAATGATTGTTGTTCAAGCCTTTGGGCTCTTCTTGCCCTAGCAATGGCTTCTGCTTTTTTTCTTTGTTTCTTTTGAGCGGGCTTTTCATAGTACTCGCGTGCACGTACTTCTTGTACGATACCTGCTTTCTCACAGGCTTTTTTAAATTTTCTAAGACCAATGTCAAAGGGCATTGGTGTTGCCGGACGTTTGTCTCTCGGATTCCTCTTTCGAGGGCGTAAATCAATACTTGGCATAAATCACTCCATTGTTAAATATAATACGTATATTATACCATAGTTTATTCACTTTGTAAATCCCCTAGGTAATAATATTCTACTCCAGCTTCTTGTAGTATATCTTCTCCTTTGTGACAAGAATGATACCATCTATCACCCTCACTATTAAAGGTATTTGTAACTACCCTCGAAGCTCCAACTTGGATAATACCTTTTGCACATTCATTACAAATAGGTAATCCATAAACATATATTGTTGAACCTTTTAGTGAAACCCCATTAAAAGATGCATTATATATGCAGTTCATTTCAGCATGAACTATAAAATCATACTTGATCTCTCTGTTTGTATATCTTTCTATTTGATCAGATATTCCTCTCGGAAACCCATTATATCCTTGGGATAAAACCTGACCTGTGGGTGCAATAGCAACTGCCCCAATCTGAGAAGAAGGATCTTTAGACCAGGTAGAAACCTCCTGGGCTAATTTCATATATCTAATATCCCATTTCTTCATACATATCCTTAAATATTTCTACGTTTTTAATTCTTTCTTGCATAGGATCTTTTCTTATAGCATCTGTTTTTAAAGGATGCTTATCCCTATCTAAAATTGGTTGTGGTACTATATGCTTGAAATATCTTTTCAATTCAACCTTTTCTCCTTGTCTATATTCATAGGGTAGATTCAAAGCATATTTGATTACCTTGGGTGCTAGAAAAGGTGCACGTAGTTCTATTGTTTGTTCCATCATGGTTCTATCTAGTTTTGGTAAATGATAGAATGGTAATTCACAAAACACATCTGAGTATTGGCTATCGTATTCTTTGGCTCTTCTATATCCACCAAATAATTCATCTGCACCATCACCTGTCATAACCGCATAAAAACCCAACTCTCTGAGCTTTCTTGCCATTGCAATCTGTGGTTTAACCGATCCAAGATCTACTGGTGATTGATGTATTCTAATAGAATCCTCATCTGAAACTTCATCTAAGGTAACATTAATTAAATCATCTGAGACTAAACTTGCAAAAGATTCCTCATGATTGTCCACATGAATAGCTTTTACTTCGTGTCCTAGCTCTTTAATTAATCCGTATATTATGGTAGAATCCAATCCACCAGAAAGTAATACAGAAACTTCTCTTTCACCACCAAGTCTAAGTCTAACTGCTTCTCTTAGTTCATACTGTAAATCTTCTGCTTCTATTAAGTCCCAATTCCAATATCTGTGAACCTCACCTCTATAGTAATAGTGTCCGGGAGGAACCTGTTTAATCTGATTGTACGGGGTTCTTCCTGTAGGATCATATCCCCATTTCAATGTATTAGATAAGAATAATTCATCTAGTGTAGTATCTCCAAGAGAAACTAAAGCATCTATCTCAGAAGCTATTGCTTCCATATCTGTTCTATAATAAATTGGTTTAATCCCTAGGAAATCAGTAACAGCTATAAAGTCATGATCTTTTAAAGTTACAAATGACCAAAATCCATCAAATTTATGAAATCCCCTTAATCCATATTCAGTATAATAGTCTGCTATAAATCTACCATCTGACTTAGATTCTTCCATACCATATAGATGTTTATCTAATTCTTTCCAATTAAATATTTCACCAACAAATAAGGAAAGATCTCCTCTTGAATTTGTGTTTGGTTGAATACAAACATCGGGATCTAAATTTGTAAATGGTAAGCTAATATGTGCCCATTGGTAGGAACCAAGTTTTTGATACCCAACAAATTCTGGTAATCCACGATATCCCATATAGTCTTTTACAACTTCTTCTAAGTTGGAATCTATGTTTTTACCTACAATAAATCCGCACATTATTTAATCATTTGCTCCAATGAATATCTGTCCACTGTAAAGCAGTGCAAAGATGTGGAAGAAAAATGTAGCATACCAGGAACTGCATCTATTTCTGACTTTTCTATTAGCCACATAGCTAACCTATTAGCAAAGTATAAATCGTTGTGTAGGTGCCGTACGACGTCACAGGAGCGCATATGATACGAACAATGAAGATATCCATGCCGTAACATGAAGTGCCAACCAAAAGTACAAGGTACGCGTTCTCCTTGAGCTGCTGCTGTTAGATCTTCTGGAAACCACATTGGGATATAACATTGTCTTGTGTTATTTTCTTTCTTTAGCAATTCTACTGCTGTATCTAAATTACCCCATTTAAATCTAATTCCATCTCTTTCCTTATCGCACCACATTCTTTCTGGATAAGAATGACTGAATGCTTCGTCCATAAGATATTTGTCTGTGTCTTTTAGCCACATGCTATGTGATGGTGGGGGATTATATGGTATACCAGAAACTCTTTCGTCGAAGTGGGTATCTGCCCATGGTTGTGTTGCATTTAGCTGATCAGATGCATCTTTTGCATCGTTGGTCATTGGGCATAATAAATCTGCATGTAAGATTTCTAGAAATTCTGGATGATCTGTACCACCTTGCCATCTTTCAGTTTGTATTTCATAACCTCTTTCAAACAGAATTCTTCTGAGCTCTTTCAGTCCAGTTTTTAAGTCTGCTCCTAATACATGATTACTCAATGTTTTCTCCTTTTAGTCTATTTAAGAAATCTCTGTCTGGATCTTGGCCATCGATACCACCACGAATATATGAAACAAAGAATGTTGCATAGTTGATTAGATCGATAGCTGAATCTTCTAGAGATTCAAAGTTTTGTGAATAAGATGTATCATTTTCCATAGCTTCTATAACAGATTGTATACGAAGTATTTTACCTAGCATAATATCAGATATAGTAGAACAACCACGTGGGTAATATTGTGCTTGTCTTATACGACTGTTTGGATTCTGATAATCTTGTGATTTTTTTTGTTGTATTTCTGCTGCTTGACGCAGAATATCTAATGGTTGATTGTTTTTATTCATGGGCATATTATACCAAATTTTTGTGTGTTTGTAAACCCCCCTATTTCTTCTCAAGTACTATTCCTGTTTGAAATAATGGAAGATTCACTTCGGGATACATTTTAAGATATGACCTCATAAAAAGTGTATAAGGCATGTGTCTGTGTATAAAACATCCAACATATTTCATATCATTGCTTTCCATAACAACGTCTGTGACCATCTTGTGTAATAGAAAAGCTTGTTTCTTTTGAGTAGGATCTTTAATAAGTGTTATAAACTTTCCACCTGGTTTTAAGTATTCTATTGATGATTTATATATTTCTCTAATAGTGTTCCAGTATGTTTCCCCAGATAGTACTCCAACATTCTTATCATTCTCATAATATATGTTTTTTGTATCTGGGCTTTTTGGGGAATTTCTTGGAGGAGAATCTGATTGTCTTCCACCTAGAACTGGATAAGGAGTTCCATTAATAATCATATCAAAAGACTCTTTTTGAAATCCTTCTTTTGTTAGAATCTCTTCGCAATCTCGTGCATCTCCTTCAAATATATGACCTTCTCCTGTAGATCTTTTTTCTTTGTTTTGAAGCTCAACAGTTCTTCTGGTAATATGAGAATATTCTAATTCTATACCAACACCGTTTCTGCCTGATATCATAGATTCTACAACAGCTGTTCCTGTTCCAACGGTTGGGTCTAAAACCCAATCTCCTGGTTTTGTAAATTTATGAACAGCATAACGATATCCACTCCAGTGTCCAGGACAGATGTGTTTATCTTTTGGATGATCTTTATCAACATACCATTTATTTCTGCTATATTGTGTATAGTGATTATCTGAAGAAGTATGATATACTTCTCCTAAAAAATTATCTCTACAATAATTGCATTCGCAATGGTAGTCATCTGGGATAGTATCCCTAGATTGCATTTCTTCTTTATAGTCAATATCAACTATAGTGTTTTTTGGATCGTATGTGATTTCCATAGTTAATACCTTTTTTATATAATACAATCTGTATCTATTGAATTTTTACACATCTGAATTATGCTCTGAATTGGTATAGTGCCATATTTAGTTGGTTTACATGAAAATAAAGTATATGGATCTACTATACATAAGAATTCAACTGTTAACTCAGTATTTGCTTCTACTACTAATGGGATATTATTATTCCCTCTTTCTCTATTGGTTCTATAAAGACAAAAATGCGTTAGTAGGCCTTCATGAAAAGCTTGTAGATATCTTTCGGCTGGGTGTTGAGGATTAAAAAAACCTCCTGCAATTTCTTTTAAGTCTATTTTATAATCTTTTGGCTTAATCAAGATATCAGAATAATATTTCAAGGGTTTACTAGTAATTTTTTCTAATACATCATTCGAATATTTTTCATTTAAATATTCTTCTAAGTATTCTGAATCTACATTAGCTCTACTTGAATATGAAGATTTATCCTGAAAACCTTTCTCACCTTTATATTCGCTATTATGTCTTTTTACATCTTCTTCAGTAACAGTAAACTTTAATCCATGAATTACATCTTTAAGCTCACTTAGATTCATAGGTTATTCCTCGTTCATTAAGTGCTGCACGATTCCATAAATGCCCTTGAACTGTATCATCTTTTGATTGTCCAAAATATGGAACTGCATGGTTTTCTCTAATCATTAATTGATTTACACTCATATCATCACCCTCAACAAAAAGCTCTCCAATAATTCTTCCAAACTTTCCTTTATCATGTGACAGTAAAGTTACCACCTTACCTTTTAATACACTAGATAAAAACTTTTTGGATTGTTTCCCATAAAACTTTTCTTGTAAATCTCTTGTTCTAGATTCTGGGGTATCAATACCCATTAATCTTACTCTTTGCTTTTTGTAAGTCATTCCAAAGCCAAGATCGATGTCCACATCTACTGTGTCCCCATCTACGACTCTAGTTACTTCGACTTTATATCTGTACATATTACCCCCTTGTGTTCTAAGTACTCAATGCTTATCCAACCAAAAACCCAACTAATCATTTGTAAAAAAGATGGTTATCGATTGTTGTTACTAATTCCAGCTGATCTGCCCAATATGGATTTACAAAGTCTGCATGATACCAAAGTGATCCTTCAGTAATGTCTTTGTATTGTCCAGATAGAACCATACCTGCCACCTTTATAGAGTTTAACCAAGTTACAGAATCAACGGGATCATCTGATTTTCCATCACAGTACCAACTAAATTGACACCGATTTCTAATCGGAACCATCTCTCCCAACCAGTTTTCTCTTAATTTCGCTTGATGAACTACTTCGCATATAGAATTCGGAAATAAATTACTTTCGACCCTATTTAAAACTACGTGGCTCACAGCTAATTGTCCAGCAAAAGATTGATTTGCTGATTCAAAATAAATGTTTTGTGCAAGACAAAAACGATCACTGTTTTCATCTGATGCTTTTACTAACTGAGGAAGTAATAATAATCCCATCAGTAATGCCCCAAAAGACATTCCTCCAATAAATGATTTAAACATCATTTGACCTGTATACTTGACTTCTTTGTCTATTGCTTTACCAAATTTACTCATATATTATTTCTAAAAACAAACTCTATAGCTCGTTCTGCCTCTCTTTCAAAATCTCGTTTACCATACCAATTGCCAGTATCATTATCTAAATCTCTGCAGATATATTCTATTTCTTTTGCAGTGATTGGATATCCTTTTGACATCGCATTTCCTGCTGTTGATACCATAATTTGATACATTTTACCATACCATCCAGTACCAGTAATTGATTTATATTCTTGTATTTGCTGTTTGTTAACGAATGGACAATCTTGATATCCAGTCCATTCATAGTTTGTATTATTTAGTTGACCCCTTTTATGTTCAATCAATCCCCTTTGTATTGCTTCAGGAAGTCTAGAAAAGAAATCCCCATCGCGTTTAACATAAGGATGTTTTTCCATTATCTCATTTGGATCCATTATATTACCATCATGAGAAAATATAAAACTAAAACTATCTTTATATTTTGCTGGGATATAATACATTCTACTTAAATCTTTGGTTTGAGCATCAGCAATATCGCCAATCTCTTTGTTTAAAGCAAACCAAAAATGCTTAATATCATCTTTAACCACTGATTGAGTTAGTGGAAACACTAATCTAAATTTGGGGTTTTCTATTGTTGATGAAGCAGTTGAATAGCAGACATATCGATATTGAGAATATTTCTTTTCAATATCTTGCATTTGACCTTCAAAATCATCGACATCCAATATGCCAAATCCTCCCCAAGCTACAACGTTTTCGTTAGATCTTGTTGCTTCAGGAAGATATATTGCAGGACTAATTAATGGTGCATCCTTCTTTGTAGGATACTTGGTTGATTCAGATAGTTTATATAATACTTTTTCAAACTCATCAAATGAACCATAGTCCATTCTTTTATGGGTTTTATTATCGTATATGTTATCAAAGATCGTTAAGCTTACCATGATTCCCTTCGTGTGAAGGAGCCTCCCAATTATCTGGTTTAATTAAGTCAGGTAATCCAAGTGGATTAGGCCTTTCAGGTTTTACACCTGGATGTTTGTTCATATTTGCTTTAAGCACTTCGTTCCAAGCAACATGTGGATCCACATTGAAAGCATCGAGTGTACCAATTGCTACAACGCAAAGATCAATAAGGCCATCGACTATTTCTTCAGAATCCATATTAATAAGAGCTGTTTCAGTCTCTTCTAATTCTTCTCTTAAAAAGTCAATTCTAAATTCTAAGAATCTTTTCTTTTGTTCTTGAGTTGCAGTTTCCATCCATGCACGAGTACCATACTTGGTTTGCATGTCATGTATATCTTTTACCCAGTCTTTGCTCATGATATTATTTTACTCTTAGGCGTAACAAGTCCCGTATCCATTTGTCTTACCTGATCGACTAATTCATCGACTGGATCGACCATGAATACAACAAAGTTTTTAGGAATAGTGATTCCTTGTTTTGCTTTTGTGTAAGCCATGAAAGGCATAAATCCAATTTTGCCTTCTCCTGCTGGTATTAAAGAATAGCCATCAGTAATAGTAACGTCACTTCCATTATCTACTACTTTACCAATAACCTCTTCACCAGAGGATAATCTTACTAGTTTCATTTTTTTCTCCATAATGGTATATTATACCGTATTTTCATTAGTTTGTAAACCCCCTAATCTTATTAATTACCTCAGGTTCTACAGATTTATCATTCCATATTCGATTGAGTCCACTTGGATGTGGAACTTTTAAGTGTGGAATTCTTTTTTTAAATAAGTAAGTGCTAGGTAGATTCCCTAACGCTATGATGTGTGAATAACCCTTAATCTTCTTTGCAAACTCTTCTTCATTAACTTCTGATAACTTTAACTTTGGTGCTTTATAATCTACTAAATTTGTCCAATCATACTTATCTATACCAACAGAATCCATCCAATATTTAATTCTTTTTAGTGTTGGTGATTTGTCAGGAGGATGATTACCTGGTGCAATTCCTACGAATAATATCATGAGAAAAAGTCCTCCAGAGTAGCAATCTTTGTTGATGACCATCCAATAGCATTTAATATCGGATCGATAACATCTAAGAAGGTTTTCTTAAATTGTAGATCGTGATCAATATAGTTTTCTAAATTAAATTCTGATGGGAGATAATCAGGGAAAGCTATAACATTTTCTTTAATTGGATTTGCTTTTTTAAGATAAACGAATTTAATCTTTTCACCGCTTTTAATCTCTTCCAGATTTCTAAGACCTAGCTTTTCTCTTTGTAGATTATAGAGTAAGCACCCGCGTACGTGTATGGGCGTGCCCTTGTCGTACGTGTACGTGAAGGTACCATCTTGAGTCCTATAATTTCTTTTATACTTATTGATGTTTGATACCCCACGAGGAAAAGCAATTTCATGCGGTGGTAATGTTCCAAAGTATTCCCTAAATTGTTGAATAGCCTTTTGTACATCTACTTCACTTCCAGATACAATTACTTTAAATATTTCTCTTAGTGCTTGTCTAACCTGAGCTGGTGTTGAAGATTTTGTAGCTTCGATACCGATTACTTTAATTTTTGGTTCGGTATACCTAACACCTTCGTTATCTAAAACATTAAGAATATATCTTTTCTTTGCTGTCCATATCCCACGATCTGCAATAGCTTCTCGTTTCATTCCCATTCTATTTTCTATTCCACCAAGGATTTTAAATAGATCGTCATATGACTTTTCAAATACTTGTTCTAGCTTTTCAGATGCAATTTTATCTAGGAAGTCCACCGGACTTTTGGGATTTACTTCCTTAACCAGTGGACCTAGATTTACATAGAGGGAATCGGTATCAATAGCCAAAACATAATCGGTTTCGGTTTTTAATACAGAATTTAGGTAATCATTAATTGCCTTCTCTGCCCAACGAATAATAAGTTGACCAGATAGGGTAATAGCTTCTGCGATGCGCTGGTCGAAAAACCTGAAGTACTGATTACCAATTGCGCCATAAAGAGAGTTAAGAAGAATCTTAATTGCCATTTGGCGATTGTTTTTAATAGCAATATCTCTTTCTATTCTATAAAGTTCTTGTTTGTCTGTTTTATCTACTTTTTGTAACTCTTGTTGGGATTTGATCATTTCTTTCTTGACATCTACCCTTTCACTATACAT
>Ga0208767_1001532_pt1 | contig 18314 bp, 9 predicted proteins | sample VirMetDEL_Mar_21_FD_184514 | JGI IMG/M metagenome (GOLD analysis project Ga0208767, IMG submission 184514) | Aqueous microbial communities from the Delaware River and Bay under freshwater to marine salinity gradient to study organic matter... | ecosystem: Environmental > Aquatic > Marine >... | reverse complement strand
AGCAGAAGTGTTCGGTTCAAGAACTATTTCTGGATTTTTATCACAAGTTGGAGCAGAAGAGTCTATGTCATCTGATCAAGTTATCTGGTCTGAGCAAGGACGTTTGCACTTATCTTACACTGGTACTATCAATGATGACGCTGTAGCTGCTGCCGCTGGTAGAGCTGAGATAACAGTTTCACTTGATATTGATGGTAACGCTGTTGGTGCTGGCACGCACGGTATTAGAGCTAATGACTTAGTTCTTATTTCTGCTGCTGGTGGTACTGTAAGAGCAATCGTTGAGACTGTAACTGCTGGATCAAACGTTATTAGAGTAGCTCCTTTTGGAGTAGCAAACTTAACTGGAATTAATGGTGGTACTGTTGATGGTGCTGCAATGACAGTTTTAGTATTCGGTTCTGAATTCTCAAAAGGATCTAACGGCCGTAGCTCTGCTAACACTCCTCAGTTCAAAACTTTCCACAACAAACCTATCATCTTAAAAGATTACTACGAGATCTCTGGATCTGACGCTGCTCAAATTGGTTGGGTAGAAGTAACTGGTGAAGATGGTCAAAACGGATACTACTGGTATTTGAAAGCTGAAGGTGACACTCGTTCAAGATTTGCTGACTACTTAGAAATGAGTATGATGGAATCTGAAAAAGGTGACCAAGCTGTTGATGCTGTAGAAACTGTTTTAGGTATCGGTGCTATTGGCGCTGCAGCTGAAAGATTAACTGGTACTGAAGGTTTGTTTGCTGCTATCGAAGATAGAGGTAACTTAACTTCAGGTATCAACGGTGTTAACGCTGCTACTGATCTAGCTGAGTTTGACGCTATTTTAGCTGAGTTTGATAAGCAAGGTGCTATCGAAGAAAATATGTTATTTGTAAATAGAGCTTCTTCTCTAGCTATAGACGATATGTTAGCTTCTATGAATTCTTACGGTGCTGGTGGTACATCTTTTGGTGTATTCAACAACTCTGAAGATATGGCATTAAACTTAGGCTTCTCTGGTTTCCGTAGAGGATCTTACGACTTCTATAAGTCTGATTTCCGTTACTTAAACGATAAAGCTACTCGTGGATCTATCAATGATAGAGATGCTGCTGGTGCTATCCGTGGGGTTATTATTCCTGCTGGTGTATCAACTGTTTACGATCAAACGTTAGGTAAAAATCTTAAGCGTCCGTTCTTACACGTTCGTTACAGACAATCTAACATGGAAGATCGTAAGATGAAATCTTGGATCACTGGTTCTGTAGGTGGAAATGTTACAAGTGACATTGACGCTATGGAGGTACACTTCTTATCTGAAAGATGCTTAGTAGTACAAGGTGCTAACAACTTTATGTTATTGAAATAACATTATTAAAAGTCGGGACTTCGGTCCCGGCTTTATTTATTAATTTTTATTATATATTATATTATGGCAAAAAAACAAACAACAAAGGCTGAAGTAGAACAACCAAAAGAAAACACTACAGTCGAACTAGATAACCTAATGCGTTATGAAAAACCAGGAAAGGATAAAGTTAAACCAACTTGGGAAATAAAAGATAGAACTTATTTTTTAACAGGAAATAAATCTCCGCTAAGTTATCAGTTGAGATCTTCTGGAATATATTATTTTGACGAAGAAAAAGGATACGAAAGAGAGCTAAAAAACACATCTAACCAAAGAACTCCTTTTGTTGATGAAATGGTAGGCGATCAAAGATTAGAGCATATTGTCTTTAGAAACGGAAGTTTATTTGTTCCTAAAAACAAAACAGTATTACAAAAACTTTTGTCTTTATATCACCCACACAAGGGTAATATATATGAAGAGCATAAACCTTTACAGGAAGCTGCAGATATGTTAGACTGGCTAGAGCTAGAAACAGAAGCTTTAATTACTGCTAAATCTTTAGATATAGACAAAGTTGAAGCTATACTTAGAGCTGAAAATGGATCTAGAGTTTCTAAAATGAGCTCAAAAGAATTAAAGCGAGATATATTGCTAATGGCAAAAGAAAGTCCACTTTTATTCTTAGAGTTAGCGAGTGACGATAATGTTATTCTTAGAGACTTTGGTATTAAAGCCACAGAAAAAGGTATTTTATTATTATCTCAAGATCAAAGAACATTTTCTTGGGCAAGTAATGGTAGAAAACTACTAACAGTTCCTTTTGACGAACACCCATATTCTGCATTAGCTCAATGGTTTAAAACCGACGAAGGTATGGAGATATATGCTAACATTGAAAAGAGGTTAAACATGTAACTATCTTATAGAAGAGTGACCACTCTTTTTAGGGTGGTTGCTCAACTATAAAAGATAATTATATGGCAGTAAGTGTAGATACCGTATATCAAAGAGTACTAGCATTAGCAAACAAAGAGCAAAGAGGTTATATTACGCCTCAAGAGTTTAATCTAATAGCTAATCAAGCGCAGTTACAAATATTTGAAGGTTACTTTAATGATATAAATCAGTTTTTAAGAAATCCTGGTAATAACAGCGCGACAGCTGATAGTCTTGACTACGTTGAAGATAAGATCAGTATATTTCAAGAGGTAGATGTACCTTTAAACATTTTGTCAGGAGCAAAAATATTGCTTCCTATAAACAACTTAGTTGGCTATCCTGGCACTGTTAAAGATATATATAAGCTTGAAGAAGTAAGGCATAACAACAATGCTTGTGCTCAAGTTACGCAGCAGAAACTTAACTATATGCGTAAAGGCGTTTTCGCCGCTCAACCAACAGTAGAACACCCTGTTTATATAAGAACAAATAATGCGTTACTAGTGTATCACTTGAATGCTGCTGGAGGATTTGTTCCTCTTATTAATAATATTACTTGTGACTATGTTAGAAAGCCGATAACTTCGCACTGGGACTATGTTGTTGTTAACGGTAAAGCATTATACAACGCTAACGGATCTACAGACTTTGAATTACATCCTTCTGAAGAATCTGCTTTAGTATATAAAATACTAGAGTTATCAGGTGTAGTAATAAATAAACCTGGACTTTCTAGTTACGCGAAAACAGAACATGTAGAAACAGAAAACAAACGTAAGATATGAGCACTGGATTTTGGGATTTAAACTCGGAAAGAGATTATTACAATAACGATATTAATCACGGTAGCTATCAGTATCAAACGTTAAATGATCTGATAAGCACTTTCTTAGCTTTTTATGTAGGTGAAAATAAAATTATACCTAAGGCTAGCAAAGAAGACGTTATGTTTTTTGCAAGAAGAGCTGCTCAAGAATTAAGCTATGATACTTTAAGGTCTAAGAAAACTTGGGAAGTTGATGTAGACAACAGAATGTATATTCCGCTGCCTCATGACTTTGTAGGTTACACAAACGTATATTTATCTTCAGCTGGAGGTATAAAAAAACCTTTGTATCCAACTCAAAATACACAAAACCCGTTTAGAGCAGAAACAGCTAGCGATTATGTTCCACCTGTGTTTGAAGAAGGTCAAAACTTAAAATCCAGCACTAAGGTTTATGTTTTTTACGACGGAACATCTCTCGGTGATACTCAAGCTATGGCTGGTTACAACGCTATACAAGATTGGCTTACCGGTCAAGAAGCTTTTGATCCAGTTCAAGGTGAAAACACTTTTCATACAGTCGTTAGCAACGAAAGATGGTTAGATTGGGCACAAATGCCTATGACGGGTCAGTTTAACAACAATAATATTACGGCTCCATTTTCACCTTACAATAGCGCTAAAACAACTTACAACGATGCTATTAGCGGGATAGCTCCTCCAAATAACTCGGCTCAAAATGCGGTTATATTAGCTTCTATAGCAGCTGGCAATCAATTTTACGACGACGCAACTGGTGTTTATGTTGGAACTTTTTTAACCGGAGATGGAACAGTTGGTTCTGCAGTTTCAGACACGCACACGTATAAAGGCTTACCACCTCAAGCCTCTTCAACTGATGATATATTAGTTATAATACTAGCAGACGAATCTGCAAACGCATATCATCATCAAGGCGCTGGCACAAGTAGTTCGGTTCCAAGCCCAGAACATACTACCGCATTCAACTCTAGCGATTGGGGTAATATAGGCGCCTCATATCACGGTATTGACAGTGCTGGAACAAAATTTAGCGATCCTGTACACGACGGTGTTACTAGCATATGGAAAGAGGACTACAAAGGCTTTAAAATAAACTACGGTGCTCACGCTGGAAACTATAGATCGTTTTTATATCCGTCTGTTCAAGGTGCGGCCCCTGGCATAGCTGGACAAGCAAGAAGAGCATTTGCTTTGCATTCTTTAGCTGCAATATCTAGCGGAGACAAACCAGCTCCCGATGGCACTTGGACAATAGCACCTAGCTGTGGTATAGCTGACTTAAGCCCTATTGAGACTAGTAATTCATATTGGAATGGATTAATACCAGCCTGGGGTGGTTTAGATCAATATGGCTGGGGAATAAACGTAGGATTTGCTCCTTTTGAAGCTTCTTTGTTTGAAGCAGACTTAACAGCGTTTCTAGGAACAGAAGGACTAGTAACCCCAGATATAGAAATACCATCAACTGGTGATAGATGGTACGACTACGATGAAACTGAGCTAGAGATATATGGTACTATAGAAGATTCAAAGACAACTGAAAACTGGAAAAATACTGGTGGTAGTTTGATTGCTGGAGATGGTCAAGGTGCGTTTGGTACTAGATATGGTATTGAGCCTAGTCATGCTCAAGTAAACGGATCATACTACATGGACTATGCTAACGGTAGATTATATTTTGGGTCAGCGCTAATAGGCTCTACTGTAGTGCTAGACTATTTAAGCGACGGGTTAGACGAAGGAGGAGATATGGTAATACATAAGTTTGCTGAAGAGGCTTTTTATAAAACACTAGCTTACTATATAGTTTCGACAGGCGCTCTGTACGCTCCGGCTACAATACAGCAATTGAAAAAAGAAAAATTTGCTACAACCAGAAACGCTAAAATAAGACTTTCTAATATCAAGTCTCAAGAGTTTACTCAAATAATGAGAAACAAATCTAAATGGATTAAAAGTTAAAATATGCCTGAATTAAATAGAAATTTTTCTAAAGGTAGAATGAACAAAGACCTTGATGAAAGGCTTGTTCCACCTGGTGAGTATAGAGACGCGTTAAACATAGAGGTATCAACTTCTGAAGGTAGCGACGTTGGATCTGTACAATCTATAATGGGTACTATTGAAAAAACACCCGGTATAGTTCCGGCTAACAGTAGATGTGTAGGATCTATAGTCAATAATGAAGAAAACTGTATATACTATTTAGTTAAAGGTGGATCTGTATTTGTAGGTGCACCTGGGCCAACTACAGTTTACAAAGACTATATAATAAAATACGACATTGACAGGCAAGAGCATACTTACGTGTTTGTTGATATATATAAATCAGATGTAACTGTGACAGGCGTCAACAATGTTGTTGGAGATAAGTACATAACTGTAGGCATTAACTCTGGTATAAGACCAGGAATGAAAGCTTCAGGAATAGGTTACTCAATAGAAGTTAAAAGCACTTTAAGTTTTGCAGATGGTATATCACCTTCTACTAATACTATAAGATTTAACGATGATCAAGATCTTAGTTTAATAGCTGTTGGTTTTCCGTTAACATTTACAGCTCAACCAGTACTTGAGTTTAGCGATGTTGATATAACGGGCTTAAATATAGTTGACGACTTTATTATGTATACAGATGGTATACACGAACCTAAGATTATAAATATAAAAAGATCTATATTAGGAACCAATGATAGAACTTTCAACTTAAACACGGGTGGATTAAACTCTGCTGACGTGCATACAAGACTTGTTAGTGAAAGACAAGACGGATCTTTTACAACGCAAGGGTTTGAAGTTGTTTCAAGCTTTGACACGCTCAACACACCCGTGTATTGTGAGTTAGAAAATGTAACTACAATTAAAAAAGCTCCTTTAACGCCGCCAAGTTTAAAAATGTCTTCTACTACTCAAGAAAGAAGATATAGAGTAGATAGCTCACTGACTACAAATGATTTTATAAATGCTGATGGTAATCCAATAGCAGTTGGTACAACGTTAGAAATAACTGTAGATGATTTAACAGAGTGGTACGTAGGTGATAAGTTAATATTAACGCAAGACTTAACTCAAAATCCTTTAGCTTTTTCTGATAGTGACATTAGAGTTGAAGTAGTTGCTGAAAACGGAAGCCCTGGCAATACGTATACGGTTTTAGTAGAGTCTATATCTGCTGAGCTTAGTGGTCAGCCTACGTTCTACGTGTTGCTACAACAAAAAGACCCTTTATTTGAATTTAAGTTTTGTAGATTTGGATATAGGTATAAGTATGTAGATGGTCAGTATTCTGCTTTTTCTCCTTTTAGTAATGTAGCGTTTTTACCTGGTAGATTTAAGTATTATCCGTTAGAAGGATATAACTTAGGTATGGCTAATAGACTTAGAAGCTTAAAAGTTGAAAACTATGCTCCTACTCCTGCTGATAGACCTAAAGATATTGTTGAAATAGATATACTATATAAAGAAGACAACTCTGCTACAGTATACACTGCTAAAACAATAACTCCATCTGACGGATCACCACTTTGGCCTATAGACAATGACTATGATACATTTGGTAATACTGAGAGAGGATCTATAAACATAGAGTCAGAGTTAATACATGCTGTTGTGCCTTCTAATCAAATACTAAGACCTTGGGACAACGTGCCTAAGAAAGCTGTGGCTCAAGAAGTGTCTGCTAATAGATTAATATATGGTAACTATACTCAAAACTATAATCTTTACGATAAATTTAACGAGCTTGTTACACCTGAACTTTCTTTGTCAGCAATATCTAAAAGCTACACAGACTTAAATTATTCCGTAAACAGAGCGGCTGAGACAGTTAAGACGATGCGAACTTACCAGCTAGGCATAGTTTATAGAGATGAGTTTGGTAGAGAGACGCCTGTATTAGCCGATAAAGAAAAAGGATCAGTAACAATAAATAAAGAGTTTTCAGCACACTCTAATAGTTTAAAAGCTAGCATACAAAATAACGCTCCAGCTTGGGCTACATCTTATAAGTTTTTTATAAAAGAAACAGCTGACGAGTATTATAACCTAGCGATGGACAGATGGTACAATGCTGAAGACGGTAATTTATGGTTATCGTTTCAATCATCTGATAGAAATAAAGTAGACATCGATACTTTTATAGAGCTTAAAAAAGCTCACGACACAGACGTACCTGTTTTAGAGCCTGCTAGATATAAAATTTTAGCTATAGAAAACGAAGCTCCTCTTTACATAAAGTTAAACAGACAAGTTCAAGGTTTACTTACTAACGCAAGTTACAATGGAACAGCTAACGATATGGTTGGCTCAGGAGGAAACGGTTATCCATTTGAAGATTATAACTTTATTATAATAAGAGCCGATGAGTTTATTGAAGCTTTTGGAGACAACGACGAAGGTAATAATAAGGTTTATACTAAATCGTCGGAATGTAGTTTAAAGATAAAATCTATAGCAGGAACTAGAAGTGAGTGGTATAAAATAATTACTATATCTAGAGGCTCGTTTTTTGGTGGTGCTGACGATGGATTTAAAATAACCGTGTCTAAACCTTTTGGCCCTGATGTTGCTTTTGCTAGTACTAACGGATTGTACAGCGGTAGAATATCAGGATTACAAATAGAAATAACTCACGATGAGTATCAAGATAAACCCGAGTTTGATGGTAAGTTTTTTGTTAAAGTGTATAAAGATCTTGTTCTTGAAAACAACATAATGATACTTAGTGATGATAATTTAGTTGTCACAAGCGTTTATTGCGCTAAATATCTACACACTTACTCTACCGCTCAAGGTGGAAGCGGATCTTATTACCCAGCTAGCGCAGATGGCAATGGTATAGATGTTAACATGCAAGATAATTATATCTATACTATGGCTGAAGGAGCATTACACATTAATCCTTTTGACTATACAGATGAGTATCAGTGGAACGATAATGCTAATGGTCCTGGCTCGTTTGGATTAGACGACATAAGAGACGACACGGGTATTTTGTTTGAATTTTTTGGCGGACCTGACATGGGTATATACGGAGGCGGAAACAAAGCAAAAACATTTTGGAGAGATTATTTTACCGAAGGCAATCAAGCTACATTATTTATAGATGATGCTTGGGCTACTCAATGGTTCACTAGCAATGAAGAGCTAATAAACGCTATGGGTAATGACGCTACTTTATCTTGGGTTAATCAAGCTCCAGACATACAACCTAACACTAACTCAACTGTTGGAGGAGATGACTTTAATACTTGGGGCGGAAACAATGGGGAATATTACAACGGGTCTAGAGGAATAAGAAACTTTTATATGGATCTTTCTATTGCCGGCGGTTTTTACGGTAGAGATAACGTTAACGGCGATCCTGCTAACGGTTGGAAAAGTAAGACTAAAGAACAAAATAATTTTTTAAGTGGATTAAATCAAAATATACCAGGCAATCAAGCTCTTGGAGATTTCATAAACTTAATGATAACTCCTGGAACAAAGTGGAGGTTTCAAAAAGATCCTCAAGAAAATGTTTTCACTACTGTTGATCATTATCACCAATGGGGTATACTAAACACCAACAACGGAAATCTTGGCAACAACCAAGGTCATTGGTTTGGATGGAATAAAAGAAATAAGTTTACAATAAAAGCCGATAAAAATATAGAAGCTTTGTTTGACCCTAGAAACGATATGGCTCACGATGGAAGTGAAAAAACTTGTATTGAGATATTGTCAGCTTTCTCTAGTGAAGACTCTGCTAACTCTTCAGATAACCCAGCTATATTTGAAACGTACCCTAAAGAAAATGTAGGGTTAGATATTTATTATGAAATTGATAGGGCTTACCCCATACGAGTCAACGAGCATAACTTAGAGTCTATACTATGTATAGGTAAAGCTAAACTACTAACAGTTAACGGAGTAGTGCCTGCTTGGGCAGCGTTACCTCAACCCACTATTGATGCATTAGATTTTGAAAGCAACGTTGGTTTTAAAGTCTATTACGGAGGCAACTTTGCTTTTAATGTTGGTGACGTTGTTGTTATCGATGATGGTTGGGGTGGAACTTTAGAAATAACTATAGCTACAGCTACAGTTGCTGCTGACGGATTTTTCTATGGCCCAATAAACTTCCATGGTAACTGTCCTGTAGTGTTATCTTGGTTTAACGCGTACTCTTTTGGTCAAGGCGTTGAATCAAATAGAATAAGAGACGACTTTAATCAACCGTTTATTAAAAATGGTGTTAAAGCATCCACTACTATAGCTGAACAATATAAAGAAGAGCATAGAGGTAGCGGTATGATATTTTCAGGAATATATAACTCAAGAACAGGTGTTAATAGATTAAATCAGTTTATTCAAGCTGAACCTATAACTAAAGATCTAAATCCTGACAATGGTACAATACAAAAGCTTTTTACTAGAGATACTGATATAGTTACTTTATGTGAAGATAAGATTTTAAAAGTATTATCTAATAAAGACGCTTTGTTTAACGCTGACGGCAATACTAACGTGACAGCTACAAACAAAGTATTAGGTCAAGCTGTTCCTTTTGTAGGAGATTACGGTATATCCAAAAACCCAGAATCATTTGCAGCGGACAACTACAGATGTTACTTTGCAGACGTGCAGCGAGGAGCTATTATAAGACTTTCTAAGGACGGATTAACTCCAATATCATCTCATGGTATGAAAGATTATTTTAGCGACACCCTAGCATCTATTAGAGTGCCAAGGTTAATAGGTACGTTTGACGATAGAAAAGAAAACTACAATATAACAATATCTGAAAAACCTTATTTTAAGGGTCAAGTGTCTTTCTTCAGGCCTATAACTGTTAGCTTTAATGAGCCAGCAAAAGGTTGGGTTAGCTTCAAATCTTACGTGCCAGAAAGTGGAGTTAGTATAAACAACAACTATTATACTTTTAAAAACGGCTCGATGTGGCAGCATCACGTTAACCCTGTTAGAAACATGTTCTACGGCGTAGCTCCAACTAACTTAACATACTCTACTGTAAGCATGATATTTAACGACATGCATAGTTCAGTTAAAAACTTTCAAACAATAAAGTACGAGGGTAGTCAAGCTAAAATAAATCAATTTACCACAGTATTTCAAGGTGGTGTAGCTTATACTGATAAAGAGTTTTACAATCTAGTTGGTAAAGACGGTTGGTTTGTAGAGTATTGTGAGTCTGATCTACAGACAGGATTTGTTCCTGAATTTAAAAACAAAGAAGGTAAATGGTTTAACGCTATAAAAGGTGAGTGTTTAACGTTAGATAATATTGATCAATCAGAGTTTACTTTCCAAGGTATAGGTATGGCAGAGTTTACTCATAGCGATCCAGATTCTAAATCTCCAGACCCAATAGTAATAAACGTTCAAGATAGTTCTGTTGGCAATACTGGAGAAGTTTGGGATTAATAATGTAATGATATAATAATGGCAGTAGATAATTGTACAGTAACATCAAATAGTATTTCGGCGCTACCAGGTCAAGAAGTAGCGGCGGGTGTAGTTGAGTTGATCATAACACCAAATAGTCCGGCAGATATAATATCCGCGGCAGACTTTTATATTGGTGGAGCTCAAAATATAGGTGGTAATCAATGGGTTGTTGGAAACGTCAGCACGGCTGTTAACAAGGTTCAATTTATAGATCAAGTAACAAACACCGTTAAGGTTAAAGTTTATCACGATGCTTTTACCATGACTGCTCTTTCTCAAGATTTATTAATAGATATTGATAGAGTTTCCACAAAAGACGCTGTGCTAGGCTGCACAGATCCAAACGCCTTAAACTATATGCCTGGAGCAACTGTCAACGACGGTTCATGCATATATCCCGCTAACATGATAGCTGGCTGCACGGATCCTACGGCTAGCAATTATGATCCAGACGCTGAGGTGAATGACGGTAGTTGTCTTTATCAAGTTTTTGGCTGCACAGATCCTGCAGCAACAAACTACAACGCCGAGGCTAATATTAACGACGGATCTTGCGAGTACAATGAAGATCCTGAGTTTGATGGTAAAGGCTGTACAGATCCAGCTGCTTTAAATTTTAATCCAGCAGCATTTATTGACGATGGCAGCTGTATATTTGAGCCTAAAGATCCTATTGATCCTGTTGATCCAACTGATCCAGTTGAGTCTGACGTTTGTCCTGGTTTTCAAACTCATAGTATAGTTATTCACGATGCAAAAGATACTACGCCAGCTTTTATGGGTATGTATTGGATGGATTACGAAGAAGAAGACGGCCAGCCTGTTAATCTTGTAAAAATAACCCTTCAACCTACTCTCGCCGAAAATTCGTTTACTTCTAGCTATGAGGTTGGTCCTATACAAAATTGGTATAAATCTGGAGAAGTTGACTCTGCCACAGACTACTATGACTATCTGAGCTATGGTCAAGAGGTTTGTTATTTTGCGCCTGGCGTTAAAACAATGATAAGAAGTTACGAGTTCGAAGCTAAACCTGGTACTTTTTTCAACGCGTTCACAGCTAAAACAGACTTAATGGAAGGTGAAAACTTAGGTCTGCAAGGAGAAAATAACCAAGCGTTTTCACACGAAATAACTGTATTAGAATCTAACGCTGATGGCTTGGCTACTAAAATACTTTTCAACGTTTACTTTAGACCTCCAGTTGAAAATCCTTATTTTGGTCCAAATGGCTCTTTAATACATTATCCACTAACGCATCCGACCAATCCTGGTGAAGTTATACCTGCTACAGACTCGGGCTACTATACTTCCGCTGACGGCAATGGCAATCCCCATTACTTAGACGGCGGTTTTACCGTTGTTTGGTTTGAAATAAGACATGACGCAGCTGTAGATGACCCTATAGTTAATCCACAAATACAAGCTGTGCAAACAGAAATTATTCAGGTTGCTGGTCCAAACACGCAGCCAATAATAATAGCTCATAGTCCTGACGCTGAGGCTGAGGTTAAAGTTATAGAAAATAGTACTGGCGAAACTTTTGATTTTGAAACTAAATCTTTTACTATAGAGCCAACAGCCTTGATAATAGATAAGCCAGGTAAATCTGTAACTAAAAGTGAAATAAATTATCCTAAAGCAGAGGCTGGTAAATCTTATTCTATAGAAGTTGAAGCTAAAGGAAAAACTATATTAAATCCAAGTGTGCCAACAAAAGAAAACAGAGCTGAACCCGTTGTTGAACTAGCAAACGTAGGCTTTGAAGTTTACCCAATATCTTTACCTACAGACGTTACTGTTTCGTCTGCAGTATACTTATATCCACACGGTGGTATGTTGGGCTTGCCAGCAAATAAATATTACGGTTATGTTAACCCTGGCAGCAAAGATTTAGCTTCATTAATAGCTATAGACTCAGCTTGGTTTGATCAATATAATTTAGTAAACTGGGACACTGGTGAGTTTATTTTTACGTATTCTGGAGGTGGGACAATGACTAAAAGGCGAGACGCTGTTAACGCTGACGTTGATTATGATTGGCGTAGGCCAACTCTTCTTCCTGATTCTGCTGGAGATTATGACGGTGAAGCTATATTTCATTTTTACGAAACTACAGTAGCGGGCAACAAATTGACATTAAAGTTTGTAATAGAAGTTCAACAAACGCCATCGTACGAAAGTGTAGCTAAAATAAATATAAGTAACTTTATAACTATATCATAATGCCGTATTCACTAGACATAAACTTTTCAACGCATATACAAGATTCAGTTTCTGTAGGAGACATAGCTTACTATGTATTCTCTGACGCTCTAGGAGGGTTTAACATAAATGCTAGCTCTATAGTCATGATAGGTGAAATAACAGCGGTAGACAGGATTAATAACGTGTTAACTTGTAATACTGATTTAGCTGCAGACGCGCTTGCTCAAGGCGCTGTTCCCGGTGGGCAAGGTCCATTTATAATGTTTGCTAAAAGTAATTGCCATGAGTCAAACTCTATATTGGGTTACTACGGCTTGTTCAAATTTAAAAATACATCTATAGATAAAGCTGAACTATTTAACGTTACTGTCGACGTATTTGAAAGTAGTAAATAAAGTGCTATAAATGTAACTATTTAATTAGTTAAATTAAATTAAATGAGTAATAAAGTAATCGAGAAAGGAAATACTGAGGTATCAGCTTCTCGAGAAATAATATCAGAACTTCAGCAATATCTAGTAGATAGGGCCGACGGTGTAAACATTGTTAAAGGAAGAGTTACAGATTTGTTTCCTTTAAAGCATAGTTTTGCGGATCAAATATACGTGAGACAAATGTCTATGAAACAAAACTCTTTTCTTGTTGGAGCAATACATAAACATTTACATGTTTGGTTTTTACTCACCGGCCACATAACGGTCGTTACAGAAAACTCTACAGAAGAATATATCGCCCCTTGTTATACAGTGTCAAAACCCGGAAGTAAAAGAATTATATTTGCTAACGAGGAATCTATTTTTGTAAATATACACAAAAACCCTAGCAATACAGAAAACATAGACGAGTTAGACAAGCAAATAGTTTGTAACACTTGGGAAGAATATAACGAATATATAAAAAATAAGAAATGAGTTTTTTAATAGCAGGTGCAATAGTGGTTGGTGCAGGAACGGCTAAAGCTATTTCTGGTGGTATACAAAAAAAGAACGCTAAGAAAAAAGCTGAAGAAGCACAACTAGAGCTTGACAAAATGAAGGATCAATATAAAAACCTTGATACTTCCAATCCTTATCTAAATCAAGAAAACGTATACGAAGACTTAACAGTTAACCAGGAAGAAGCGCAGTTCATTAAAGAGCAGCAAATGCAACAACAAGCCAATATACTTCAAGATCTTAGAGGTGCAGCTGGTAGCTCTGGTATAGCTGGCCTAGCTCAAACGTTAGCAAATCAAAGTTCTGTTAACGCTAGAAAAGCAGCTATTTCTATTGGCAAGCAAGAACAAGCTAATCAAATGAAAGAAAGAGCTGAAGCTGGTAGAATAAATCAGCAAGAAATACAAGGCGATATTATGTCTAGGAATATGGAAGCTCAAAAAACAAAAGCTTTACTTGGTATGGCTGCTGATGAGCGAGCTACACAACAAAAAGCTGTTGCTGCCGCTGACGCTAAAATGTGGTCTGGTATTCAACAAGCTGCCAGTGGTTTTGGTGGTGCGGTAACTCAAGCTGGAGGTATAGGCAATTTAATGGGCGGCGTTGGACAAGGACAAGGTTTAATGAATAACATGCAGATGATGAATAATATTGGCGATGGTTATCTTAACACAAACAATTATTCTGATCCAAACGACCCTTACTACTTGCACACTAACGACCCAAACGACCCTATGTTTAGTATGGGTCCTCACCCTTTAAATTTAAACAACAATGGCTAAGAAAACAGCGGGAGCAATAAGCGGAGGCCAAATAAACTTAGGTTTAAGTGGCGATATACTAGATAGAGTTAAAAAAGCTGGAGAAGCAGAGGCTGGAGTTGGTGAGTTTGCTAACGAAGGATTTGCAGGAGCTTTAGACAGCTTATACGATTACGGCAAAGAAAAGCTTGATGAAGCTAAAACTGAAGTAGAAAACGAAAAGAAAAAACAAGAAGAAAAAGCGAAGGCTGCAGAAAAACAATTTAACAAGGCTGCGGAAGACGTTTTAGCTGTTCAAGGTTCTCTTGGCACAAATTATTTTGACCCTGTGTACGACGAGGTAGAACAACTAAAAGAACAGTTTTTAAACTCTACGTCTGAAAAAGAAAGAGCAAGAGTGTTTCAAGAAATGAACAGGCTTAAAGCTGAGGTTGACGGTGTGAAAGGACAGAGAGCCGACTTAGCTGACGCTCAAAAGAAAGGACTACTTAGCAATCAAACTAACCCGGAAACTAAAGCCATATTTGAAGCTTATCTTAGTAACAAAACAGAAGTGTTTTTAGACGAAGAAGGAAATAGAAAGCATAAAGCTGTTATTGATGGTAAAGAAGTTGTGTTTAGCCAAGATGACATAAACGACTTAACAAAATACAAAGACACAGAGTTTGACGCTAGTTTATCAAAAATTATGGAAAAATCTAAAAACTCTGGATTAACAGGAGATTATTTTGACATGGATGGCGCTACAAAACAAATACGAAACTCTATAACAAAAGATAACATAGGATCTTTAGTGCACGATCCAATGGGTGGTGGTAATTCTTTTTCTGATGATTTAAGAGCTGGTATGGCTAATCTTAAATATAAAGATTTAGACTTAGAAGGTGTCATTAAAAAACAAGACGGTGAAGATCACTGGTCGGATAATATTTCTGAAGAAGATTTAGACAAACTACATAAGGCTTTAACAGATCCTAATGATCCAAACTACAACGCCGATATAACAAAGAAATCATTAGAAAACTACTTTGTAGCCCTTGTGGATCAACAAAATAAAACTACAACTAAGTATAGATCATATAAAAGTGACAAAGACGCAACAATAAAAGGTCAGTACGATGCTATAAAGGACGTTGCTGAAACAGAGAAGAAAAAAGAACTAGGTTACAATCCATCTGGTGATGTAGATTCTTACATGAAAATATTTGAAGGCTAATAATTATGACTCAAGATAAAGTTAGAGAAGTTGTTCAATTAATGATTGACAACAACGAAGATCCAAAGGATATAGAAAAATTTGTTAAGCAAGCTAAAGCTCGAATAGACGCGCAGGCTGAAGCAAAGGAAGCCGAAACACAGGAGGATGCCACTGTGACGGAAGACGGTACGGCATCCACGTCGGAAGATGGTTCTTTGGATTCGTCAGAAGATAAATCTTTAGCTAAAGAAAAAGCTGAAGAAATAAAAAGCAAAAAAAATAAAGAAGAGCCAAAAAACGCTGAAGAGCTTTACGACATGCAAGAAGATGATGTTGTTACTTACCTCAGCGGCTTAAACGTACCTGGCTTAGAAATAGAAAAAGCTAGTGTTATTGGTAACCAGTACAACGTAAAAATAGCAGGCCAAGAACCTTTTAGCATTTCAGCTTCTTACGTTTTTGGTATACCAGGAGATAAAGAAAAAGCTGTAGAGGGTTTTCAAAAAATATTAGACTATCAAAAAAGCACTAAAGAAAAAGACGCGTCTTATATTCAAGACTTCAGTCCAAGACAAACAGCAGACAACGTAGCAAATGACAACGCTTGGAGCGGTGGTAACGGTTATACAGCTGAGCACTTAGAATACTTAAACAACACTTACGGAAAGTTTGGTTATAAAATAGAGCAGACAGAAGAGGCTGGCGGCTTTTGGAGTTTAACTCAAAGCGATGCTCAATATAGAATAACTAAAGACGGGCAAGAAGTTGCTTCAGGAGCGGCTTTTGACGTGCAAGACTTTATGTTAAATGACATTGAAAGCTCTGAAAATTCAAGCGAAATAAAACAAGAGCTAAAATCCAGTAGAAGCGCGGCAGCCGCGGTGTCAAAACAAAAAATAAAAGAAGAGGCTACGTCTCAACTTAACGACTTAACAGAGTCTGACTTTTTAGCTATGAGTATTAATGATGGATCTTTAGCCCAAGCCTTAACTAAAGACATACAGTTTGACTCAAAAGAAAAAAAAGAAGAGTATTTTCTTACTGTAAAAGGTATGCTAAACAACTATAGCAAAGAAGAAATATCAGCTAATCCGCAGGAAGTTATTGGAGATATAGTAAGCAAAATAAACGCCAGCGCAATGAAAGATGATTACAAGTCTGTTGGCGAAGCTTTGTTGAATAATACTAGTTTATTTTTTGAGCAAAAAGAAGATGGATCTTCTGACTATCAAAACCTTATTAGTAAAAATAAAGAAACAAGATTTCAAGAAATAAACCAAAGCGTAGGAGAAAAAATAATAGAAAACTCTGGACTAGGAAGAATATTACAGGCTTCTTCAATAGACACTAAAGAAGAGCTTGAACAAAAAGAAAATAACTGGAAGGAAAAGATTAAAGTACAGCAAGAGTCTGTTGATACTTTTATAGAAGATTACAAAAAAAATGGAGATAAGTTGGCTCAGCAGGCTAAAAGCGCTGGTGTTTCAAAAGTAGATTACAATAAAAGTACAAATACTTACACTGTTACAGCTAGCGATCCTGATGTAAAAACTCAATATGAGCGCTTGTTCAATAAACATGCTAACGACTTGGCTAGTTATCAAAAAGACTTTAAAATAACTAGCTCAAAGCTAGATGAAGAAATAAATTCTATAGCTAAGCAAAAACAAGACGCATCTAATATAGCAAACATTGCTGCTAAAAACTATAATTTTCAAGACATTGTTAGTGCGGAGATAGACGCAAGCTTTACTAACACAATAATGGGTATACCAGCTTTGTTTGGTAGCGACGCGGCTGCTGATCAAATTAACGCGGTTAACGACTATGTAGCTAGAAACTTTGAGACAGCACAGCAATATGGTGAAGTAGAATCTGTTTCAGACGCTTTTAAGTTTGGAACAAGAACGCTTGCCCAACAATCTGCACCAATAGTTATAGCTATGGCGACGGCTGGTGCGGGCTCTGGCGTTGGTTTATCGACTAGCGCTATATCAAGTGTAACAGCTGGTACTTTTGGTGTTAGCGCTGCTGGTGGTAAAAGAATTGAGTTAGAAGGCCAAATAGAAACGGCTGCTCAAGCAGTAATAGACTTAGAGAATTTAGAAAAAACTTACAAAGATGGCGGTATTGAAGAGGACCAATACTTAGCTGCAAGATACGAGCTTGAAAGGCAAATAGAAGAAAACGATATGACCGCTGGTCAAAAGTGGGGTTCTATTATTTCTTCTGGCGTAATTGAAGGCGCTATAACAAGGTACATAGGTACAATACCTAATGCAAGTAAGGCTTGGAAGGCTTTTGCAAATCCCGTAGACGATGCTATATTGGCAGCAAATAGAACTTGGTACCAAAACGCGGCTCACAAGTTTGGACAGTTTGCTTATAGAACTGGAGGAGAGGCCATAGAGGAATCATCTATTCTTCTTGGCACACAAGCAACAGATGCTCTTTTTTTAGGAAAAGATTTTTCTTGGGATCAGCTAGACGAAACTATAGTTACATCTATAATAACATCAGGATCTATGAATGGTCCTAGTTTAGCTTACTCTGGAGTAATGCAACACATGGCTAATCCAGAGTTAAGAGAAGCTTTTAACGACAACAAACAAGCCTTAGTAAGATTAAAAAGAACGTTACAAGACCCTAACTTAAGCCAAGAGGCGAGAAATTCAATACA
>Ga0208767_1001531_pt1 | contig 18318 bp, 40 predicted proteins | sample VirMetDEL_Mar_21_FD_184514 | JGI IMG/M metagenome (GOLD analysis project Ga0208767, IMG submission 184514) | Aqueous microbial communities from the Delaware River and Bay under freshwater to marine salinity gradient to study organic matter... | ecosystem: Environmental > Aquatic > Marine >... | reverse complement strand
TTGCGCTAGTATCTAGGTATGAATTTTAACCTAGTTATTAGTTTTCTTGACGGCACCACTAAGGAAGTAACTGGCATTGCTGCTGATCTAGTTGCTTTCGAGGCTGAGTACGATCTTAGTGTTTCTCGCCTGAATCAAGACATGAAAATCACACACTTGCTATGGCTTGGGTGGCATGTTTTGAAGCGCACTGGTGACACTAAAGATGTGTTTGCTAAGTGGGTTGAGAGCGTTGAGAGTGTTGAGGCGGGCGCTCCAAAAAAATAGAGGGGCTGGGGGATAGCTCAGCTCATTGGCTTATTGCTCAGATTGCGGTGGAGACTGGTATCAGCCCTAATGAGTTGCTTGCCCTGAGCCCTCGCATGTTGTTTACGGTGCAGAGGGCGCTTGAGGCTAGGGCTAAAGCTGCTCAGAGGCCGAGGAAGCGTAGGCGATAGAATAGAAGCAGGATTGGAGCCATCTTGCTTTCTACTAAAATGCGTGTTGAGGGTCTCGCTTCGCTCAATAATGAGCTGCGTAGCCTTGACCGTAAGGCTCTAAATAAGTTGCGGGCTGATATGCGTAAATCTATTGGCCCTGTTGCGCGTGAGATTGCGGGTGATGTGCCCCCTGAGGCTCCCCTGCCTGGGATGAATCACAACGGTGTTACTAGGTGGACTGGTGTACCTAAGGCTTCTGTGTCGTTTACTCCTGGGCGTGCGCGTGGTGGGTCATCGCGTTTGTTGTCTATGAAGTTCACTGGTGGTACTCGCGTTGGTGGCGGTATTGGGTTTGATTACGCTGAGCTTGCTGGATCGTCGAAGCGCCCTGGTGCGCGGTACACCAAAGTGTATGAGCGTGGTGGGTATGGTGGACAACAGCATCGGGTTACTGGGCAGGGTAAGGCTTTCAATAGGGGTATTAGGGCTGCTAAACCTATCAAGGGGCGTGGTGGGTATTTTGTTTACGATTCGGCTGTGAAGCGTTACAAAGGCATTGAGGGGCTCGGTAGGCGGGCAATAGATAAGTTCATGACGGATGCAACCCGCGATATTGCGCGAGCTAAGGCGAGAATGTAATGGCAATTTTTATTCCTCTTGTTACAAAGTTTGACCCTAAGGGTTTGCAGGGGGCTCAGCGTGCGCTCGCTAACTTCCAAAACTTTGCTGTGGATGTGGGGCGGGTTGCTGCTGCTGCTGTTGCTGGTGTGGCTGTGGCTGGTGTGCGAGAGGCTGCACAGTTTGAGACTAGCTTTGCCAAAATTCAGGGTTTGGTGGGTGTTACTGCTGATGAGATTGGTGTGCTTGAGGATGCTGCTAAGAAACTAGGGCCCTCTTTCGGGGTTAGCGCTAATGAGGCTGCTGATGCCCTATTCTTCATCACCTCTGCTGGTTTGCGTGGTGCTGGTGCCACTGAGGTGCTTGAGGCTTCTCTTAAGGGTGCTGCTATTGGTTTGGGTGACACTAAGACCATCGCTGATCTTGCTACCTCTGCTGTCAATGCTTATGGCGAAGCAAACCTGGGTGGTGCTGAAGCTGTAGATGTTTTAGCTGAAGCGGTGCGACTGGGAAAGCTAGAGCCTGCTGAGCTTGCTGGTGCTATGGGGCAGCTGCTACCTGTTGCTTCAAATCTGGGCGTTAGTTTTGACCAGGTTGGTGCTGCGCTTGCTGGTATGTCAAAGACTGGTACTGATGCTAATACTGCTGCAACACAGTTGGGCCAGATTTTCAATGCCCTAATGAAACCAACTGCTGAGGCAGATAAGGCTCTGGCTGGCATGGGCACATCGGCAGCAGAGTTGCGTGAGCAAATCAGAGAGAAGGGTCTTTTCTCAACCCTGCAAACTCTAACTGATGCTTTTGATGGCAACATTGAGGCCACGACTGAGGTATTTGGTAATGTTCGAGCCCTCAGGGGTGTCTTGGACTTGATGGGTGCGAGCGCTGAAGATAACTCTGAGTTGTTTGCGCTTATGGCTGATGACATCAAAATCACTGGTGAAGCAATGGCTATCACTGCTGAAACTAGCGAGTTCAAGTTCAATCAGGCGATGGAAACCTCTAAAGGTATTTTGTTAGAAATAGGCGCAGAGCTGATTGAACGTTTGCTCCCTTACCTTGATGATTTCAAAACTTTCATGGATCAGAATGGGCCTGTTATTCGTGAAGTGTTTGACACAATCTTTGAGGCGGTGGAGAAGGTTGGTGGCAAGCTTGGGGAGCTAGGTGAAGCGGTACTCCCTAAGGTTATTGAGCTGATGAACAATGAGCAATTTCAAGAAAATGTGCGCAAACTTGGAGAAAACCTTTTTCTCATTGCGGATCAAGTTATTAGGTTTATTGAATCTGATTTGGGCCAATTCCTTTTAGACCTCACAGGGCAGAGCATTGTGGGTGGTCTTGAGATTTTGAATGACCAACTGGAGCGCCTCGCAAACCTCATGTTTGTTGTCAATGAGGCTATGGATATTTTCTCTGGCAAGAAGCCAAGCGTGGACTTTGAGACTTTGATGGATCGTGCTGGCAGCGCTATTGGTATTAGGTTGAGTGAGCTCGCTGAATACTTCATCAATTTGCAGGCCACACAAAGAGGTTACAGCGGGCGTAGGGCTGCGGGTGGGCCTGTCGCTAGCGGGTCATCCTATTTGGTGGGTGAACGTGGGCCTGAAATTTTCACACCTATGGCTTCTGGCAATATCATCCCTAATGATCGTTTGGGTGGGAGCACTAACATCAATATCACTGTGAATGCTGGGATGGGTGCTAACGGTAAGCAACTTGGTGAGCAGATTGTGACAGCTATCAAGAGGTATGAGCGCACTTCTGGCCCTGTGTTTGCGAGCGCCTAATGGCAGTAACAGTTGAGCTCGGATTGAGCAAAGCCTTCACCCTTGATGACCCTGTGGCTGGTGTTATCGGATCTACTGAGTTCACTATTGGTGGTGTGGCCTGGGCTGATGTGACTGACAGGGTACGCGGGATTAGTATTTCGCGCGGGAAGAACCGTGACCTTGACAGGTTCAATGCAGGCTCATTGAGCGTGGAGTTCAACAACACTGATAGGGCTTTCGACCCTCTCTACACTTCTTCACCTTTCTACGGCAACATTGTGCCCAGGCGCGGGGTGCGGGTGCTCGCTGATGGGACAGCGCAATATGTTGGCAAGGTTACTGACTGGAATCTCGGCTATGATCCTTCAGGGCAATCTATTGCAGCACTCGATGCTGCTGATGCTTTTACCTTCCTAGCTCAGCAGGTGCTCACTGTGGGTACTGCTGTGGAGCAAACATCTGGTGCTCGCGTGAACGCTGTACTATCACAGGCAACTATTGACTGGCCTCTAACAGATCGTGACATTGACACTGGTGCTTCAACTTTGGGCGCTGATGTGTTTGATGGTAACGCTCTCACCTATTTGCAGAAGGTGGAGCTATCTGAGGGCGGTTTGCTTTTCATTGATAAAGATGGGCTGGTTGCTTTCAGGGATAGGCTTTCGACTCCTACTACTGACAATGTGACTGTGTTTGCTGATGATGGCACAGGTATTCCTTTTGCTCCTGCGCAGGTTGAGTATGGGACTGAGCAACTGTTCAATCAGATAACAGTGACCTCGCCTGCTGGGACTGCTACAGCTAATGGGGCATTGTCACAAACCAGGTATGGGATTTTGGAAAATTCTGTAAGCACTTTGCTTTCTACGCTTACACAGGTGGAAGATTATGCTGATTTTCTTGTGGGAAGATATGACGAGCCTGAGTATCGTTTTGCTCAGATTGCTGTGGACATGAGTAACCTGTCGAGCGCTCAGAAAGCTTCCATGTTTGCCCTGGACATGGCCTCGGTAATTCAAATCAAGTTCACGCCTAATGATGTTGGCGATCCTATTGAGCGTTATGGTCTTGTGATTTCTATTGGTCATGACATTAGCGCTGATGAGCACATTATGAATATCGGTGTGGGGTCATTGCAGACTTCACTCTTTGTTATTGGTGACTCAGAGTTCGGTACAATAGGGGAGAGCGCTCCAGGCGTTCTCGGTTTCTAGGGGGTTTGAATTGGCTGGTGCAGGGTTCAAATCTTTTGTGAATGGCAATGTGCTTTTAGCTTCTGAAGTGAACACCTATATGATGGAGCAACAGATTATGGTGTTTTCTGGGACAGCTGCTAGGGGTAGCGCGATTGCTTCACCAAGTGAAGGCATGTTTGTTTTCTTAAAAGACACTGACACGCTCACTTATCATGATGGTTCAGATTGGCAGGATTTCTAATGGCAGCAGGCGGTTTCAAAGAATTCGTAGCAGGGGAAACTCTTGATCAGGATGAAATCAATGATTACCTGATGCAGGGCATGTTGGTGTTTGGTGGAACTGCTGCGCGTGGTTCTGCTATTACTTCCCCTGTAGAGGGTCAGTTCACTTTTCTGACTGACACTGATGCTGTTGAATTTTATGACGGTAGCGCATGGGTTGAGTTGTCTACTACTCCTGGTGCTGCGATTGTTTCGAGCACTACAGGTTCCCCTACCTTAGGAACTGTCACCTCTGGTGGAACGACTTACAATGTTTATTCCTACACTGGTGATGGCACAATTATTTTCTCTGAAGCTGGTTTCATTGATGCGTTAGTTGTTGGTGGGGGTGGTGGTGCTGATGGAAACGAGGGAGCAAACCGAGGCGGTGGCGGGGGTGCAGGTGGCTATCTTGCTGTAACTAATCATTATGTTGCTCCTGGCACAGCGACTATTGTTATTGGGGCTGGTGGTGTTGGCACAAGTCTTGGCTTGAATGGTGAATCAACTCGCATGGGCACTCTTTACGGTGTTGGCGGGGGCGGCGGTGGTGGTGGTGATGGAAAGGTTGGAGCTTCTGGCGGGGGCGGGGGAACCAGAAGCACCCTTGCTGTAGGCGGTGTTGGCACTTCGGGCCAGGGCAATGATGGTGGGCAATCCTCAAATGGCAATACTAACGGCGGGGCTGGTGGTGGCGCTTCAGCAGCGGGCGCGGATGATGGTGGAGCTGGGGGAGCTGGTTCCTCTAATGACATTTCTGGCGCATCGGTAACTTATGCAACTGGTGGGGATGGCGGGACTGGAACGGCACCAGGTGCTTCCGGCGCAGCGAATACAGGTGACGGCGGAGAAGGCGGTGGCCTGAGTGACCCTGGTGGCTCTGGCGGTTCCGGTATTGTAATAGTGAGGGTAGTGGTGTAATGGCACATTTCGCTTATGTTGTAAATGGTTATGTTCATAAAGTTCATGTTCTTGCTAATGAAGTAATTACTGATGCAGAGGGCATTGAGCATGAAAATCTTGGTAAAGAGTTTCTAGCTCAGCTTCATGGTTATTCACCTGCAGATATTGTTCAATGTTCCTATAACGGTTCTATTCGTGGCATTTATCCTGGCCCTGGTTTTAGTTATGATGCCGAGGCTGACATTTTCATTGAGCCAATTATTCTTGCTGATGTCTAAATGTGCATGGTGTGACATTGAGCATGAATGCTCAGGGCAATGCGGGGAGTTCTGTCAGGGCCATATTTGCCCTGTGCGTTGCGATATATAAAGAATCCTGAGCAAAGCCCGCTGGTAGAATTAGGGTATGCGACTTCAAGCCCCCTGGCCTGCCGATAGGTCTATCAACAAGAGCTCTCCCTATGGGTGGAGAGTTCACCCGATTAGTGGCAAGCGCAAATTTCATCAGGGTGTAGATGTTGCCGGATCGTTCCCTGTAACTGCTGCCGGTGATGGTGTTGTGGGACACATCGGGTTTTCGCGTACTGGTGGCGGGCATGTTGTGGGTATTGATCATGGTGCTGTGTGGACTTTTTATTATCATGGTGCTCAGGCAACGAAGCTGAGGAAGGGCCAGCGGGTTGAGGCTGGGGACTTCATTTATACCTCGGGGAGCACTGGGGCGAGCACTGGGGCTCATCTCCATTTTGAGGTGCGTAAATCTAAGACTTGGGGCAACACTGTAGACCCTGAGCTTTATCTCTCTGAGCGGGCTCCTGTGGCTTCTAACAGGGTATCTGGGCGGTTGGATAAGGCTACTTGGATGCAATGGCAGACTGCTTTGCGTGAATATGGGTATAAAGGGCGCATTGATGGGATCCCTGGGAAGATGACTTACATCGCAATGCAGAAGTGGGCGGGTGTGAAAGCTGATGGAATCATCGGGCCTAACACTCGCAAAGCTGTGCAGGCCAAGCTGGGTGTGAAGGCTGATGGTAAATGGGGCAAGCTAACAATCAGTGCGTTACAGCGCAAACTAAATGAGGGCAAAATCTAATGGCTGATGATTCTCACGACACTGCAACAGTAAAGGTTTCAATGCGCGATATTTATTTGGAAGTGCAACGGCAGGGGCGCTTGCTGGAGAAGATTGCCAACTCACTTCCCGATAGTGAGGACAAGATTGATGACCATGAAGCACGCATTAGGAAACTTGAGATGCGTATGGGCTGGGCTGTGGGCGGGTTTGGTCTAGTTGCTGCTGTAATGCCCTGGATTGTAGGAGTGCTTGGATGAAACCATCATGGAAAATTCGTAGGCGTTACATATTCGCTGCTTTTGTGCTGGGAGCTCTGATGCTCCTCAGTGGATCCGTTGCGGTACTTCTCAACAATGACAGTGCCACATCAGACCTCATCACTGGTGGGGTAGCATTGATAACCCTCATTCTTACCAGCTACATTTTCGGTGCTGTGTGGGAAGATAAAGCAAAGAAGGAGAACCTAGATGGATAAGTGGAACAAGTTTTGGGCGTATGCGGGCGAGCGCTCTATCAAAACTGTGGCTCAGACTGCGTTAGCAACTATGAGCGTGGGTGCTGTAGGTATTTTCGATGTGGACTGGCTCAATGTTGCAAGTGTTGCAGCACTCTCGGGTGTCATGTCTTTGCTCACCTCGGTGCTTCAGTATGACAAGGCTGGTGAGTGATGGCTGACCTAGACCTCATCGAGCAAGTGGATGGGTATGCCTGCCCTGTAGATCCTATGGAAGCGATGCAGTGCGACTCTTGCCAGTGATACACTAAACCTGAGCAGTGATGCTCCTGAGGCTCGTAGCTCCCACCGGCTGCGGGCCTCTTTTTATTGCTCTAACCAGCGGTACATTGTGACCCTGGTGACACCGCACTCTTTTGCGAGGGCTTTCACTTCAGCACCATCAGCGTAGGCAGTCTTGACTCTGTTGCGTAATTCTATGGTGACTCTTTCGAGGCGCTCCAGTTGCCATTCTCGTAGGTCTGCTAATTGTGGCAGGCTCAATGTTTGTAGATCGTAGCTTCCTTGATTCATCATGCCCACTACTATACACGCCGATGATCTAAATGGTTGCCTTTTCTGTGTCTATGTGTGTACACTCATGGGTATCTGAAAGAAAGGTGGAAATCATGGGGTATTACAAAAACCTAGAAATCGAGTTACAGGAAATCCAGAATGATGAGCTCAGGGAGATTGTGGCCTGGGACATTGCACACAAAGACAAACTGACAGCTAACGAGCGTTGGAAGATACTAACCAACGAGGTGCTGTTGAAGCGTGCACTGGTGTTGTGGAATAACGAAACCACACCAGCTCCTAAGCCTGCTAGTGAGCATGTTGCTATACAGGTGCGTAGGCGTGACCTGCGTGCACCTAAGAAGTCACTGCTGTGCCCTATCGGGTGGAGCCTGATTGGTGTTGCACTGCTCGCTGGTGTCACACTTTTGGTGGTGAACCTCTGATGTGGTGGGGTGTGATGGCTGCGGGTGCTGCGTTTGCTTTGGTGCCTAATGTGTTAGATCCTACGATTGGTGTGAACGGTTCAGTGATGCTGGGGGTGGGGCTTCTGCTCCTAGCTGGTTACAAGTTAGGAACGAAATGATGGAGCTCTCGTATGACGGTCACGAAGCGTGTGTGCGCTTGCTGGATGATGTGTGGCAGTTGTCAGAACCAGGCACCCTGTGTTTGACAAGGAAGCAGGCACTCATGCTGCGTGTGCAGTTGAATCAGATTGGTGTGCGAATTGATGCAGACCTGGTTGATGAGGATGGCTAACGATCTGAGGGGAGTGTGCCAGCCCAAATACCGTAACGCTGATTAGTTTCATTAGCGTAAATGAAACACTCGGCTTTGATGGGGCAACGGTCACACATTGACTTCGCAACCCTGATCACATAGTCGCGGGTTTCCTTATCGGGGTAATCCTCTGGGAAAAAAACCTCTGGCACTTCCATACAAGGGGTGTCACCTACAGCATCAATAGCTGCCATGAGTTTTGAGTATGGCTGATGTGGGTGGTTAGGCATAAGGTAAGACTAATACAGAAAAGGTGGAATTATGGAAACTGTAACTGTTGAAGAATTGTGTGAGCTGATTCAGGCTGAATGGTCTGATGCGATGAGCGATAACGGTTATATCTGGTCGAGGGCTAAGAGAGCCCTGGATGATGCGCTCGATGTTGCTGATCCTGTTGTGAAGGCTAAGGCTTATGAGTTGGCGTATGAGAGGCATGTGTTGGCCTCATGATGCGTGCAGATCAGTTCATTGTGTCTAAACGTGACTTCCCTGAAGGGTGGTTGCGTGCGAGGCGTGATGGTGTCACTGCTACACAGGTTGCGAAGGCTGCTACTCCTGCAGGGTTTGAGACTGCGGTGCGTGACTATCTGAGTGACTATGTGGAGATTGATAACCCTTACATGAAGTTTGGGCGGGATATGGAGCCTGTGATTGCTCGGATCCTGCATCAAGATTTTGGGGTGTTGCCTAATGATTGGTTGCTGAGGCATGACAGTGAGACGCATCACTTGGCTACACCTGATGGGCTTTCCCTGGATCATAAGCTGATTGCTGAAATCAAAACCACTGGAAAAGATTTTGAGGATGCTACTGTGCCTGTTCAGTATCGTAGGCAGGTGCAATGGCAGTTGCATGTCACTGGTGCTGAGCGTTGCTTATTCGCGTGGATGCAGCGTATTGAGGTTGAGGGTGTGTTTGCTCCTGCGTGGTGGAAACCTAAACACTTGTTTATTGAGCGTGATGAGGGCATGATTGCTTCATTGATTGTTACTGCTGATGCGTTATGGGAAAGGGTGGAGAATGTCTGAGGTTAGTGTCACTGTGCAACTAGACACATACGATTACACCGAGCTTCTGATGGAAGCGAACAGGCGTGATATGAGTGTGTCAGATTTTGCGTTAGAAACAATAAGGGAATATCTAAACACAAAAGGGGATGATCAGTAATGTCTGAAAGGGAAATGATGGATAAGAAGGATGTGAATGTGTTGCGGGTTGCTGATAAGTATGTGACTGAGCTGAGGGAGCGCCCTGAGGCTTGGCGTGCTTTCTGGGAGCTTGAGGGCAAACTGTTGGAACAAAAGAAAGGGAAATGATGGAACTGAAACTGGATGAGATTACGCCTAACAACCTGATTATGGTTGCTGCTAATCGTGAGGAAATGAAACTGAGGAACCTGGTCAGGTCTGAGGCGATTGCTTTGGGTGATGAGTTTGGTGCCTCGAAGTTGTATGCTGAACAGCTTTTGGCGAAGTGTCAGTGGCGGGCGATCAGGATGCACAATCATGGTTATACGCGGGATGAGTTGGCACAGATTTTCAATGTGACTACTAAAGAGATGGCTAAGTGGTTGAAGAATGAGAATGGGATGAAGGTGTGGTTGTGATGGCTAGGTTCAATCTTGCAGATTACGAGACAGTAGAGGAGCGCATCAAGCGTTTCTATGCTGATCATCCTGATGGCAGGATCATCACCGAGAATGAGACTATCCCTGAGTATCGTGCTGAGAAGCTTTGGGTGGTGAAGTCGCTGGTGTTTTTCTCTGGTGAGGATGTGGAGCGTGGTTGCCCTAAAGCTACAGGGCTCGCTTATGAGGTGGATAGCGCTAGTGGGCCTCAGCAGTCCAGCGCCCTTGAGGTGTGCGAGACGAGCTCGATAGGCCGCGCCCTTGCTAATGCAGGGTATTCAGGTAATAAGCGTGCCTCGCGTGAGGAAATGGAGAAGGTTGCGCGTTTCGAGGAGCAGGCTAAGAATCGTGACTGGGTTGCTGAAGCAGCACTCCTAAAGGATGTGGACAGGCTGAGGTTACTATGGGGGGAAGCTTCCAAAGCGGGGGCACCAACTGAAGTCCTAGATAAGGTGAAAGCCTATGCAGAATCCATCACCCCTGTTGGCGAGCGTGAGGGAACTGAGCCAAGCCTACCTGGAAGCTCAAAGGGCAAACGATCCTCTATTAAGTGAGTTTTGGAGACTTGAATTATGCAGAAGGTTGGTGATGGTTTGTGATTCCATCGGACATAGCGAGGGAGCTCCTCGAGCTCACACAGACTAACAAAAAGGGTGTCGAGGCACTCTATGAGGCTGAGGCTAATTTGTCTCAAGCTGAATACGATTTGGACAAGACTGAGGCGCAAGCGTTTCTGGATGCTACTGGGTCTGTTGCTGAGAGGCAGGCGAGGGCTAAGTTGTTAGCTGCTGATGCGCGGTTTGCACGCGATCTTGCTAAGGCTAGCGTGAATCGTATTAGGACTAAGATGCGCACGATTGAATCTGAGCTGATGGCTTTGGCTACTGCTTCTAAGTTGATGCAGGCGGAGATGAAGCTTTGAGCGCCAAGTGTTTGCACTGCGCTGAGGACGAGAGAGGCGATGGTCGCTGGGTTATTGCGATTTCTTTGGCTGACTACCCTGCTGGACCGTACAAGCCTGAGTCTGGTTTTCAATGGCTTCGCAGTCGAGCGTTTTGTGCAAGGCACGCGGCAGAGGCGGATGAAAATGGGTTTGTAAAGTATCAGCCGCGCTATCGGGCACGAGGCGGTTGGAGGTCAGTGAGGTGACAAACATCGGTAGGTATAACAATTTTGATGATGACGAGTGGCGAAACTTTGGTGACGAAGTTTTTTGGTGGGCGATTAGTGAGTACCGCATGATGTTGAGAGCGCCGGATAAGGTGAGCGAGGCTGTCACTAAATTGGCGTTGAATAGTGCGCTTGAGTCTTTGGCAAAGTTCTTCGTCGTGGCCAAAAAAGAAAAAGGCATTGAAATGACTTTTGAGGATGCTTACAAAGAGGCTTATGAGTGTGTGCAAACGGATTTCAATTGGGATCTTGAGAGAAGGATGAAACTGTAGGTTTATCACATTTGATAAGTGTTGGTTATCACGTCACTTACCAACGCCTACGCTACCGTTTTACCACTGTATAGACTACTAAAATCACAGTGGAGCTGCGGGGAATCGAACCCCGGTCTTGCACAGGTCGCACTTCGCGGGTTCCTGCCCAATCGAATCCATCCAGCCCCGCCTTCAAGTATAAACTAGGGGCATGGCTATCCCCAAGAAGGTTCTAAAGCTCGTACAGGCCAGGGATGAGCACTGCTGGCACTGTGCGCGTGAAGATGACCTAGTGCCTCATCACAGGATCAATCGGGGGATGGGTGGATCTAAACTGCTCGACACACCCGATAACCTGATGATGATTTGTGCGCAATGGAATGGATCTATTGAGGCTGATGCGAAGGATGCGATTGCTGCGCGTGGGTGGGGGCATAAGTTGGCTGTGTGGGAGTCTACTGAGCGCCCTGTGTTTGACAGGTTTGGTGGTTGGTGGATTTTGTTGCCTGATGGGACTAAGGTTGGTGTCACCATCGGGGAACCGTTCTAGGTATAGAATAGAGATGAGGTAGGAGCCAAACACCCCTACCTCATCAGAAAACCGATGACATCACCATCGGCTGGGTTAAGTCTAGCCGATAGAAAGGCTAGACAATGGACACAGAACCAGGTATTTACAGGCCAGAGTTCCCTATGGATGGGAACTTCACAATGGTGCCCAACTCACTTATTCGCAATGATGAGCTGCCACCTATGGCAAAGATGTTGCTGATCTATCTGCTCAGTCACAAAATTGGGTATCAGATACTCGATGAGCAGATTATGCGTGAGAGTGGGCTTGGCAGGGCTGCGTTGCGTACGGCTCGAAAGCAACTTGAGGAGCTCGGCTTCATCGAATTGGTGAGAGTTCGCCATGCTGATATGAGCTTGGGTGGTTATCGTTATGAGTTGCAGGATGCCAGAGGTTGGTTCTCCACTGTGGCTCACTCCACTGTGGCTCAGTCCACTGTGGCAAACCCACCTGACAATAGAAAACTAATTCCTAATAAAACTAAAGTAAAGAAGAACAAGCTAGAGAACACTAGCGAGAGCTCATTCAATCAATTTTGGGATGTTTATCCTAAGCGTGCTGATAAGCCTGCAGCAGTGAGAGCGTTTGAGAAAGCTATTAGGCGTGTGAGCCTTGAGGTGATTCTGGATGGTGCAAAGAGGTATCGGGATGATCCAAATAGGGATGATGGGTATACGAAGAATCCTGCGACTTGGTTGAATGCTGATGCGTGGGATAACCCGCCTGAGCCTGTGCGTGGTCGTAAGCTGACGAACGCTGAAAACGCTGCCCTACTTGCTCAAAAATATCGTGAGCGTGAGCAGACGAAAGCTATTGAGGCTCCTGATGTGGACTTCAGTGCAATGTTGAAGGGGGTGCAGTGATGAATCATGGTGAGGTTGCGACTTTGTTAGCGATGGTTTCCTCTTTGGATAGGCAACCTGTGGATGAGGGGATGGTGGAGATGTGGCATAGGTTGCTTGAGGGTTACAGTTTCGAGGAGTGTGAAGCTGCGTTACTTCCTGCCTATAAGGAATCGAGGAGTGGGTTTATTACTGCTAAGAGTATTTATGATCGTGTGTCTTTGCGTGAGTCTGGGCCTGGGCGTAGGGATTGGGTGCGGTTGGAGCATGAGAATGGGGAGCATTATGAGTGTAAGCCTGGAGAGTTTGGGTGCAAGTGATGGGTGATTGTGTGAATTGTTCTGGGCCTGTTGATCCTGGTTCTGGGTGGTCTCCTCAGGTTGTGGGGGTTAGGGTTGTGGGTTATGTTTGTGAGGATTGTGAGGGGGAAGCATGAGCATGTATTCGGATAATTTGTGGGCTGATGAGATGGACATTGATCTAGATACTTTGATGCTGGAGAAGTTCCACACTGGGACTCACCTGAGGCTGTTGAAGAAGCATGAGCGTAGGGTTGCGAAGTTTCAACAGTTGAATCGGTGGAGAGCTTTCGATGGGCACCTGGATGAGATTGGTAAGTATTGGCGCGATAAAGAGAAACTCCGCAGGGAGCGAATATCTGCAACAAAACAGGGAGAGCGCTACAATTTCTCAGATGAGCTCATTCAGATTGCGATGCGCAGCCTAGATGCAAACGATACGGTGCGAGAGGTGCGGGTTTGAATGGGAGCTCAATTCTTCGAGACAGAAAACGGTTTTGTGTCAATCGTGCAGGGCACGAAAAGTGCAAACAGTCCACACCAAAGAGGGCAAGTGCCTTCCCTGGCATGGCGGGTTTGCTGGTGATGATGTGACACCGCTTGATGACTATGGGCAACCTGTGTTGCCTGGTGTCAGAAGTTGTGGGCATAATGATTGTGTGAATCCTTCACACATTATCGGATAAGGAAAAGGGAGTAGTTATGGAACGCAATGAGGCATTAGTTACGGTCACTGGGTGGCTGAATGATGTAAAAGATTTCCACTGGGGTCGTGCTTTGAAGCTCGCTGTAGATGTGCGCAAGAAGAACCACCAGGATGAGTGGGAAACAGTAGATAAGACTATCTATGATGTCACTACTGATTCTCAGACCGCTTTGGATGATGTGAAGCAGGTTACTGTGGTGGGGCGCATCGTGGGCACTAGCACTTTCCAGAAGCGTGATGGATCTACTGGGTCTGCTATTCGGGTGCGTGCTGAATCGGTGAGTGTTGCTGGTGCTAAGACTCAAGAGGCTGCTATCAATGAGGTGTGGCCTACTGTGAATCCTGGGCAGGGCAAGATTGATGAGAGTGCGCCTTTCTGATGAGGTGGTCTGGGTTTGTGATTCTTAGCGGTATGGGTTTGCTGTATTGGTTGTTGGCGTTCGAGGCTGAGGGGTTGTTGGCTGGGTTTGGTTATAGCGCTTCAGCTTTGTTGTTTGTGTTGGCTGTGTTGAATGTTGTGAGGCCTAAAAAATAGTTTGTGTTTGGTGTTGTGTTTCCCCTAATTGTGTGTATACTTGTAGACATAAGCAAGTACAACGAAAGGGAAACAAATGTTCAACACAGTCACCAAAACAGCATGGGGAACCATCCACCTGAACGAAGCCGGTCAGCTCGCCATCGTACGAGATCACGGTCAAACTATGGACAAGGAAGAAGTCATCAGCATCCTCGCCAAAATTGACCGCCGCATTGAGGGAGCAGGATGGAACCCCCGCATCCCAAACATGAAGTGCAGAATGTATAACACCACAGCAATGTGATTCTCAAGAAAGAGCCCCCGCTTCGGCGGGGGTTTTCTGTTGTGTGGGTACACTTGTTAGGTGAGCCTTACCATCACAGTATTCGGCAGACCAGCCCCACAAGGCTCTAAAAGGCACGTTGGTGGTGGCAGGTTCATCGAGGCCAGCAAGTATCTCCCAGCATGGCGCAAAGCGATCACCCTCGCTGCTATCACTGAGATAGAGAAAGAGGCATGGGCTCAGAGCTCCAACCCAATCGCTATCGAGGTCATGTTCTATCTTGAGCGCCCTGCCACGATCCCTGTTGCTAAAAGACCCTGGCCTATCAAACCACCTGATTTGGACAAACTACTCAGGGGAGTTTTGGATGGCCTCACTGATGCTGGTGTCTGGGATGATGATGGGCAGGTTGTGAAGATCACAGCATGGAAGGCGTATGCAGACACGCGCGAGCCTGGAGCTTTCATCACAATCAGCCCTATTGTGGATGATTTGGGGTTAGACTTGCCTCAGTCTAAACGAAAGGTGGAATGTTCATGCTTGAGGGAATGACACCAACAGTGAAAGTGTATCCATGCAGGGTGAGGACTGTTGCCGAGAGTTTGGATGGTTCTGACTTGAAGATTTACATGGATGCTATGAGTAATAGTGCAGCTTGGACTAATAACGGTTTGGCTAGGGCGCTCACAGATCGTGGCTTGAAGATTAGTGAGACGTCTATTAGGACACATCGCAGAGGAGAGTGCTCCTGTGCTTGAGAACCTTGAGCCTGCTAAGAAGGTGCAGGCACCTAAAGACTTCAGACCTGGGTTAGAGTTCGATGGTGCTGAGGGTACTGCTACTACTGAGGGGCTCCCTGAGGCACCTAACTTTGATGAGTTTCTGGATCAGCGTGGTTATTCCCCTGATGAGTATGAGATTGTGGGCACTCCTCGAACTTCTCAATGGCAGAGGTGGGATGGGGAGTGGCTTACCGCTTACAGGTTCCATTTCCGTAAGAAGGTCACGGATCTTGACCTGCCAACGTTATATAACTTAGCTAAGCGAACCAAGATATCAAAGAAGCACCCTAAGAAGGCCACTGAGCGTGTGTTTGTTATCTGCCCTGCTGATTACCAGATTGGGAAGGGTGGGAGCAGGGGTGGGCACACAGAGTCCATTCAACGCATCCATGCTTCTTATGAGCTGATTGAGGAACGGTTGAAGGCTGGGAAGTTCGATCACATTGTCATTATGGATATGGGTGATGTGATTGAGGGTGTGAGCAATAAGGCTGATATGGAGCAAATTGTGAGCAATACGCTCAGTCCTATGCAACAGGTAGACCTTGCTGCAGCTTTGTTGTGGGATCTGATGAAAATTGCATCAAAGTATGCTCCTATAACCTTCGGCTCAGTGGCCTCTAACCATTGCCAATACCGCGTACAGAAACAACGTGTAGGCAGACCTGGTGAGGATGATTGGGGCATTGTTATCCTGCAACAGCTCAGAAGGCTTGCCACAGAGGTAGGGCTCCCTGTTGAGCGTTGGCTTATCCCGCAACCTAATGATGAGGGTTTCGCCTTCGATGTGTTCGAGGATGGCTCCCATATCCTCGGTGCTATACATGGGCACCAGGTTGCTAGGCCTGACAGTTTCCCAGGGTTTTGGGCTAAAGCAGTTTTCAACAGCTCCTACCTTGCAGCTGTCACCACTATGGTCACAGGGCATTTCCATCATCACAGGTGCGAGCAGATTTCTGGCACTGAGGGGCAGGAGCGTTGGTGGCTCCAGGCAAGCACTTCAGATAATGGTTCAGACTGGTACACCCGCAATCAGGGTGCAGGCGGGGACTCGACCACAGCGATCACTTGTTTCGAGCTCGAGAAGGGTGTGCCTTTCAGGGGGAGAGTTGAGCTGTTGTGAGCGAGGAGCAAGACTTCAAACGCATCATGAGATCGTATAGTTCTCAAGATTTACCACCTGTTGAGGTTGTCACTGACAAGTTCAGGGCTGTTGCTAAAAACTTCTTCAGCCTGCCTGTGACTGTGTTGTTCGAGCTGAAGGCTGCGCAACACGCGGGGGATGGTAGTGACTTGATGCTTTTGTTTGAGGCTGCTGAGATGGCGTTTGAGGCGAAGGATGCTGAGAGGTTGAAAGACCTCAACATTAGGGATTTCCTCAATGTGATTCATGCCTGGGTAAACTTTGATAGGGGTGACTGATGGAGCTTCAGGAGTTACGCGGTAAGCATGAGGGTGAGACGATTTGGGTTTTGGGCTCTGGCCCTTCCCTCAACTTCATTGATCCTGCTTTCTTTGCCGATAAGATTGTGGTGAGCACTAACTTCAGTGCAAGCAGTATCGGTGTGGTGCCTCATTACATGTTTAGTCATTATCATTCTATTTCGCAGAAGATGATGGAGCACTCTGGCACTGTTGTCACTTTGGGTTGCGACACTGTGAGCCAACAGGCTTGGCAGGGGGAGAAGCCTGACAATCTTTGCCTGGTGGAATTGCATAACTATCAACCACCTGGATCTAATTGGAATCCACTAACCTCGCATAAGCCTGGGACTGGAACGCTCGCCTACGGTTCTAGCAGCTTGCATGGGGCAATGCACTTAGCAGCACACTTAGGAGCCTCACACATTATGCTCGCGGGGGCAGACTGTGGAACTATTGACGGTAAACACCGTGTAGATACATACCCTCTCGATAAGGTAAGACTGTGGGAGCTCTACAACCGGCACCACAAGCTGATGAAGGATTACCTGCAGCAGGAGTATGGCGTGACAACCTACTCACTCAACCCTTTCATCAATCTCAACTTAGAGGGGCACAAGTTCGATGGTGTCTAGTATCCCTAACCTGATTGTGCCTGTGCTCAACCGTTACGATCTACTAGACCGTATGCTCGCCACGATTGACTACCCTGTTGAGCACTTACTCATCATTGATAACGGCTCAGGGCACAATGATGATGAAGGGCAGTTACACATCCCACCACAGGTAGAGCACACCACCTATCTCCCTATGCCTTCTAACCTGGGTGTGGCAGGGTCATGGAACCTCGGTATCAAACTATTCCCACAGGATGACCGTTGGACTTTTGCCAGTAATGATATGTATTTCAAACCTGGTGAGCTGATGAAACTTGCTGAAGCTTCCCCCTCAGACCTCACCCTCATAGAAGCCTTCCCACACTGGCACGCCTTCACCATAGGGCAAACAGTAGTAGAGAAGGTTGGCCTATTCGATGAAGCACTATACCCAGCCTACTTCGAGGACAACGATTACCAGCGCAGATGCAAACACCACGACATCACCATCACCTACCTCAACATTGACACACACCATGACAACTCCAGCACCATCAACAGTGACAGTGCTTACAGGTTCCGCAACAGCACCACCTTCCAAACAAACCGCAAATACTACGACATGAAGCAACGCCTCAACGATTACAGTGCAGGATCGTGGCAGCTCACTACACGCAGGGAGAATGATTGGGATGGCATTCAATAAACCCTGCATTAGATGCGGGAAGCTCTCACGCCAAGCAACCTGCCAAGAGTGCCACCTCGAGAGTGAACGCAAGCGAAATAAAATCCGTGACTCTGACCCTCAAAGGAAACTAAAAAAAGCTACCCTGTACGGCACTCAATATCGTAAACAAAGAGAGCTCTTAAAAATTATGGGGGGGATATGTTACCTGTGCGGGCAGGTAGTACCACCAGGCACAGGGCAAGCAGACCATCTCATCCCATCAGATCCCCATTCACCTCTAGCTATCACTCACGCTTTCTGCAATCAATCCAGGGGGAATAAACCGGCACAAAAAAAATAGGGGGGGGGAGGGGGGGTATGCCCCCACCAGCCAGCGAGCCCCTCACCCACTGGCAACAGCATTACCAATAATTTTCCCGCACCAACACAGGCATGCACATCGAACAAGCGTTCGACTCACCCTACCCCCATACGCCTGGCATCTAATAGGGGTGGGGTCAAACATCAATACTCGCCTACTTAGCAC
>Ga0208767_1001530_pt1 | contig 18327 bp, 22 predicted proteins | sample VirMetDEL_Mar_21_FD_184514 | JGI IMG/M metagenome (GOLD analysis project Ga0208767, IMG submission 184514) | Aqueous microbial communities from the Delaware River and Bay under freshwater to marine salinity gradient to study organic matter... | ecosystem: Environmental > Aquatic > Marine >... | reverse complement strand
TTCTTGCCTTTCCCTTTATATCGTTAATATTACTCGTTAGTGTCTCGTTCTGTGTAACCTCAGAAGTTACACGTAAGTTAACCCTAGTGTTACACCTGCCTGTAACATCAGAAGTTACACCTGTTCCCCTTGCACGTGTAACCTCTGGTGTTACACCTGTTAAACCTACTTCGGCCTCTGCCAGCTCCATTTGTTCCCTTGCTGTCAGGTTTGAGCGAGCTGCCTTTTCACTCTTCACGGCCTTGTCATAAACAACCTTAATTGTGTTTGTTTTTTGGTCTTTGTATTGTTTCCTGGCATAAACCAAATAACCTGTATCAAACAACCTCTTAACTTGCCTGTTGACAGCTGGACGACTTATGCCCAGGTCTTTTGCGATTCTTGCCTGGCTGACAAATGTTCGGCCTAGCTCATCTGTGTAACTACAAATCACAGCAAGCACAGCAAGAGCTGCTGTTCTGTTTATCTCTGGATCTTGTACGGCTCGTATTGGTAATATACTATACTGCCGCAAGTCCTTGTTTCTAATGGTTTCTACTTTCAATTACTTACCTTCCTAGATTGCTCCCCAGCAACCATTAATTAATAATCATACTCCTGGATTGTCACAACCAAAGCTGGATCTCCATAAGCCTTAGTGACTGATAGTTGATACACCTGCGAGTCATCAATATATGCTATGCCGTTCAATGAGTCTAAAACAGCCTTGGCAACATTGTCAATATCAGGCTTCCCTGGTCTTATGTCTCCAATGATTGCGTCCCTGGTCTTTTTTTTATTCCAGCTCTTTGGAATATCAAAGAGTGCAAGTATTGTCATCTTGACTGGCCTGTCAGTTATATACCAGCGTGACCGCTCAACTTCTTTTGTTGCGTGCTCGGCTATTAACTTTTCATATGCTTTTGTTTTGGCTGGCGTGTATGTCCTACCATTGCCAAACCTGGGCCGACCTTTTCCAACTGGCTGCCCTGGAATAGTGATGTGTAGTTGTTTACTCATTGCCTGGACAACCAGCTGTTGATTTGGCCCTTCTTTGTTTCTACTGGCTCATTAATAGATTTATTAATCATCTCAACAATAATATTTGCCTTGCTGCACGATCTTTTTTTTGCCAGGTCTTCTAATTGCTGTTTTAAATCAGCTGGTATGCGTAAATAAAAGCCTACAAGATTGTTGGATTTCTGCCGTTTATTAGTCATTTTTATACCTCATGTAAAAAAAATTAAAAAAAATGTGATATCTCTATTGACATAACCGCTATCGCTTGATATGTATAGTGTATTGGTTGGCTATTGTTCAGCCATCAAACAACAGAAAGGAAACAAAATGTTAGATAAAAATTCATACAAGTATCAAGAAGTAAAAGACTACTTTGACAACTTCATCAACGAAAATTCAAATTACCTTGACGAGATAGGCGAGGATTTGCATCACGAGTGCTTTAACACTACCCATTATATAATTGGCACTTACAAGGCTACGCAATGGTTAGGCGATCAAGTCTTTAGTATTATTAATATTATCAAACATTACGAAGAAGAAAACTTTGGCCAGGTTACAACAGATTTCAGCAACCCTGAGCAAGTTGTAAACATGTATGTTTATATTCTTGGCGAGTGCATCGTCTCAGATTACCAGGCCATGGCAGCATGACTTTCAGCCAAGCTGTCTACAAAAAAGCACAAGAGCTAATAGTATTGGCCATGGAGCACAACAATAAAAAGTTGTTAGCCATGGCCATCAACCTGGGCATGTTTGCCGACAAACTTAAAAACGAAAAGGAGAAAGTATAACATGACAAGCAAAGAATATTTAATAAATCAATTTAAGAAACTACAAAAAACTAAATATGGTTTTAGCATTAAGATATTTGACGGCAACGGCAATGCAACAAATCAAATGGAGCTAACGCCAAACAGAGCAAAAGAAATATTAGAGTTTATTGAAGGAGAAAACAATGATTGATAAGCCTGTCAAGATTGGTAACGATGAGCTTTACAATGCAAGAGTCTTGAATATATCTGTTGCTCAATATTATGGCGTTGTTAAAGAATATTCAGAGATGCTCAGCAGGTTGAGAAAGATAAACAAACGAAAGCTAGACAAACACAAAGAGCTGGCAGAGCTGCAATTATATCTTTCAATTAGAAAGCATCTAAACAAATTAGTTAAAGAAAAAATAGAGGAGTATGAAATTGATTAAGTTTATAAAAAATTACGGTGTGCCTATAATATATTTTATTTTCCTGGCAATGTTTTTCGTTGTTGCCTGGTTTTCATTTGTTGCTTTTGTATAGGAGGTAATCATGGACAACAAAACAATAGAGAGCGTAAACATTAAAACAATGCACCATAAAAACGCACCTGATACAGAGGTTGCAGCAGCTGAAAAAGTAGCACCAAAAGTTGGAGGTCTTAGGCTAATGGTGCTACAATTTCTGCACCGTAGAAAGGCAGGCGGTGCAACAGGGGAGCATGTTTCTAAAAGTTTAGACCAATGGCTTTATTCAGTCAAGCCTAGATTAACAGAACTTGCAAGAATGGGTTTGGTAAGAGACAGCGGCAAGCGAGAAGTTAACAGCCGTAATCGTCAAGAAATAATTTGGGAAATAACAGAAGAAGGAAGGAGTTTTTTTAATGAGTAAATTATCACCTGACAACCATTTATCAGGCAGTGTGATGCCAGCCTGGCTTGGTTTAAGTTTGTATCAAACATCATACGATGTTTTAGAAAATGCCAGGAACGCAATGAACGGCGTTGTACCTTTACCGCTTGACAGCTTGCAAGTAGATATCGGCACAGCTGTTGAGCCTATCATATTGTCAAGAGGTTTAAGGCAGCTTGGTTTAGATCCTGACAAGATGAAGAACTACACAGAAGACGGCAAACCAGCAGCCAAGAAGCATAATGAAATAGAGCTTTATTACTCAGATGACGGCTTATACAATGTTGAAGAGCCGATAACCATTTATAGCAATGAAGCTCAAGATATAACAGTTATGAACCAGGACGGAGAAATCACGCTTGATGGCCTGGTTGTTCTTGAAGCAAAGTACACCACACTTACAGAAAGAAAAGACGATCCACCGTTACACAGAGGGCCAATCCAGTTACAAGCTGGCATGATGTGTCACAATGCAAAGTATGGTGTGCTTTTTACTTGTTACTCAGGTCGAAAAATTACAGCTCATGTATTTGAAAGACACGATGCAACAATAAAAAAGATAGCTGAAGGCGTTGCAGAGTTTGAGCAGCACATGGAGAAAGGCACATGGCCTGAGCCAAAGACCGTTGCGGAGATGGCTGCCTATTATACTGAGCCAGCTGAAGAGCCGATGGAGCTGGAGCCTGATTTAATTAGCTCAGTTTTATCTATTGAAGATGCAAACGCAGCAATGAAAATAAACCAGGAAACAAAGGAACAGCATGGACAAAAACTAATGGGAGCAATGGGCAATCATGCAAAGGCAACAATAGTCGATGAGAAAACAGGCGTAATTTACAATGTAGCCTGGCCTTTTAGAAAGACAAAAGCAAAGCCAGCTGAATGTTGCCCAGCTTGTAAGCATGAACTAAAACCAGCTGTTGCAGAATCAGAAACAAGACAAAAAACAATTAGTATAAGGAGAATGAAATGATGAATAAGTTACCGACACTAGCACCGAAAACAATGGGCGAAGCCATAGAGTTTTCTAAAATGGTGGCAAGCTCAGGCATGGTGCCGAACAATTACAAAGGCAAGCCGCAAGACGTATTGGTTGCCGTGCAATGGGGATATGAGTTAGGACTGCAACCGTTGCAAGCATTGCAGAACATAGCCGTTATCAATGGCAAGCCTAGCGTTTATGGAGACGCAGCACTTGCCCTGGTTAAAAATGATCCTCGTTGTGCTGGCGTTTCTGAATGGGTAGAAGGCGAAGGCGATAACAAGATTGCTTATTGCAAAGTTAAAAGACGTTATCACGATCAGATTGAAGAGACTGTAAAAACTTTTTCTGTAGCTGACGCAAAGAGAGCAAGACTATGGGGAAAGGTTGGTCCCTGGACTCAGTATCCTGACAGAATGTTGACTATGAGAGCAAGAGGTTTTGCATTGCGTGACGCATTTCCAGACGCATTGAAGGGAGTTGTTACAGCTGAAGAAGCACAGGACTATCCAACAGAGCCTAAAAATGTAACACCTCCATCAAATCCTTTAGATGCTATTGAAGGCACATTAGAAGAGCCAGGAGAGACGGAGCAAGAGCAACCTATTGATGACACCTTGGACGATGTTATCGATATTCCTGACGAGCCTGAGAGCCAGGAAACAACAGAAGCCGTGCAGACTTTCTCTCTAAAGACTCACAGAGGTACAGACATGGAAAGTTTTACTTCATCTACTGACTATGCCATGGCCTTCGGAAAGTTATTACAACGTTACATAAATTCTGACAGAGATAAGAATGACGTTTTGATTGAGACTAGGCAGAGAATGACAATGCTTAGAGAATTAAGAGAAGCAAATCAAGCTAGCCTAGACAGTCTCACAGAAGAAGAGATGCAGCCAATCGGAGAGCTGTACCAAAAAACACTTAAAAGATTAGGAGCGGAGTTGAACAATGCAAACTAGAGAAAAGTTTAGTCTTACACAAAGACAAAAAGAAATATTTGATTTCATACTGGAACAGAGCCAAGCTACTGGCGTTACACCTACGCATAATCAGATAGCAGCTCACTTGAATATTTCACAGCCATCAGTTGCCAAGCATCTCATGGCCATAGAAAGACGTGGTTGGATTAGAAGAGCCAACGGTTTAAAGAACGGTTTATCTATTGTAGATTAGGTATTAATGTAAGTGCCTGGTCTCTTGTGTGCTGGTTGCGTTTACTCCAGCCAGCACCAAAAGTATCAAACGAATTAAGACTTTCATAAAATACCTGGCGTTTAATATAAATCCTGGAAATAATATTTGATATGTTCTTGCCGTCCAGGGCATCTATTGTTACTGGTCCGATAACTCCATCAGAAGTAACACCTAGTATACTTTGCAGAGTTCTTGCTGGTGTAGCTGATCCAGAATTGACCGCCCAATCAAACATCGACCAATCAATACCTGCTGGCAGATCATCGCCTTTGACTCTATCCCAATAATTTTTTTTATATATTGGTCTTACATCATCAAAGGTCAAGTCTCTCATATCTTTCATGAAGACATCTTGCTCAGTGCACCAATTTTGATAAACCTTTTTAGTGACTCCAAGATTAGTTTCACCGCCTGGATCTTTTGGGTGATTTACGTAGCCGCCTTCATGCTCTAACAACCATTCAAGACACTGATTAAAATTACTTTCCATTTTTCTTTTTGATTCTCATAATTGCAGCCTTCTTAAGATTTGGATTTTTCTTATCGTCTTTAGATGGTCTACCAACTTTTGAACCATATGTACCTTTACCCATTGGCATTAGCTTCTCCTTATTTTTTTCTTGGCACTTTCTCTTAAAGCCTGTGCGGTGGGTGCACCCTTCTCACCTGGCTTCCTCATCTTTTCACCGCTGCCTTCAGCGATTCTTTTTCTTTTTGCATGTATGTTTGCCCATAAACCTTTTTTAACCATGTACTACTCCTGTCTTTGTTAATCTATGGTATCTAATACGTTAACTCTATCAGCAATTATTGTTTCTTTGTGATACACTTTGCCATATTCTTTTTCATTTACTGCCCTCGGATCATCTTCAAACATTTCGTCCAGGCCAAGCTCTTCATCTGTCATCTTGCTATTACGTTTTTGCAAATCCTGGGTAACCTTTTTAATTTCTGAATTGCCAGACCATAGTAAACTTTTACAATCAGAACATACCTTTGCATATGGTCTTATGTAAGTTACTTCTTTCATATCTGCACCGCACTCCAGACAGTTATTGTGCGGCTTTCTTGTTACAGGTCTAGCCATTGTTTCTCTTTGGCTTTCTTATTTGTTGCACGTATTTCTCCCAAAAAAAATTAGCGATGCTGTTAAATATATCATACATTTTCATGTAAAATTTTGCCATTACTTTGTTAAACCTTTTTGTTTTTCATATGTTCTAAGTCCGCCAAGACCTAACATTCCCATTAATACTGTCATCAATGAACCCATATCAAACGTAGGTAAATCAGGAACAACTACACCGATATATGCACATAAAAACATTGTAACTGGAGCCAGGACAAAATGCCAGCACAAAGCTATGCCGCAAGTCCAGCCAATAAAAGGACGCCAACCAGCAACAAAGATTGACTTATGTTGAGCTTCGGCTTTGTTTATTTCCAGCTGTCCTTTTGCTAACTCCTGGGCATGATTCTCAGCCATAGTAGCTATCTCATGTGCCAACTTATTCTTGGCATCTTTATCCTCAATAAACTTACCAACTAAATTGGTAACTGGTCCTATCAATGCTGTTAACATTATTTATGCTCCTTATGTTCGTGACCCATCCATATACCAAAGACACCTGTCATTACACCCATAACTACAGATACAAAAGCTGATTGTGCTGCTGTTGGTGCATCTAAATCCATGAACCATTCAGCACATCTCCAGGACATAACTGTGCTACAAAGCATCATTAGTCTTGGTAAAATTTTCCACTTCAGAAACTGCTCAACTGTAACCATTAGTACACCTTTACTTTATCTGTATCTACATAAGGTATAAGTTTACATATACACTCATATGTTTGTGGCTCATTGCCTTTCATAAATGTTTGGTTATCTAATATGTTCTTGTAATGTATACACACGTTAACACTTTGAAAGTATATAGCACCATTAACAATACCATTTAATGTACAAGCAAGGAGAAAAGCTGTCATATCAAACCTTTCTTTCTAGCTATGATAGCCAAGACAGTGACTACACCTGCCAATAAAGCAGAAACTAATATGGCTAATATACCTTTAAGGATTATGTCTTTAATTTTTTCTCTTTGTTGTTCAGCTTTTATCCTAGCTTCTTTCCTAGCTTTCCTGGCTTCAGTACAATGAGCAATGTAATCATTGTACAAATTAGCTCTGCCATATAACTGCATAAATTCTCTTAATTGTTCTTGCTTTGCACGGATTTCTTCCAAGGCCATAAACTCTTCCAGGTCATTGTCTTCTTTGCCTAGAAAGTTTGTCCAAATACTATTCTTTTTCTTTTGTAAATCTTGCTTTAGTTGCTCTTCAGCTCCTATAAAAGAAGCGATGGCCGAACCAGCACTATGCAATTCTTTCCCATTTTCTATAGTTTTTTTTATAATTGCAAAGGCAGAATTAGCGGCCACTAGCATTTCAAGCATAGCGTCACCTCAGTAATATAGTAGCCATCATAACTATTAGAGTACCAGCTGTAGCAATCATTATGTGCTCAATGCGTTTGATACGTAAGATAGTTTCTTTCCATCTCTCAGCACACACTGCTTCATGTGTGTCTATCTGTGCCTTTACATCACTTGCTTTAACCATTTAACTTACTCCTCTTGTGCTGCAAGATGTGCTGCATAAGCAGCCTTTACTGCATCTGTAAATACTGGTGTGCAGATTGCAGAAACATCTGCATCTTCTGCTGTAAGGTCAGCATCAGGCATAACTACATGTCTATGAAAGTTACGGCTTATCTCTGTGCCATCTTCTGAGATGATAGTCGCAGTGCGTACTTGCACCACAAACCAATCACCCTGATTGATAACCTCGATCTTGTCGTTTATTGTTGTCTTAGTCAGTGCCATATTTTATCTCCTTTGGTTGGACTGTCCACGCTTGAAGCGCATTAAAGCAATGTGATGTTTCCAAGATTACTTGCATCACCACGAGTAATAAGTCCAAGCGGCTCAATAACAGCCACAAGTTCACCTGCTGCGCTATTACTTGAAACCGCAGTCAAACTAATTGTCGTATCGTAAGCTGATCCTGCGGCAGCAGTTGATCCTGAGAATGTTGTTGCAAGAGTAACTCCACCATAAGTTGCTTGGCTTGTCCCAACTTCAACAACATTAACAACAGGCGCTAATGTTTGTCTGTGTTGAATCATAATTTCTAGCGTACCTTTTTCTGACGCAAAACCAGATGAATAGCCACCCTTAAACATATAATTCACACGCAACCCAACATATAAATTTGGATTAGAAGCATTTGCTAATGTTGTAACTTTAAACAATCCTGTTGCGGTATTGTTTGCAACTGCTTTCTCAAACTTAATTGGTTGGTATTGATTAGGGCTTGTTGCCTGAGAGGCATTTGGCTTTCTATACCAAAGCGTACCAATGCCATACATATCATCCTGCATTTCATCGTTAGCAATATCTTTGATGTTTGTAACTGACCATGAACCAGTGTCATCATTATTTATGACTCTTTCGAATGTGGTTAATGTATGACTTACATTACTGATATGTAACTGAGAATCAGTAGCAAGGTCACCAAAGTTTTGACATTCTTTTAAGTATGCTCCATCAATAAATACAGAAGAATTTTCTCTTACATCAACCAATGCAAGTTTGGCAGCTTCAATGTAAAAGTTTTTAAGCGTAACACCATCAGAGTTTCTTACATAAACTGGAACATTGTATGATCCGTTAGATAAGTTGCCGCCATTAATAGCTGCTCCATTGCCACCTATAATATAGAAGCACCATCCTGCATCAGGTAGTGATCCTGATCCAGTGGAACCAAAATCTACCTCATAAGCTGTGCCGCCGTTCCATCCATCACATTGAATCCCTGTATTACAGCGATACACCATTGGATGAGTGAACTGAGTCACATACGCTTGACCAACATAACAGGCTTTCTCAAAGCCATTAATCAACGAATTGTCAAGCACTATTGCATAAGCAGCATAAGAGAAGTAACAAGCTACTCCTAAATCATCCCATCCTGTTGCGTTATCAACAAAGTTTGCGTTATTGATCCGCATATCCTTAATAGTCCCGCTAAAACTATTAGGGTCACGCATTAAGCATGGCTGGAGAAGGATAACTGCATCACCAGAAGAATATGCAGTTGCGCCAACCGTACCGCCATAATAACCACGAGTACAACCTGTCAATGAGTTACCTGATTTTCCAGTGTACTTAATATACTCACCATCAGGATTGACTAAATAAACAATACCAGATGTCGGAAATGCAGAAGCATTTGCAAGAGGAATTGTTGTAACTGAATTGTTTATATTTGCGCTAAGTGTTGTTTTTGTAAGCGTAACATCAAAGTTTATGATTGAAGAATAAGCAGCAAAAGTACCGCCTGCGCCATTCTCGCCCACAAGTTTGGTATAGCCACCTAGCTGCAAAGTATCAGTAACCCTGTATATACCGTTTGGGAAAAACACATGGTCTTTATCAGCAGCATTGATAGCCGCTTGAATTGCAGCAGTATCGTCTGCAATCCCATCACCAACAGCGCCATAAGCCTTTACATTAAATGAAGGAAGGATTGACATTTTTCCTGTTACTTTTGTGAGTGCCATTATTAAGTCCTTATGAAGCTGAAATTAAACTTTGTACACAATATTAAAACGAAGCTGATTAAAATTGCCGCCAGATGAAAAATCAGAACCTTCTAAATAGGTTGCGGGTACCGAATCGGTAGCATGGTCATAAAAATAAACCTCTGTTCCGGCAACTTCGCCTCTTAAATTAGCGCTAAACGATGTCGAAAATCGTCGAACTAATGAAAAAGATGCCCCTACAAAATCCGTCGCAGAAAAAGGAAGTCCTGTAATTTTCGCCTGTCCACTTGGAGATGAAATTGAAGTCGAGGATACAAAACAATATGCGTAAACAATATCGCCAATTTTTGTATATGTTCCGGTAGCACTTCCCAAGGTAACGCTTCCGCTTGTTGCGAAAGACCAAGCAGGAGTCCACGAACCCTGTTCATAATCCGAGAACAGCTCACTTGTGCCAGTACCAGCGGTGGCAGAGAAGTCGATGCCGTTGCCTGACGTGCCGATAATAAGGTTGCCTTTTGGGATTTCAATGCCGCCACCTAGATCGTATATTTTTAATAGAACCTGATCTGAAACATTCTGGTTTAGAAATTCAAATCTTCCGTTATTCCCAGTTTCTTGAACAAAGGTTAAATATCCATCAGCACCGCTGCCTACTCTAAATGCAATTCCAGACATTGCCGCTGCTGTTGAAGATGGGTTTTCTAGCTTGAGCAACATATTTGCGTCAAGGGTTGCGTTTACTGTTGAATATGCAACATCTATCTGTTCTGTAACATGAAGTCGTGTATCTGGAGACGGTTCACCAATGCCTGTATTGGCATTAAAATTTTGCGTTTCTGACCATGTTTGAGCTGTATCTAACTTGGCGGTGTCTGCATCATATCCTTGAACAGTAGAACCAATGTCGCTATCTACTAAGATTGTGCTTGCGTCTGGAACGGCATTTCCTCCAACCGTTAATGTGCCATCAACATCAACATCGTTGAAAGTTGGGTTTCTACCGAATACGCCACCACGTAATTTAATAGTCATGTTTAATCTCCAGTAAAAATAGTTTAATCATTATTCCTTATAAACTCTCTTGCTTCAATTCGCTTAGTAACTACATCAGTAGGAACTTCATCTCCTGTTTCTAGCTTTCTTGAGTAATACCAATCAGTGCTAGATAAGTATTTTTTGTACACGATTACATCGCTTTTGATTCTGTCTGCTGTATTTTTTTCATCATCTGAAACAACAGTATCACCATTCATCTTAATGTATTTAACTTTTGGCAAAGCAGACTGCTCATACAGGACATACTTAAATTCATCTGTTTCTACAAATTCTTCTAAGTTTGTAGAGGCTTGAACTTCAGCTTCATTTGTTTGTTTATTAATTTTAATTACAATCATTGTATTTCCTTTACACTATTGAGCCGCTAGGAACATTAATATTTTCAAAATCCGCAACAGTTGCTTGGGTTGGATTAGGCACAGTGTTCAAAGCATCGCCTTGTATAACCTCAAAGAAAAACTGATACTTAGCCGTAGTAGTGCTACCATCGTTATAGTATGTTAGTTTTAGCCAACCTGTTTGATTTGTGTAAGGAGAGCTTGCCTGAGTAGGGTCAAAAAATTGAGAAGAAGCACCATCAAGATTTGTTTTGGCAATGAAAATATCATCGTCATCGTCTGTGCCTAGCTTAATTGCATTGTCAGCCTCAGTGCCGTCAATTAATCTGGCCCACACTCTACCCAATCTAAAAGGTCTGGATATTTTTGTAATATAAATATATTCGTTTGAAAAGCTAGTCATGCTGCCAAAGTCAATAACTTGTGTCAATATTCTTTCTTTGTTCATAGGAAACATAGGAGCAATAAGACCACCGCTTCCTGTTACACAAGTGCCTACTATTTGCGTAGAGTCTGCAAACGAAACATCTCCATACAATCCTATTGCAGCACCAGTTAGTTCAAATAGCTTTCCGTACCCACCAGCTGTCACGCATTTAATTTGATGAACTTTAGTTATACCGCCTACTGCTTTTATCACAGCTTTGTTTTGTGCTGCTTCTGCCTGTGCGTAGGCATTAAGGATATTTAATTTATCATTTGCACTTGATAAATAAAAATCTTCTCCTTTGTTGCTTTCAACATATCCTGAGTAATCAACTACTGAACCTGATAAATATATTGCATGGTAATAATCTTCAATAGCACCGCCAGTTATGTTTATAGCTAAACAATCATTTAATTGAAGTCCTCGGTGTGCTGCATTTGCTGTATTTATGCCTGTTGTTGTGCAAGCAATAACAGCTGAGTCATTAGCTTGAGATAGGAAAATGCCTACTTCTTGAATCGTAAATGCTCGAATATTCTGGAGCATACTATTCCAAGTACCAGTCATGCGTATGCCGTACTGCAATTCTCGTATTGTAAGATTCGTTAATCTTGTTGTTGGAACATTAGTACCATTCACTGCGTATCTAGCGGCATAAGAACTTGTAATAAAATCCAAATTCTCAATAACGGTGTGTTCTACATTATCAATAGTAATAATATCTGCATTACTCGTATTGCAATACAGCCTAGACGCATTTTCTGATCCGCCTCTTAACGTAACCCAGTTTTTATCAATCGTAATGCCTGTTACTTTATATGTACCAGCAGGAAAAAACACATCAGGTCTAGCGACAGAATCAATGGCTGCTTGTATAGCCGCAGTGTCATCCGTCACACCATCACCGACAGCACCAAAGTCTTTGACGCTTACAATATCTTGCAACTTGCTTTCGACTGTACGGCTTATATAACCTGTGCCACCCTGATCGTAATTAACAGCATTAGCATCTGACGCAAAGCTGTCTAACGCATTACCAATAATCACTTCTATAGATGCGTTTAATGGTGGTGCTTCTGTAAATGTGAGAGTTGACGCATTAATGCTAAATGTAGACTTTTCCTGATAAACGCCATCAATATATATCTGACAGTTGTTTTTAGAACCAGGTGCAGTAGATAGCGTGAATACAGTTTGTGCTCCAGTGCCAGTAAAAACATCATTAACAAAGTTTGCACCTACAACAGTATTTGCAAATACAGTAGATGCAGCTGCTGCTTCTACATTACCTTCAGTATCAAATTTAAGTATTTTATCTTTTCTATCATCGACAGTAGGAAGAGTTAATGTCTTGTCAGCATCACCAGGACTAACGCTGATTGTCCTGGAAAATCTTTCATCTAATTGCTGAGACATAATAACATTACTATCTAGCTGTTCATTCAAACTAGATGCTAATAAATCACCAGCTGTTACAAAGTCTGTTGTCCTGGATAATTCACGACCACCAATAATAGTTAAGTTATCTGTAGTGATAAGAGCTGTACCGCTACCGCTACCAGTAAGCGTGACACTTCCTGTGCCGTTAGCATTTATTGTAACGGTATAATCAGTTGTTAGCGTTAATAGCGTTGTGTTCTTATAAACAATAATATCTGTGTTTTGCAGAATATTAAATGTAAAGGCAAACGGACCTAAACCAGTATTACCTGTAAATTGTACTCTACGTACTACTGGATTTATTGCGATATCGGCCATTCAGTTTCTCCTACATCGATAGTTACATATACCATATTTAATCTATTTCTTCCATAACATTTTTAAAACTTGGCGGTCTTTGTGGTTTTGGTGTACCTGGCTTCCACCAATATCCTTGACCGTAATCTCTTTTCATTCTTGTTGCTATGCGTTTTCTGTTCTTCCTGGCTTGTCGTGGATCTATCCAGGTTTCTAATCTGTTGAAGATAGTACGCTCCATTGCCAACCTTGCATACCATAATGAAGTACCTGGTGTATTCCTTGCGGCAAACTTTAACATATCGCTAGCAATGTTTGTGTCTTCGCCTTTCATAAGCTCTACAGCATTACCTATTGTTAACTTTCTAACATCATCTATAAAGCCAACGGTAGGACCAGCAACAGCTGTAGCTAATCCTCTATCAAATCTATCAACATCTGCGACCAGGAAGTCACCAAATATTCCTAAACCCCCACCTTGTAACATTGCAGCAAGCCAGAATTGTGCATCTGTCATAGGTCTTGGGTCACGGCCTTTAGATATTTCTTTCATCTGTAATGCAAAAGCACCCATGATTGTTGTGGAAATTAATAAGTCAGCAAAGTACAAACCTTTACGTCTAACACCTTGCTCACTCATACCTCTCATTATGTGTGTGTTTACTAACTGCACGCCAAAGTTTTTATATTGTGCAAAGGATTCTGCAAGCTCACCAATAAATGTTCCTCTTGGTGCACCACCAGTTAACGCTAGCCTGGAACGTATACCACCAGAAGGCACAGCAAATTCTGTTTCAGCTGCTACTAGCTCTAACAATCTAAAATCCAGCTCTCTTGCTACTTGTGGATTTATATCTGTCCTGGCTGCAATATCCTCTGGTCTTATAAATTCAGCACCTTCAAATTCATATTTTTGTGTAGTCCTTATGATGTCCCATTTATCTGGACCTATATTATACTTTTGTAATGAGCGTTGAAATGCTGGCTGTAATTGGTCAAAGGTCTTAGCCGAGTTGTCTGCAAGCTCTCCATAAAAAGACATACCAAACGCCCATCGTCCAGCAGTTGTATGTGCTGAAAGGAATGATGCTCTTATAACGCCGTCTGCAATTCTTCTTGTAACTTCTGGTCCATTGATTTCACCTAAATAACGCATTTGTTTGTTAGCCAAGCCTACCCATCCATCAGCAATCAAACCCATACGTAAACCAACTTTTGCACGCTCTTTAGATGACATGGCACGTAATGACTTAAAATAGTCTGTCATTGTTCGTATCTGTGGCAAGCCATTCATACGTCTTGCTATTCTACCAAAGTTAGGGTCTGTTATAGCTGAAAGCATTGCAGAACCAAGATGTGCTGCAACATTAAGATTTCTAATAGTTGCCATTGTATTAGCAAACTTTTCATTTATGGGTGAATTAATAGAACCAGTAACAGCTAAATATAAACTATCAAGTTTTGCATTAGCTCCCTTGGCTTTATCTTTGCCCATTTGTTTAGATATCAAGCCTTTAATGTGGTCTACCATCGCTCTTGGATTTGGGCCAAATATCTCTAACATGGCAGTATCTCTTGCCATAGAGTTTATGTGACCAAACATAACGTCAAATGGATTGTCATTACCAAACTTGATTTGATAATCCAGCCAATCTTCTGGTCCAGTAAACACTAGGAATCTATGGTCCATGCGTCTATTTGCCATAGACAGTCCTTTGCCCTGGTGTATTTTGCCAGGAATAAACTTATTCATGCCATCAGTAGTAATAGTCTCATATACATCTTTTAAGACCAGGCGTATTGATTGATCTGTAAATGGCAAACCAGTACCTTCATCAATCATCTTTTCCAGGTTGAGTTTTGGCACCACATAGTCAATCCATTCGCTTTCGGTTACTTTGCCTACTTTTAATCTGTCATGGAATTGTGGTAATCCATAGTCTAATCTTTTAGCTATTCGGCCACCAACACGGTTAAAGTCTAATCTCATTTGCTCAGATACTTTTAGCCAGGCTTGTGCCATTTCCCTGGCACTTGCATCACCAGTATCTTTGCCAAAAACTTCATATACAAGATTTTTCATCTTTGCTTTGTTACGTGTTTTGCCTAATAAGTTAGGTGTAAACGTAACTAATATTTCTGCTAATTGACGATGTGCCCTGGCTCTATACGCCGCTTGCCTAGTCTCTACGTTTGAAAACCTGGCTGGCTGCCCAGCTTCTAACGGTGCAAACAATGCACTTGCTGCTTGTGCATAATCTATCTCACCACGTGCATTACGGAACGTATCCAGATTAGTTTTAAGTTGTTTAAAGGCTACGGCCATCAAACCATTACGTCTACGCTTCTCAACAGCGTTTAACTTCAATGAATTAAATGTATCCCTGGCTGCTTGTTGTTGTGCAGCTGCACGATTCATTCTTCCCTGGTATTGTTCTTCTAGCTGATTAAATAAAGTCCTGGCAGTATCAGCTTGTTCTTTAGTTATGCCGCCATTGTCAGGACCTTCAATCTCAGCGTTATTTATACAATCCTTAAAACTCATGATACACAGCCTTCTAAACGATTAAGCATTTGATCTTCTTGTGCTGCTTCTTCTTTTATCTGTCGAATAGTTTTTACTTCTGCGGTTAGTTCTCCAGTTTCATCTACCTTGCTTATGATAGGTATTTCCATATCTAATTCTAGGCTTGAGTCCGTTTCGATAATATTTTCGCCACCATATTCTTCACCCACGGCTCTTGTAAATCTTTCCTTGCCTGTTCCTCGGCCATCTCGTAATTGAAGTCTCGTCCCTTCCAATATCCCTGACGTGTCTTCGAGGATTGCTTTTTCTGCATCTCTTGGTCCGTTGTTGTCGATTCTTGCATAGCCATCTGCTACTCCTTCTTTTTTTAGTATATCATATGTTTGGCTTGGTTTGTTACCATATCTTTTCATAACAGATATAGGTATCAACCTTCCTGTACTAACAAATCTTCTTAGCATCCTAGTCATAGATTCTTCAGCACTTACTTGTGAATCTAATAATGCTACACTATAACCTTCTTCCTTTAATTCAGCAATCATAGTACGTATCTTTGCTGGATCACTTCCTACTGTAGGTATAACAATATTAGCACCTTCTGCTTTTGCTAACATTTCTACCTGGCCAATCATAAATTGGCTTTCTCTATGAACAGCATTAGCACCAATACCACCAGCGTATTCTGGCATTACTTTCTTTGCTTCGTCACCATCTATAATAGCTGCACGTCTAGCAACAGCTAAAGGATCAGCAATAGAGCTTTTGCCAGCGGCTGGAGCACCGATAATAATCGTAGCTTGTCTGTTAAAATCTATAGGATTAGCTGGTACTTCCATGCCCATATTACGATATGCTAACGCTTTTGCATCATCATATAGTCTTGGTATAGCTTCTTCATACCCTGTTATTTCATCTAAGTCAAACTTAAATGTTCTTGATGCTGCCCATTGCTCTGTGAGATATCCTTCTACGGTATCTGTTTGTTGTATAGCAATCGCTTCGTCTGACGCTTTTATGATTGATGGATGCTGTTCTATCTGCTCAATGGATGCAGCTTCATCTAATAACTTACCAACCTCTTGTCTTTCCTGGACAACTGGGTCAAGTGTTTCATCAGCTCTTGCACCAAACAAATCTTCTTCTAATTGATTTGCTTGACGCTCAGAACCTAAACCTCCTGGCTCGGTAAATTCTTCTGCTGCTTGGTCAATTCGATCTGGCTCTGTGCGTACTTCCTCCTGACGTTTGTAAGTTGTTCCCTGATCGCCAATTCTAAGCCCATCGAAGTCGCCATTAGCAATTCCTCGTCTGACAGCTTCGAGTACCATTCGTTCAGCTTCGTCATATTTACCGCTTGACCTGGCAAGTCTTGCAGCAGCCGTGAGTTCGTCTGATAACGGCCCTCTTCTGTTTGCAAGCGTTTGGATGAGTTCGAGTGCTGTTTGGTCATAAATAGCTCTCCTTTCGTTTTCTGATCTAGCTAGTACATTACCAGCATCTTCTAATTCACTAGCATTTTTTACTAGTGTTTGAAATGCTTGTTTATCTTTTCTTAGAGATGCAGTGACTCTACTTATTAACCTGGCTCTTTCTAAATAAAAACTTTCTGATATAAGTTCATCGCCAAACAAAGTTGTTTGTTCTATCTGTTCTGCACCAGCTTCTCTTACCTGGCGTATGATTGCTTCTGCTTCTACGATATTTCTTGGATTTGTTTTTGCTAATATTTTAATAGCAGCTTCTTGTAATCCAGCATCATCTGGTATTAGTCTTCCTATTTCTGCTGCATAATTAAAAGGTATTACACCGTTAATAACAGTCTGAAAGTTTGCTCCTTGTAACCTGGCTATATTCTGCCCTTGTCTTACAACAGCAATTTTTGGTGGCAAGTCTTTAACTGCACCTGGATCAGCTCTTATAATCTTAGCGGCTTCAATAACTTCAGTGCCACGCTCAGAAGGCATAGCTGCTAAGTTCTTTTTAGCTGCCATAACTCTTATCTGCTCTGGTGTGTATCCATCAACTTCACGATATAAAAAACCCCACATTTGTATATCTTGTTTAGGGTCTTGTTTAAGAATACGTTTTGCCAGGCCAAGACGCTGGTGCCCATCAGCAATAAACCTTCTGCCGTCTGCGTATTCAAACACCATTACATCACCAGCATATGTCGGCTCCCAGCGTGTAACGCCCAACAACGTAGAAACAACACCTTCTTTGTCACCACCTTCTTTAAATTGAAATGTCTGTGCATCAACAAGCAGTTCGTCTGGACTAAATCTTAATTTATCACCAGTATTTTCATCTGGCTCATAAACGCTCTTATAAGGCCGTGGGGTAATGGTTGGCTTGTCTGGTATTGGTGGTGCCTGATTTACCTCAAAGGCTTGCTCAGCCTTCTCTAAACGGTCTTTATGCTCTACTACAGCGTTGAGTTCTGTAACTTGCTCTGTTGAGTCTACCTTTTTAGATGTTAGCGGATTTGTTTCTTCAATATTGACCTGGTTGTCTAGCTCATTCTCGGCAGCTCGCCCTAGTGGAGTAGAAGGCGAGCCGCTTTCTTTTAAGACTTGTAAGCCTTTCCTCATTTGCTTGGCTGTCATTTTAACGCCTTGAACAGTCTTGCCGCCGACAATGCCAAGTCCTCTAAAAGCAAACGGTGATGCTGCACCTATTGTTCCACCAAGTAAAACCTGTGTCCAAAACTCTTCTTCTGTAAATTCACGGCCAGTTTCTTTGTACCAATCTTGTACCTTTGTTGCTATGAGTGCTTCTGCACCAGCACC
>Ga0208767_1001529_pt1 | contig 18329 bp, 20 predicted proteins | sample VirMetDEL_Mar_21_FD_184514 | JGI IMG/M metagenome (GOLD analysis project Ga0208767, IMG submission 184514) | Aqueous microbial communities from the Delaware River and Bay under freshwater to marine salinity gradient to study organic matter... | ecosystem: Environmental > Aquatic > Marine >... | reverse complement strand
GAGCTTGTATTTCATGCATAAACAGTAAATCATGTAGTTTAGCTATTCTTATTATTTCGTCTTTATTTTCTTTATCATTTTGTTGAGCTATAACTCTTTCCATGAACGACTTAGCACCAGGGCATATTTTAAAATATCTAGTTTGGTATCCGAAGACGTTTACATTGTATTTATCAGCAGCATATTCTCCTTCTCTTATGTACCCTAACTTTTTAGCATACATATATCTTAATCTAGCATCATCACCAGGTCTTTTACCGAAAGTATAATTAGGGTCTCTTCTAACTGAAATGTCAATATCACTAGCGGCTTTAGAGCCAAATTTTTCTATATCGCTAAATCCTAATGCATTTTCTTGCTGATAATCTTTTTCTAATTCTCTATTTGATTGGTAGTCAGTTTCTTCTTGATCTTCTGCTGCAATTAATAAATTACCTAACTCTTTATCGTTATCCATATCAGGATTTTTAAGAGTAACTGCATTTGGATGAGTATCTCCTCTACCTATATGAAGTTCGTAATCATCTTCAGAATAATTAGATTTAAGATGGTCTACTACTGCTTGTATCATATTTAAATCGTATCCAAAAGCAAATACATCGTCTCCATCGTTAAAGCCTTCTTTAAAAGTGTCATCATAGCTTTTTTCTTTTGTGCCTTTAGCTTTTGCTATTGCAGCATCAATTTTATTGAGCATATCTCCATACTTATCTGCTATTGGACCTCCTTCTGGTTCAGCTTCCTGCTCCATATCTCTCATTACTAAAGATCTTTTAGTTTGAAGTTTAGATAAAATATCTGAGCGTTTAGAAGATATTGCTTTTTGCTTTTCTTTCTTTTTACCTATTTTAGATTTAAGGGCTCTTAATTTCATAAGAACTGGGTCGTTAAGGTTTGCTTCGTCTAAATCGTGACTTTTATCTACAATAGAAATACCGTTAGCTTCTAAGTCCATAGATACGTCGTATATAAACTGTGCTGGATCTTCGCCTGGTTCTCCGTCGTCTTTAGCTCTAAAGTTAAAGTAAATGATTACATTACCAGCTCCATCATCATCTACAACATCCATTTTAGCATAAGTGGGATCTATATTACTATCTAATATACCCATTGCTTTTTTGTAATCAGCTTTCGATATTTTTATATAAGTTGTTTGGTAAGGTCCTTCAGTTTTTAGGGATTTTTCTTTTGCAATCAAATTTTGTATTGCTATAATTTTATCTTTTTGAGGGTGTTTTGCTAGTCTGTCAGCTTCTTTAGCGTCAGCGAATTCTTGATCTGTCATTTCTGATATTGTTTGAAAGTATTTAGACATTTCGTTTTTGATTAACTCTTTATTTAATAAAGGTTCTCCAGAAGGCTTTATACCTACATCAGAAAGTTTTATGTCTTTATTATCTGCTAAGTAATATAAAACATTGTTAACTATCTGAAACCTATAAGATACTTCTGAGTCATTTTTATATATGACGTGTACAGTAAAAGATCCTGGGGAAGAGTCTCCAGATAAAGCCGATGCGTATACATCTTTCACCTTAGCTTTTGATACTTCATCACCAGACTGTAGAATTGCTTCAACTACAGCTTTACCGGCTTCTTTTGCAATAAGCGATATTTCTTCCTTTGTAAACTTTTCAACCTCTTCCTCTTCTTTTGTTAATTTAACTCTAGCACCGTCTTTTGCAAGTTCTTTTGCTTTTCTTTCATCATCAGTGAAGATTACTCCATCTTCAGCTTCATTAAGTTTTTTCTGTAAAGATTCTTTAAGTATTTCTAATTTAGCTATAGTTTTAATATCTTTTTCTTTAGATTTACTGTCTTTGAGTTTAATGAGTGTATACTCACATTTAGTCAGTCTATCTTTTATTTCCTGATAAGTCATATTAGTTTTATTATATACGTATATAAATAAATAGATTCTTATTACTGTTTCTTCTTTCCGCCTTTCATATTAGCACACCAGTGGTACATTTTACCTTTCTCACCGCCGTACTTTTTAGCTTTTGCTCTTAAAGAAGAAACAGAACCTTTACAGCTAGCTCCAGACTTTTTAACACGGCCTGGTTTTGACTTACCTTTCTTCTTACCGTCTTTAAAGTTCTCTAAAGCATGAGGAGTGTTATTATGGTTACATTTATGACACATATATAAATCATCTCCACCATCTTTAATTTTCCATTCCCATCCACAGTTATCGCAAACAATTTTATCGTTAACTACTTTTTCTAATATATCTTCCGGTACATCAAACATCCAAACAGTAGCTTTACCGTTCTTAGCCATTAAAGCAGTAAGTCTTGTATTACCTCCTAGTAGTTCTTTATGTCCATCTGGATATACAGCAATAATAGGCATTTCTACTGTACCTGATTTTATTTGTGCTAAAGTTCTTTTTCTTTTTTCAGGAGATAATTCTTTAAAAGAATCAGGTCTGTTAGCGTCTGTATTGTTTATATCTTTTGCTGTAGTAATGGTAACCTCTCTTCCTTTAGTTGCTAGATCTATCCAGTCGTGTTTTCCTAGCTTTTTAAATTCAACATAACGCTCTGCTTCTTCCCATTCGTAGTCGAAGTTAGGTACTCTATAGGTTAGACCTTCAAGTATAAGCTGTACTAGTTTCACTTATTTTTTCTTTTTCCAAATTTCGCCTCTTCTACAACGAACAACTGCCCCGGAGGCGTATGCTGATGGCCAGGTATCGTATTTTTGTTTAGCTAATCTAGTACATCTATCGTCTTCTTGAAGTATACTTTCATTTTGTTGCAGCTCTGCTATTGTACCTACTACTAAGTTACGAATATCTTCTTTAGTTACTGTTGCTTTTTTTGTATTTTTCACGACTGTCTTTCCTTTAGCTCCTGCTTTCTTTTTCTTGGCTGCAGTAGCGGCTCTTTGGCCTTTAGTTAAACTCTGTGCTTTAGCTTTTGGTAAACATCTATCTGGGTTCTTCTTATTTTTTGAAGTCCCACATTTACCGGCTATATTTCCAGAAGAAGATATACGTACCCACTTCTCTTTTTTAAACCAATCTCTTAAAGACTCTAATGTAATATTTTTAACTTCTTCGTTAGTCATATTATCCTTCAGCATGCATCATAAACATTCTTATAATAATAGCTGCTATGATACCGAAAATAATCCATAGTGCTCTATTTACTCCTTGCTTCCAATTTTCTATTTCATCTACCTTAGACATTTGTTTATCAAACTCTCTTTGATTAGCTTGTAGAGTTTGTCTGAATTCAGTATTTTTGTTAGTATTAACAATAACACCGTTGTCTGGGTTAAGTAAAGTATATTTCATTTCTGAAATATCTTCCTTTAGTTCTTTCATATCAGATTGCATTTGTTTCAACTCACCATTTGGCATATGTCCTTTAATATGCTTAATTTCTTTGAGTACTGATTCTAAAATATCTTTTTGAGTCACGCTATATATTTTTAATAAATAGTTACACTTTAGACCTCAGGTGCTTAACATAGTCTTTTAATCCAGTAAGTATTTTTTCTTTATGATTATTAGACATTCCTCCCCAATTTTCAATCGTACCATCTTCTGTAACAAAATTATCAGACGTTGATAATGTTTCTAGCGCCCACGCTTCTATATCGTCAGCAAATGCTTCTATATTGGCAGACATCATTCTTTCTTCGTATTTTTCAAATAAGCCTGCTTTTACTAGTGTAGCTTCCATTTCAACCGTACATGGATCGAAACAAAAACCGTGTATACGGTACATTTTTTTAGCTAAGTGATGTTTCATTGGACCGTTACATTTAGGACATCTTAGTGGAACTTGAGTAAACTTTTTAACGCTATCTAGTTTAGTAATATTTTGTTTAATCCCGTTTTTTATAGTCCACTTTTTACCTTTTTCTTCCCAAATATCTCCTTCAACATGGTATTCGTAAGCTTTCTTATACCCGGTTTGAAGTTTAGTTTTAGCTGTAAAATCTTTGTTTACTATATTTCTTACTCTCTGTACGTCAGAATGTTTAAATTCTTTTTTAAGAAGTGATTCACTACTCATAACCTAATTCTTTTAATCCGTTTATAGCATCTGATATATCTCCTTTTCTAACTCTAAAGGCTATTCCTCCAGCTGCTCTCCATTCGTTTATATTTGATTTTTTATCGTCTATTAATATACTACTTTCATTAGCATATCTTTGCTTATCTTTAGAGTAAGCCATTATTACTTTAGGTTTAGGGTTAAGATTGTTCTTAGCCCATAGCTGTTTACCTAATCTAGAAGCATTATCTCTAGAAGGTGAAGTTAATAAGTCTGGTTTATATGGTGAAATAAAGTTCCATAATTTTTGTCCTTCAGGCATCCACTTCATTCCTACCCAAAATCTAACACCAATTTTTACATCTATCAGTTCCCAGAAAGCTGGTAATCCGTATTTCTTTTCGTACTCTTGAGGATGCATTCCACTAAAGTGTTCAAATCTTGATTCGAAATCAGTTAAAACTCCGTCCATATCACAGTATATTTTATACGGTGGGTTTTCTTTCTGTTCTGGAAGCGGGTAAGCTTCTAATAATTCTACTATACTATTTTTCATAACCTTTATTTATTTTTAATTTTATCTTCCCAGTTTCGGAAAGTTAAATTACCAACTAAATATGCTTCTTTTTCTATCTCTAGTAAAGATTTGTCTTTGTTAGTATTATCTGTATTTATATTATTTATTCTACCTTCTAAGTTTTGTATATGATGCACCATTTCATGAGTATACGATCTGCATATATCTTTCATATGTCTACCTTCAGTATATAAAACTATTTCATTATTATTAGGATCGTAATAAGCAGTTTTACCAAAAAAATTAGCTGCATTAACTGGATCTTTTTTTATTTTTACTTCTGGTAAAGGTAGTATATTCATTTTTTGATCTAGCATATACTCTGTTATAGAAGTAATGTAGTCTTTAAGTTCTAACTTATCTTCTTTTTCATATAGTTTTTGACCTACAGCTTTATTATCATAAGGATGAGGTTCTTTATAACTAAGTAGTATACGGTCTTCTTGAAAACTTACATGTACTGTAGGAGGAACTAATCTCTTTATATAGTCGTATAATATAGATATTTTATGTCTTTCAGCTGATTTAATAGCTCCTTTTGGAGATACTGGTGTACCGCTAGAGCCTTCTTTAAGTTCTTTATTATCTACAAACCAAGATTCAAATAAATCTTCTAATTTAGTGTTTAATACTTCTGCCACAATTTTTTCTTTTAAATCAGTTAGTATACCTAATATCTCTTCTCTAGATAAGTCTTCAGGAAAAAAATCTAAAATTTTATCTAAATTACCTGATAAAATACTGTTTCTAAAGTCGGTTGCTCTTACACCTGAATTAGGTGCAGACTGTAATGCTAGTCCTTGAACATTATCAACATTATTGAATGTTGTTACTCTTTTAAGGTCAACAAAGTCTTCTTCTCCTCTTAAACCAGTTACAGCTACAAACTCTTCATTAGGGTTTTCTCTAGCATAATCTTTTGCTGCGAACATTGGGTTTTTCTGTCCATCTACTATTTCAACATCACCTAGATGTTTCATATAAATATTCCATATAGCGGTAGCTTCTTGCTTATCGATACCGTTTCTTTCTCCTCCTCCAATAAAAATTACTACCTTATCTATCTTAGGCTTATCATTATTATTACCTTTAAACAAACTAGAAGCTTTGTCTTGGTAATCATCTTTAGTATATACTGTACCATTATAAGAGCCGTCGAGTAAAGATTTTACTACGTTAAAATGACCTCTATGAGGTGGTTTAAATGCTCCTGGGTATAATGCTATCATGCTAAGAATGATTGAACTTTACTGTCTATTTCTGAAGGTGTAGAGTGTTGAAGTTTCTTTTGAAATAAGGGTGAAAATAACATATCAGCAATACTATCTAATACTGCATCATTATCTTTATCAAACTTTTCTTTTTTATCTCTATATTTTTTAAGAGCATCTCTAAGTTTATCTTCTCCTGGACCTGCTCCTATCTTCTGATATGTCTTTAAGAAGGCTTGCTTGAGAGCTTTATCCTCTGATCTATTGTTTTTATCGTAATCTATATTAGCTATTGCTTTATAAAATTCATCTTCTTCTTGTCTTGACATCTCTACTGGTTTGAAAAACGATGATTTACCAGCTCCTGTTTTATCATTATATTTTTGAAGATAATCTTTTATACCTGTAGGGCCATTTTTAGCAGCAGTATTAAATGCTTCTATTTCTTCTGCGTATTTATTTCCTCTATCGTTAACATGAATAGATAAATTACCTTTAAGTTTGCTATTTAAATCTCCAATTTTTTGATACGCATTTCTCCAGGTAGAGAAAACAGCTGTAGATTTTACATTACGCCCTCTTTCGAAATTAGATATATAAGAAATCATAGGGTGAGTATAAACCATAACCATATACACTTTATATCCTAAGCTCAAAAGCTTATCTAAAGTAGTATCGAATCGATTACCGGCAGCAGTTGTATCCCAGACAAAGCTAGACTTATTATCAGCAGCAGCGTTAACGTCTTTGTTGACTTGGTTGCTGGCTGCTCCTAGATTGTTGTAATACGGGTGGTTTGGATCCTCTACGTACTTGTCCGGGTTGAACTGTTCTAGACTGTCTAATGATAGTTGGTTGAGTAGGTACGTTTTCCCTGCTCCAGCTCCTCCCGCCATTATTACTGCTTTCGGGCCTGCCGTAGCCTCTAATATCAGGTCTGATAGTTTTATCATTTTTTAATTGATTTGGATTGTTATACTCTCTTATTTTTATATTATTATTTCGTCCCTTTAAAATGTTAATAGAACGTCTTAGGTTAGTTTCGTTTTTTTCTGGTTTAATATATGTTTGTACTTTTATATCTTTAGTGTATTGACTTCCTCTTCTAGTTTTAGCGTAAGCTATATTTTGTCTATTCCATATATGAAAATTACTATAGTATGGGTCCCAACTATTCCATCCCCAGTTTCTGAATCCATAAGGGTCCCAGCTATTAAATCCTCTCCATCCATAATTAAAATTCCAGTCAAACCAGAAGTCGTATCTGTTTACGTATAGGTCCCAAGGTGAAATATTTCTTCTGTACTTAAATAAAAAGTTTCTATTATAAAAAGAATAGTACCATCTAAGGTCTTGATTTACAGCAAACTGAGTGTAGTCCCATCTAAATTTGTTATCGTTATTAAATTTCCTGTATAATCCAAACTCACTATCAATCACATCTACATTTATACCTGTTGAGGTAACAAATGCTTTAGGTGTATGATTAAGAGTAGCTAGTTTAAAATTACCACAGCTAGCTAATAAAAATAATACAAATAAAAATGTTATCTTTTTCATATAAATGGTTTATTATAAATAGTTAAACTTTTATAGTAGTAGGGTAACTATTATAAATTGGTTCAGTATTAGGGTTCTCTAACTGATATAGTTCATATATGTTTTGAAATAGTTTAAAGTTTTTTTCTATATCATCTACCTGTAGTACTTTCCAACCTTTACCTTGCATTACTCCTTTCTGTTTGCTAGGACCTCTACATTTAGCTTTAAGCCATATAATACCAGTTCTTTCTATTTCTACGTCTCTACTTTCTTTAAGAGCTTTAGCATAAGAAGCCAATTGAAGATCGTATGATTTATGTATACTATTAGAAGTTTTAAGATCTAATAACCATACCTCTCCATTAAGTCTACAAACTATATCTGCAGTACCAGCATACTTATACTCGTCTGACCATACAAATTGTTCTGATGATATTAGTTCTGGTTTATATGTTTTCCAAAACTCGGCGAACTTCAATATCATCTCCCATACTATTTGAGAGTATTTAGCATTACCGTAATCATCCATCCAGGAGATCTCTTCTCCCTCTACTAGCTTCTCAGCAGCTTCATGTACTTGAGTACCTTCTTTACCTGCTCGTCTCATAATAAGATCAGCGTTATGCCCAACGTCTTTGAGCCATGACTCGAAAAACTTATTCTTGGGCATATATTGGAGTATAGTGGTTACGGACGGGTAGTATACTCCTTCGCTTCTCTTATAAACTCTCCTATCTAGAAAGTTTATTTGTTTTAATTCTGGGTTAAAGTCTAGTCTGTTTTTTTCATTCTGCTTGAGAATGTTCATTCCTTGTTTGATCATAGATCTAATTTGTGCATCATTAGGCTGGTTAAGTCCAGCTCTTGTGCTGATTGAACGTGTTCTGTAAATAACTTAAAACCCATATCGGAAGGGTCTTTATCTGGTAAGTTAATTAAGAATACTCTTTTACCTTGATTTAAAAATTTTTCTGCTATCTGTAATGCTCTATCTCTAGCATCTATATCTAAAGCTATATAAATATCTTTTGTATTACTTGTTAATAACTTCTTATATAATGAAGTAGATACGCTCTTTCCCAGTATAGGAACAGCATTTCTACGTATAGCCATAGCATCAAATACTCCTTCACATAAAATTACAGGGGTATTCCAGTTTATTAGACTCTCAAAAAATACTATATCTTTTGAGGCTTCAGGATTCTTGTATTTAAAGTAGTTGCCATCGTAAGTTCGTGCAACAAAGAAATTGAGTGTACCGGATTCAGAATAACTTGGGATAATAACTCTTCCTCCATACTCTCCAGATGTGCAGTATCCAATCCCATATTTAATAAAATCATTATCGGTAATTCCTCTTTCATACAAGTACTTTTTAACTAAGTTAGCTACAACTGAGGTACTAGAAGCGGAATAAAGGGGTTGATATTCTTTCGGTAGCTCTATTATAGATAGCTGATTATACTCCACTTGTGCTCCTTTAGGGAGATATTTAAGTATTTCAGCAGCTTGGTCTTTTGGTGTTTTAAGTTGATATAGTAGTGAACGAATAGTTCTACCTTTAGTTTGACATACCCAACATTCCCAAGGATTCTTTCCTTCTTCATTAGTAGACATGTTTATTTCCAACTTTGGCTTACGGTGATTACAAAAAGGACAATGAAAAGCATGATTGCCTCTAGCTCTCTTGTAGCTTTTACCCAATATATTTTCAATTGATCCTAAAAGGAAAGTATAGTCCATAAACCAGTCCGTATCTTATTACAAGATAAGAACTTTAGTTCGAATAAGCAACTGTTTAGATTGTTATTTCTCTTATAGCTGCTTTAACCGTATGGTTAAGTAGTTCTTTATTCTCGATATCAAGATAGTCATCTAATTTTTTAGAGATAGCTTCTGCTAATGTTGTTATGTCTTCATCTGATAGATTAAGCTCATCTGATTGGTGCACTATTCTCTTTTTCTCTAATATAATTTTTGATAACTTCATAATTAATCTTTCTTTATTATTCTTACTATTTGACCTTGATCATCATCATCGGTATGAAATACTTCATAATCTCCTAATACTTGTCCATGGTATTTATCCCCAAAGTCTGCTAAATCTTGTTGAGACCCTCTAACATCAATCCTTCTATGCTCGCTACCAGGAAATTTTAAATCAAAAGATAAGTTAGGAAATTTTCCTGCAAATTTATTTGCTAGATTAATTAAGTATACATCTTCTTTAGCTTCTGATAAAATAATGTTAGATAGTTTCATTTCTCTTTAATAGTTCTCTTTTTATAATATTCTTTTTTCTTCTAAACTTATCTTCTGTGTAAATCTTTTTTAACTCTTCTGTTGATGTACTAGCAGGTGTGTAGTGCTTCCAGACGAAAGTCTTTAACATTTTTCCTCGAGCATCTCTATTATACACTTTATTACTTGGTTTAATTTTAGCAGGCATAACTTAACAATCACAGCAATTGCAAGAACATGAAGTTCCGCAGTTACATATTTTACAATTACATTTCATATATTTTAACTTTTAAATCACCAGTTCCTCTTATTAAACGGTGATATGTCTCTTTTGGTATAAATAGTTTATTTTTAGTTAATCTCTTAGGTACTTCATTATCTAGTTGAAATAGCCAATCGGTATCGTGCATAGCTTGTACTACTCTATCTTTTTTATCTCTATGCCAAACTAATTCAAACGTTGGCGTATCAGAGCAAAATTCTCTTATAAAATAATCTTTACTTTTTATATCTTTGTAAGGTTTACTCATAGTAATGCTTTATTAATATAAGAATTTAATTTTACTTTACCGTCTATTTCTTTAAGTAAAGTTTTAATAAGTTTTTTATTTTTAAACTTAGCCCATCCGTTTAGATGTACATATTCATTTCCTTTTATACGATTAGTCAATCTATAGTTAATATTAAACTTGTAACATAAAGATGTAAAGTAGTATTGACAGATTACGGTTGATACTATTAAACCCTGTGGTATGAGTTTTTCTATAGGTTCTATATTTTCTAAATAATAATCTCTTAAATTATAGTATGAGTCTAAAAATAAACTCTTTACAGATTCATTATTAAACTGCAAGATCCCGACATTGAAAAAGTAATTAGGTAAAAAAGAAAAATTGCTAAACTTAGTCTGTATATTATATTTTTTAAATATATCAATTATTTTAAATAAAGATTCTGTTTGCCAAGGTGAATCTGGTATAAATAATTCTTTTTGTTCTAAAATAATATCTGCTGATTCTATGGTTTTTAATTTCTTGCTTAGTATTATATCTCCGTCTATGGTAATAGCACCTAAAGGCTCTTGAGAGTGAATATAAATTTTTAAATCATCAGTAATAACTAAATCTAAATTATCTATATTTACACTGGTGTCATAAAATCCTTTTAGGTAGTTTAAGGAATGAGAGCAACCGTAAAACTTTACAGTATGTCCTAGATGCTTTGCTCTTTGCATAGAAACTTTATATAGATCTAAAACATGGTCGTTTCTATCTAACACAGTATATCTACCACCTCCATAGTCTCCTATATGCTTAGAAAAGCTGAATATTAGTTTCATATTAGATCTTGATTAGTTTCTATATCAAGAATTTTTTTCAGTTTGTTTATTATATTAATTCTAAACTTAGCATCATTTTTCATTCTCCTTTTATCCATCCATATATGCCAATACTTAAAACCTCCATGAGATATTATAGAGTCCGTAGATAGATACATTGGAGAGTATCCACATTTACTTTCTAAATCTGAATGTTCAGCATAAGAAAGGTATGCTTTATCTTCTAGAGAAGCTACTTTTAAGTCTAACTCTCGAGAACAATAACCTAAAATTCCTTGGTCAGAAAGTAACCATAACCATTCTGGTATATACTCATAATCTGTAAGAACTATCTTCAGGTGGTTTTCATAGTATAGTTTTTGAAGCTTTTTATTATTCATAAAAACAAAAGATGTGTTAGGCATCATCATATACTCATTAAAATTATTTATTGGTACGTTGTACTGATCTAGCATTTTTTTAGAAGCATAAAAATGCCCTCTTTGAATTTCCCATTGAGTATGTACTAAATCATAATCAAATACCCATTTAGGTAACTCGCTTTGTACTATAAAATCATTATCTAAAAATAGGAACGGTTGTTCTTCTTTTCCTATTGCTACTGATTTACCGCTTGTCCACCACTTACCAGCATTATTTGTATTCTTATTATACTCATTTAATGTATCTATATCAACTTCATCAAATAAATCTACCATGTTATGCTTTAAATAAAACTCATAGCCTATATCGTCTGTATAGAGCTTTATTGGCACTTTAAGAAATTTTCTTGCATTATGTATTGCTGCCTTCTGTATTAGTAGCTCATAGTCTACCATATCATACTCTGTTGAGTTAAGTATTGCTAATTTATCAAAATTATATCCTTCGGCATCTTTTTTGTAGAAATACGGTTTAGTCCAATTTACAAAAACTACTTTATAGTCCATTAGATAAGTTTTGATTCTGAGTCTTCTATATTGAAGTTTATAACTACTCTGTTAGACTTACCGTAAAAAGGTTTAACTGAATGAACTATATCAAAAGGCCAGATGATAAGCATACCTTTTTTGGGTCTTATAAAATGAGCTGCTCCTCTAATGTGAAAAGAAAATACTCCACTGTATGGATGGTCTAATATAGGTTGTCCGTCTGATATATAATACCCGCCTGAAAAGCTTGTGGGTGTTTCTTCTCCTGGTTCCCATCTACAGTGATTATGAGCATTATGTCCTCTACCTGAATGAGGGTCATAATACTGCATCCAGCTCTCTGTTATTTTTGGTGATTGATTGTTTTTAATTTCTAGATAGGATAGTAATTTTTTATAACTGTTATTTATTCTATTACGTATAGTAATTACATCTTCATTCTCTATATCTAAAAAATTATTAGGAGGGGTAAAAAATCTGCTACCTATCGGGCTATACTCATTAGGTTCTATCCAGTTTTCTCTTCTTTTATAGTTTACTTTATATGAATTAATCCTTTCTGTATCTATCTGATTAGGTAGCTCTTGACCCATCTGTTTTTGAGAGTCATTTAATTTTTTCATTCCTAAATCGTAGACCCTATCGTGAAGAGAATCGTCATCAAAAACTTCAACCCAGACGGGGATTGGTGCAAGATAAAATATATTTTTATTATCTTTCGATTGTATAAGTGCTTCCTTAAAATGCATAACTCTCTAGTTTATATATCTAGAGTTAAATTTATAGTTAGTTCAGTATCTTTTGGTTTCTGTAATGCTTGTGGAAGTTTTCCGACTGCTATAAGTTCGTTAGAGCCGTTGTACAAACCTACTGTAGTAATGTATGGCTGAAATTCAGAACCTGTAATATTATCTGCATATAGACCAGAAGGTCTTATAAACCTACTTCCAGAAGAATCGCTACTACTACCAGTATAGTAGAGAATACTATTATTTTTTTGTGCTGTAGGATTTTGAGTATGATTAAATTCATAATCTGAAACCTTTAAAGAATAGTTGTAAGTATAAACCGGTACAGTTGATTTAAAGCATACAAATGCTGGGTCAGCTGATCCTGATAAGTCCCCGAAGAAACTTGAACTATAATGAGCAAAAGAACCAGTTGCTGTAATTATTACTTGCCCATGAGAGTATATTACATTACCAACGTGTGATGATCCTCTTAACAGATTTCCCTCTCCATCATCAGTTAACCTATAACTACTATTTGATGAAGAGACTATCAATGAGTTAGGTTGTATCTTAGTGCCGAATAACTTTCTTGGTATAGAGATAACTAGACCACTACCGGATGTAATATCCATAGTTCTAGTACCAGGTGCAAAGGAACTTTCTTCGTAGTTATAAAAACTACCAGAATGGTCGACATACCCTGAACCGGTATCGTAGTTTGAATAGTATAGGTGTCTTACACTATAGTAGTTTAACCTTTTATTACTACCACTAGATGGAGCATAAGAACCTGTATAGTAATTACTATTAAGCTCTGTGCTTTTACGTAAATCTATTACTTCACCATCGTGATATCCATATTCATGAGCCATATTATTCTACCAGTATCCTGAGAAGTTTGAGCTACCTCCTAGTGATTTCCAATATCTTCCGATATTACAAGACCAGTAACCTGCTTTCGTTTTATCTTTTTTAGTAGAGCATTTATGTCTAGCAGCAAAAGAAGCTCTAGCTCCTCTCTTTTTTAATTTTACTGAAAGACCAGTATCTCCAAAAGAAACTTTTTTGACGTTTCCTTTTTTACTCTTAACGTAGACGTAGAATTTTTTACTTCCGCCTCTCTTAGGTTTGTTAAGTGCAACCTTTTTACCTCTGTACTCTGCTTCCGGTATGTAATCTACGGATGCTTTTAGCATTTCAAAACCATTATAATCGAAAGATTCATTTTGTAATGAAACTGCTTTTCTAAATTTGTCCATGTTTATGTTACCCCCAATAGACTCTACTAATTCTTTAACTTGTTCAAAGTTAATCATTTGGTCTATCGAAGAAGCTTCATCGATTGTATTTTCATCTTCGATCATCTCGTCGATCATACATCCGATTTCAAACAGAGGGTTATACTTTGGTGATACCATCGGTAAGTCTAAAGGCACTTTTAAACCATTATACTCTCCATACTCTCCTATATCAGTTGTTTCTAATAACTCTTGATCTTCTTCTGAAAGTTCTATTTCTTCGTTATTATAAGCTTCTCTAGCTTCTTTAAACAGTTGTATAAAGGCATCTGAGTTATAGCGGTAGACATGCTCATGTAAAGAGAGTTTATTGTCTATGTGGTACTTTAGTGATGGGTATCCGATTATTTCTTTTAGTTTAATCATAATTCAAAGTCTTTTCTATAAAATTTACCTAGAATATTATCGTTAATATAGTTATTTCTAGAGTCTAATACTTCATTTATAAATAGGTACTTACACTCAAAATATGTAAGCAGTTTCTTATTAGATACATACTGCAAGATTTTTTTAGTAAATGCATCAGGACCATCTCGTTTTAAAAGTTCTTTTATTTTAAGGTGAGAACCAAAATAATCTTTCCAGTCTGATTCGGTTATCACTTTTTGCTTAAGTGGTGTTCTACCCTTCATTCCTTTTTTAGCACGCTCTTCTTTTAATGCTGCTAATGCTTTTTTTCCTAATCTCTTATTTCTTTCAAAGTATAATACTTTTTTACCTATATACTTCTGCTTACTCTTAGTATGAGTCACTTCGTATATAAAACCATAAGTGCCTTCGGGCATATCCTCGATAGAGTGTATCTCTTTGTCTTTATATAACCACATTATTATAATTTACGAATTAATTTTTTTATAAGCCACAGATCCCTCCAGAGCCTCCTGATTGAGTCCATACCCCGCTACCGTTAGTAAGACCTACACTTGACCCATCTGATACGTATGTGTTAGCTATTACAGATGTTCCAGAAGAATTATAAACTACAGTTGAACCGTCAACAAGTTGTCCACCGCCGAACCCATCGTCAGTAGTAACTTTAAAGCTCGACCCTCCATCAAAGTTTATATCATCGCAAGCGTCTTGACCTGAGCTTGCATCTGTTCCTAAAGTCATGTTATATAGAGTAACTGCTGCGTTAGTAGGAGTAGGTGTTTGAGTTGGAGTAGGTGTCGGTGATGCTGGAGTAGATCCATATATACCGCAATCTCCATCTGTAGTAAATTCACTACCGTTCCAGTATTTCCATATTTCACCGTCTGAGTAGTATTGAGCTGTTGCATGGTCAGCAACTAAACAAGTAGCAGCATCATATAAATTATTTGCTGTTGATAACTCTGTACTGTCTATGTAGAATGTTGCTCCGCCGTCGACATAGTCATCACATGCTATACCGTAAGTAGACCCTTCACCTAGTGTAACTTCAACACAAGAAGTTTGAGATGGAGAAGGTGTAGGTGTTTGAGTGTTTGTAGGAGTGTTTGTTGGTGTAGGAGTTTGTGTGTTTGTAGGTGTAGGAGTAGGTGTTGTTTCTGTACAACAAGTTAATCCTGTACTTACAATACCTGCAGCACTATATCCAAAGTAAGTATTTTGAGGACCAACTCCACAAGTACCTGAAGTGTCTACATAACTAACATATCCTCCACCAGATAGTTTAGTAGTTCCGATGTATAGATCATCTCCAATCTCTGGGTATCCATTACTTCCACCGTTAGCTACAGACTTAACTATTTTTATAGTTTTCTGTTTACTTCCGTCTCCAATAGCTTCACAAGCTAAGCCTCCAGCAGCATCTCCACCTGATGTAGTAGTTATAGGTCCGTTAGATGAAAATACATCTATAGAGTATTGAGCTCTCGATGGAGTTGGCGTAGGTGTTGGTGTATTAGTTGGAGTTTGTGTATTAGTAGGAGTTACGGTATTCGTAGGTGTATTAGTTGGAGTTTGTGTATTAGTAGGAGTATTAGTAGGAGTATTAGTTGGTGTTTTTGTAGGAGTTTGAGTATTAGTTGGAGTATTAGTTGGTGTCTTGGTAGGAGTATTCGTAGGCGTTACAGTATTAGTAGGAGTGTTTGTTGGAGTATTTGTAGGCGTAGGTGTATTCGTTGGAGTGTTAGATGGTGTATTAGTCGGAGTATTTGTAGGTGTAGGTGTATTCGTTGCAGTACCAGTTGGAGTTTGAGTATTAGTTGGAGTATTAGTTGGTGTTCCAGTTGGCGTATTACTTGGAGTATTAGTTGGGGTAGGAGTGTTAGTTGGAGTATTACTCGGAGTATTAGTTGGTGTGTTACTCGGGGTGTTAGTTGGTGTAGAGGTATTAGTAGGAGTATTAGTTGGTGTTTTTGTAGGGGTATTAGTTGGAGTATTAGTTGGCGTACTAGTAGGTGTCTGAGTAGGTGTTGCTGTTGGAGCTGCTTCTTCAGTTACTATAATATCAAAGCTACAGTCTAATGTAGGTGTAGGTGTGTTAGTTGGGGTAGAAGTATTAGTCGGTGTTTGAGTTGGTGTACCGGTAGGGGTATTAGTCGGTGTACCAGTCGGTGTTCCTGTTGGAGTATTAGTTGGTGTATTAGTTGGAGTACTAGTCGGTGTTGGAGTTTGAGTAGATGTTTCAGTTGGAGTTGGTGTACTAGTAGCAGTACCAGTCGGTGTTTGAGTTGGTGTTTGAGTTGGTGTATTAGTAGGTGTATTAGTTGGTGTCTGAGTTGGCGTAGGAGTATTAGTAGCAGTAGGAGCAGGTTCATCATCTACGTCTATTTCAAAACTACAGTCTAATGTAGGTGAAGGAGTTGGTGTGCTAGTATTAGTCGGGGTAGGTGTATTAGTCGGAGTATTTGTAGGCGTACCAGTTGGTGTACCTGTTGGAGTTCCTGTCGGAGTGTTAGTTGGAGTGTTAGTTGGAGTTTGAGTAGGCGTAGCAGTTTGAGTTGGTGTGCTAGTTGGCGTAGGAGTATTTGTTGCAGTAGGAGCAGGTTCGTCATCTACTTCTATTTCAAAGCTACAGTCTAATGTAGGTGTAGGTGTGTTAGTTGGAGTATTGGTTGGTGTAGGAGTATTCGTTGCAGTAGAAGTCGGTGTTGGAGTATTAGTAGCAGTAGGAGCAGGTTCATCGTCTACATCTATTTCAAAACTACAATCTAATGTAGGTGTAGGTGTATTAGTAGGTGTATTAGTAGGAGTAGGGGTGTTAGTAGCAGTTGATGTAGGAGTAGGGGTATTTGTAGCTGTTGGTGCAGGTTCGTCATCTACTTCTATTTCAAAGCTACAATCCAGTGTCGGAGTAGGGGTATTAGTTGGAGTTGCTGTACTAGTAGGTGTTGGAGTATTAGTTGGAGTATTTGTAGGTGTTGGTGTACCTGTCGGTGTATTACTAGGTGTATTAGTTGGTGTAGGTGTACCTGTAGGTGTGTTACTAGGTGTGTTAGTAGGGGTACTAGTAGACGTTGGAGTGTTAGTTGGAGTATTTGTAGGCGTTGGAGTATTGGTTGGAGTTCCTGTCGGAGTTCCTGTCGGAGTATTAGTTGGTGTTTGAGTTGGTGTACTCGTGTTAGTAGGAGTTACTGTGTTAGTAGGAGTTACTGTTGGAGTATTTGTTGGAGTTGGTGAAGGTAGTATAACAGGTATATTATCTCCAAAAAGATAAACACTGTTACTGACATCGACAGTTTGTTCTTTTTTAGCTTGTTTATAAACTATAAGGGATGATATGTTGTTAGAAAATCCCATTATGGCGTATCACAGTTATAAATTTGAACAACATCTCCAGGATGATCTCCTATACTATCATCTACTCTTAAGAATGCATTAACATCTGTACCTGTTGCTGAACTACTATCGAATGCATAATAAGTATTAGGAGATGGTGTACAAGTGTCATTTGTAAATACAGTCAATGATCCTCCTCCGTCTAAGTATGCTTGAGTTGGAGGCCATGAACCGCTATAGTCAGTATATAATACCTGTGCTATAGTTTCACTACAAGCTCCGTTAAATATTGTTTCTAAAGAAGCACTAAATACTGTTGCATAACATGCTGCGGTATTACTAGGAGTTGGTGTTACAGTGCTAGTAGGTGTTGGCGTACTAGTTGACGTTGGTGTTGGTGTTGCACTATTTGAAGGAGCCGGAGGGGTACTTGTAGGTGTACCTGTAGGTGTTGATGTGTTAGTAGGAGTAGGAGTATTTGTAGGCGTACCGGTAGGTGTACCTGTTGGAGTTTGAGTAGGTGTTTGAGTTGGCGTAGGGGTTTGAGTTTGAGTAGGTGTAGGTGTTTGAGTGGGTGTTGGAGTAGGAGTTGGGTCTATTACTTCTATATTATCACCAAATAAGTATACAGTAGCGTTAGTACAAAACTTTTTAGACGCTTGGTAGTGTGAAATTACTAGATCTTGTTGTACTAGTTTTTTAAACGCTGAGTATGAAGCATTTTCATTAAATTGATTCTCTATATTTTTGAATGAACTCAT
>Ga0208767_1001527_pt1 | contig 18351 bp, 34 predicted proteins | sample VirMetDEL_Mar_21_FD_184514 | JGI IMG/M metagenome (GOLD analysis project Ga0208767, IMG submission 184514) | Aqueous microbial communities from the Delaware River and Bay under freshwater to marine salinity gradient to study organic matter... | ecosystem: Environmental > Aquatic > Marine >... | reverse complement strand
TATATTTACCCCTCTACACGTTTCCATTTCCTATAAATATATTAGAAAATTGTTTACGTTACTTTATATTTGTTTCTTACTTTCTCACTAATCGGAATTGAGTTACCGTCCTCATCAACACTAACAAATTTTATATCCGTAGCTAAAATTCTTTGTTGTTTGCCATTGTAAACATTGTGTCTTCTAGCTTCAACATTTAGAGTTACTGATGAAGTACCGAAAGTAACCACATCTGCGTAAATTTTTATAACATGACTTGGTCCAGCTGGTTTTTCCCAAACACATTTATCCATAGTGACTTCCATTGTGAAAGCTACAGCATCACCATCAATCCAATATAATAATTTACCTCCGAATAAGGTATTATTAAACCCCAAGTCGGAGTGTTTAACTGGATGTACACCTATTAAATTCATTATTTCTTAAAAGTCATGTAAGTTTCCCTAACTTTATGGTATTCACAAAAAGTTAGTTTATCCAGTTCAACAGGTTGGATGCTTAGGGACATACACATAATTAAATAATTACCGTACATAGATTCAGTTATTTCTTTACTATCAACTGTTTTAATCTTCAACATCTGAAACTTTTTCAATAGGTTCACCTTCAAGTCCGGCGTTATAACATTCTAGTATAATCTTTCTTAATTTGTTATAGTTATCTGTACCCTTATCAAAGGAAACTACACCAACAAATCTACCCATTTCTTCAATTTTTTCATCAATAAAACTCATAATATCTTAATTTAAATGTTTGTCTAATACTTCAGTAATTTTTTGTTTAGGTAAAGCACCAACTAGCCTTTCAACAACCTCACCATTTTTAAATACAGCCATTGTTGGTATGTTTCTAATACCGTATTTTACAGCCAATTCTCTCTCGTGGTCTACGTCAACTTTTCCAACAAGTACCTTGTCGGTATAATCAACAGATACTTCATCAACAATCGGTCCTAACATTTTACAGGGACCACACCATTGAGCCCAAAAGTCTACCAATACAGGCTTGTCTGTTTTAATCGTTTCTTCAAAATTTGTATTCGTCAATTCTAATGTCATAATAATCTATTTTTATATAAAATAAGTATACTAAAAATAAATAAAAAAGGGAACCTCATAATAAGATTCCCTATTTTTTTTACTAATAATTTATCAGGGGTTGATTACTTGTTTACTAGCTATTTGGTTTTCGTCATAAACTATGATAACCAATAGTAAACCTTCTCTATTATAGTGTCTCCATTCACCATGTTTTTTGTCATTCTTAAAATGAGCTATGGTTGATGTTTGGCCATTACGATGGTAACTAACCCAATCACCATGTCTTTCTTTGTTTAGGTTGTAAGTACCTTTTTCTCTAATCACCCCATTTTCGTAAGTCCTTGTAAGTTCTAACTTGTTACCATTTAAAATTATGGTGTCGTTACCATTAGCATTAACATTGACAAATAAAAATAGGGATAAAATAATAATAAATAATTTTTTCATAATCCCTCTTTTGTTATTTTAATGTTATGTATATTACATAAATATTAAAAAAATAACAAAATGTCAATAAATTTAACAAAATTAAGGGGTTCTGTTACCTATTTTTCCGTGTCTATAAAGAGCTTTGTTTATTCTTTTACTAATATCTTCACCTCGTCTATTAAAATACTTTTGTGTGTATTCTAAAAAGTCTTTTACTGTTTTAAATTTCTTAAAGAATGGTATATCATAATTATTTTTAATATTATCAAATTCATTTTCTAAACCTTTAGCTGGTTCACCTTTCTTATTAAAGAATCTTGAAATATTAAAGTTAGATAACGACCTAGCATGTTGTTTATAAGTACCTGGTGAATCAAACTCATTCTCAAGGTAAGCTGGTGTCTCTAATTTAGAACCCATATAATATAACCTAATAACAGAACTTAGTTGTGGGAATTTAGATGCACCACCTAATATTAACTTCTCAAAATCTTTGGTGTATATATTCTTAACTTCCCAACTATCCCTAATCGGTTTACCACCGTGTCTCATACGGTTCCAATCATCGTAAGCGTGTTTAGTTTCATGAATAAATACTGGTAAACTTAATCCCCTAATTGGGACGTTAAACACAACCACATATTCACCGTTATCGTTATAACCCGAATTGTAGTGGTCGTACTCTATTCTGCCAGCTTGATTGAATACCCATTTATCTACTGAGAACTTTTCATATGCCTCAGGAAAATCTTTACCATTTATAACTAACTCTTGTATATCAGCCCTTGGTGTTGGTTTGTATGTTTGGTAATAACCTCCGTAATTACTATAACTAGGTTGGTAACCTTCCAACTCATCTTCATAGACAGCCATTAACTCGTTGTGTGTGTCTGGGTGATAAAAATACTGCCCAAAACTAGCGTGGTCAATAACCATATCGTCAAGTACGTAATCATACTTTGAACTTAAACCACCGGACGCTTCAGCTTCTAAACCATACCTACCGATGGTAACATATATTACTTTATTTTTGATTATGTTTGAAATTTCAGGAAAATCTTTAATGGTTTCAGCGTCATACATTAGTTCAGAACCGTCTACTATAGCACTATCAAACATACCACCCGACAAATCCTCAAAATGTGATATTTCACCAGAATAATCATCATAGTTAAAAGTACTACTAGTTATTGGTTTTTCAGGCTCTTCATAAGTGGATTTAGAGGCTTCAACTTCATCAGCTTCTTTAACCAACCTATTTATTTCATTTTTTAATATTTTAGCCCATTCACGAACCTCAAAAGAAATACCAGCAGATTCTTTTAAGATAGTTTCCTTTATAATTTTTCTAATATTCATACCAATAAATATCTAAAGTTAAAACTTAAATTTCTTAACTTCACTTTTAATAAAAGAATCTACATATCTTTCTACATTATTTTGGGTTCTACTTATTATTAGTTGATTTAATTCTTGTATTTCATGGTTATGTTGTTCTTGATTCCTTATCAAATCAACCCAATTAGACCTTGGGAAAACAGCATATCTAACAACGTATCTAACATCTGGTTCAATATGGATTAAGTTATTTATTAAAACCTTAGAAACTGTATAAACGTATAACTCATTATCCTCTAATAACTTTTCAACAAAAAAGTTTTTAATAGATTCTAAACTGTAAAAAACTTCATCTGTTGTGTGAACTAGTGTTGTGGTGTCCCCGTAATCAGAACTTATTATCCCAGCTGGTAAATCTAAACCGTACAAATGTATCAAACGATTATTAGTTTGGTTTCCAACTTCAGACACAACATCTTCTAGTAGTGTCGTTAGTTGGCGAAAATAATCGTTTAAAATATCAGCATTATTGAAGGATAATCTTTGATATTCAAAACTATTATAAATTATTTTTTGTACGTTTTCTCTTGGTGTTAAGTTTTTCATTTATCAATCTATTTCTATATTCAATCTTATTTCCATTAGTGAAAAACCAACCAAATTTTAAACCAAACCAATCTAAAAATTTATTTAATTTAGTAAACATAGTTTTTTAGGTATTCTAATTTAGACTCGTTTTTAGTTATCATTTTCTCAGTAACATCCAAAGCTTCTAATTTATTATAACGAATGCATTCACCAATAGTTGTTTTTTGGCGAATTATCCTGGATTCCACTTTCTCTATTTCTTTTTTTATTAGTTTTTCCACAAACTTTTGTTGTGTGCCCCATTTTTTATCGGACATTGATTTGTCATCCAAGTTAGTAACAACGTGTTTTTTAGTACCTAAATCAACCTCGTGTTTTGTTTTTCCGTCTGTTGTTATATGTTCTAATACCATCATCTTCCGACTTTAATAGATTTATACTTCCAACCACTATCGGTGTTAGCGTTTAGAACTTCTTCCATTTTTTTAGCGGTTTCTTTATCTAGTTCTAATATTTCAGAAGAACCATCCGTCATTAGGACATGAACCTTATTACCTTTCTTGTCCAACATTTCTTTTTTAATACAATATACTGCCATAATTTTTAATTTATTTTTGGTTTTTTTGTGTTTTTATATACATCAGCGTTAAACTCTTTCACAGCATCTAATGGGATGTTTAATTTTTTCCTCCAATCAGTTATGACTTTTTCGTAACCGTTATTATATAACTCACATTCATCTAATAATGAACTATCCACACCAACAAAGTTTATATCGTAAGATGGGTCAGAGTGTAAAAAAAAGTCCCTACTTATATCATAGTAAATCGTCCCTTTATCCATGTCATTTATTTTTATCTTGATTATTTTTCCATTTCTGAACCCTTCTGCCGTATTTATAACCCAACCAAAAGAATCCGAAAAACAATAGTTGTACCACTAATACACCTAATAAAGTTAGTCTCATTATTTAATACTTTAAATTATAACCTGAAAATTTAGTCATATATTTTGTTATTGGTACTCCATTACCATCTTTAAAAATTTCTCCACCTTTAAAAAATTTTTTAACTGAACCAGCTCCACCTAAATGAGCTGCTGCTAAAATACCTGATTCAGTTAAGTAAATACCTCTGTAAGTTTTAAATTGGTATTTACCTATATAATCCTGTAACTGTTTTTTATTATATAGTAAATACTTTTCCATAGTGTATTCTTGTAAAAGTGGTTGGTCTATAAACTCTTGTGCTGAACAATCAATACCCAAACCTCTAACCGTTTTAATATTAAATTGATATTTACCCAAATAACCAAATCGATTTACCTTTTTATAGTCACAACCACTTTCAAATTTACCAACAGCCTCAAAAAACATTTTATGTGTTTTTGCTGAGTCAATGAAAATTTTAACACTGTCCTTAATAACTACAATCTCTGATTCGGGTTCTGCTTTTATCAGGTAATCAAATCTAAAAAAGAATACTGAGCCTGTTACTAAAAATAATAAGTAGATGAAAAATATGTGTCTACTAACGTATCTGTTTATGTTTTTTCTTATCATGATTTAATTTTAATTAAATCATGATGTTATGTCAATCTTGATTATCGGTTAAATTGTTTTCAATCAGTTCAGCAATAACACGTAACAATCTAGGTGAAATTTCTCTGTTAGGTACAGGTATAAACTTACCAAAATGTGTTTACTTTACCCACAACAACATCCACGTCACCGTGATATATAATATTATTTAATTCGTCTAATACAACATCAATATTAGACTCAATGACTACTTTGTTTTTAATTTTTTCCATATCTAATTTTTTTTATCTATATTTATCCGAAAATTCGTCTTCACATAAACTAGGTGGACACTCATCAATTACGTGTTTTCTCCACCACCTTTTTATATATTGTATTAATTTTTTCATGATTACGCTAATCTAAATTGTCTCGTAAATTCTCTTAAAAATACATTTTTCCTACCACCCATAAATTCAACCCATTGTTGGTGTCTTAATTCTTTAAATTGGTCGGTGGGTAGTTGTCCAGTGGGGTCAACTAGGTCACTATCATCAAAGTCAGGATAGTCTTCCCACTTATATACTTGTTCAGGTACTAGGAACACAATACCACTAACCATATTATTTAGGTCGGGTTCTCTAAACACACCAACTACAACGCCATTTTCCTCTAAAGTTTTAACATGTTCATCCATGGTAAACGAAGTACCACCATTTAATATGATAAAAGTTTTATCATTCAGCCTCCACTCATCAAATTCTTTAAGAAATGATTTTGTGTCTTGATTACAACCATCTACTTCAGCATGTAACTTAGTATCAACAACTAAATTGTTTAACTCTTGTAAAGCGTGACCATACTGAATCCCTTGTTGAATTGGACTAATATTATAAGGTACTAACCCGTACATCCTGTATCTATCTAAATGTTCTTCCATAATTAAAATAAATCGTATTTTTTATCTTCTTTTTGTTCTTCCTCCTCTTCTTTAAAGTTTATAGGTATGTCCCCAATGTGAAAGGTAATTGTTTTATGTTTTGTATCACCGTTCATTTTGAACGTTATTGTTTTTAGTTCCTCCACATTAGCATCAATCTCAATATCTAATATTTCTTTGGGTATTATTTGTAATCCATTATCATCAAATATAAACTCAAAGTAGTTTTCTAGGTCGTCCTCATTCTTTGTATCAATTGTATAAAGAATATCCTCAGGTTTAACCCACTTTCTTTGTGTCGAACCGTTTTCATCGACAAATTCAACCTCATAACTACCACCAGATAAAAAGGTATTGGGTGTGCCAATAATGACACACCTATAACCATTTTTTAACTTAACTATTTGACCTTTATTTACAACATCCATATAACAATAATCATTAAAAAAATAAATTTGTCAATTATAAGAGGCCCCGAATCTTGTGATTAAATCTAAAATATATTTTGAGTGTTCTATATTTTTTTCATTAGCATAACCAACAGTCATGTGCATACCATAATAAGGTTTACCTAGACCTAATTCAGCTCTAATATCTAATAAGGGTTTTCTACTTTCTTGTTCTACAACCAACCACCAGTGTTTAGAGTCTGTTCTAGCGTCTGGGTCTAACATAATAGTAATTTCTTTACCATCATATTTTTCTTTAACCTCACCCCACATATCAGCTTTATCACCCATGTCTCTAATAGAATCGTTTATAAAAGATATGTGAGCACCTCTTAATGGTCGATTTAACACTAAATTATATCTTTTTTTAATAAACCAAGCGTAATACTCTGACACATCACCTTCAAACATAACCATAGCCATTCTTTTCCATTCAGCCTGATTGTTATGTTTTTTGGTCACATTCTTAGGGTCAAACCATATTTTACCTTTTAACTCTATCATAATATTCAAATATAGATAAATTTAACTAGATTTCAAAATATTTATTTATTATAACAAAGAAAATTTATATTATGAATACAAAAATAGAAAGTTTAATACTAGAAACAGTTGGTGAGGTATTGTTAGAAGGTAGACTTGAGGACGTTAAGGCTAAGTATCCCGATAACGATAATTTAATAGATACGTTATCACAATCTGACCCATCAGGAAACAATAAATACCTTGAGTGGATGGCTAAGTTAGCTTTAGGTCATGGTGAAGATAAAGACATACCAACAGCTGCCGCTATAACTGATTTGGTTCAGAGGTTCCATAAAAATATGGCTAGGATAAACAACAACATGTCAAAAGAGATTGTTGAAATAAATCCAAATCTTTTTCCAGGTAGGTCAGCTAGAAGAGTTTCTAATAACCCAAAAGATATAAACTCATACACCACATATTTAGGTTTAAAAAAGGTTGTTGAAGAAGCTGAAGAAAACGCACCTAACAAAGATGATAGAGATAAAATTTACCAAGATTCAAACTGGACGGTAATTGTCCCTAAAACACATGAATCTTCTTGTAAATACGGTAGACACTCTAATTGGTGTGTATCAACATCTAATGATTATTACTTTAGAAGTTATACCGAAAGAGGTATGTTATTTTTCATTCTTTGGAGAAAACAAACTGAAGGTATGTCTAAAGAGGGTGAATATAAAGTAGCGGCTTTTGTAAACTTTGACAGCCCAAGCTATGATAAATGGGAATGGTATAACAAGAAAGATACTAGGATGGATAATGACCTTCCGTTAGCTATATTTCCACCAGCTCTTATACAGTCTATTAAGGATAAACTAAGAACCGCCCTAAAAGAAAAAGGTTACCTAATGGATATTAGTGAGGAAGAACTTAATGAAAAAACACATCTATTAAAAGTAACCAAAAATGATGGATTAAATAATGAAGAATATATCTTCATACCAAAACAAAACCAAGACAACACTTGGTTAAATAAATACATGAAAAAATCGTACTATCATGTAGTTGGTAATGGTTACGAGAATAATAAGATACCAGTTATTAAACTAGTAGGTCCTAATGTTAAAGTTGGTAAAGAACATATAGACGTTGATTGGGTGGTTCGTAGAGTTGTAAATAGTAAAACTTGGCGAAATAGTTCGACACCATATGAACTATTCTTAAATACATTACCATATCAAAGTTTATTAAGTGAAGAGAAAAAACAAGAGGTTTTTGAGTATGTTAAGGACTACGTTAAGAATAGTTATGATGGTTATGTGAGTATGCCAAGTAACGATTTAGAGATAGGTGATTACGTCAGATGGGAGAGAAAAACTAGGACTGATAGAAATAGATTAGGTAGATATAGACAAGGTGAGATTATCAGACAAACACCTAGTGGATTCTTTGTTGTAGATATAGAGGGTGAAGATAAACCCTCTAGGTTTAAACCTGATTACGGTAAGTATATGGATAAAAGATTCAAAGGGAGTGAACTTCCAGATGATTTTTGGGAACCTAATAATGAAGAACAATAATATATGGGGGACTTTAAGTCCCCCTTTTTTATACCAAACCCCTATCCATATCACGTTTAACATCTCTATCTTTGATTGTATTTCTCTTATCATATAACTTCTTACCTTTAGCTAATACAATCTCCATCTTAATAAGACCTCTACTGTTTCTAAATATCTTATAAGGAACAATGGTCAAACCGTTGATTAGTTGTTTCTCCAACTTACGTAACTCTTTCTTCTTCATCAACAACTTTCTATCTCTCAAAGGTTCGTGAGTGTAAGCAACCTTAGACTCAGGTACATTCATACCCTTAACAAATAATTCGCCTTCATTAAAATAACAATAAGCATCCACCAAAGATACTTTACCATTATCAATAGCCTTAACCTCAGACCCCATAAGTTTAATACCTACAGTGTGGGTCTCAACAAACATATACTCAAATTTTACTTTCTTATTTACTATCATAATCACAAATATAGTTAAAAAAAAAGAGGAAACCAAAACGATTCCCTCTTTTTTATCTATGTTTAAAGTTGTGAGCGGATGGGTGAGAATTGAACTCCCGTCTTCTTACTGGATTGTAAAATATTTTAACATTAAACTACATCCGCTTGTTTGAGTAGGAGGATGGACTTCAACCACCATCTTTCCATTGGAATATGAAACACTTTAATGTTAAGCTACCCCTACTTGTTGTTTTTAGAAACCCTTTCTATATACTTATGGGTCTTTGATTGTTTCAGTGATTCGTAAATCCTTCCATAAATCTGTCCCATCTTTAAGTTTCTATGGTAAATTATAATAGTTTCAGTAATTATTGTAAACCCTTCCATCTATTATTACCATCTTTTTTGTTTTTGTGTGGTTTCCCTCTCAACAACAATATAAAATTAGTAATTATATTTTTAACGGTCAACAACTAAATCTAAAAAAAATAATATTTATAGTAGTATGGAAGATAAAGAGTATTATAGTAAATTACAAATCATGGTTGATAAAGCTAAGGAAATTAAAGCTTGGATTATTAAAACTGATGATGATGAAACCATAGGTTACCTACGTTCTGCTTTAGAAGTATTATATGGTGATATGCGTAATTTAATGACGGAAAGAACTAAAAATATTAGTAAATAAAATTGTCCTGTATATAATAACCTAGTCTATACATTAAATCATCTATAATTTCTTTATCTAAATAAAAATTAGAGTCATCCTCAACCCTATATATGGTATGAACCTCTACATCTATTGTTTCATCATCTACATAATATTCTGGTGGTGTGTAGTAGTCACCTGGGTCGTAACTACCATTCCACCTATGCTCAATTTCAAAATAAACCTCAACTTCACCAATTCCGTCAACATTAAACAATATCCACTCATTATTGTATAAATGATACCCATCATAATCATAATCTAACTCGGATATACAACAATCAATAAAGTGCCAATTATTTAAATCACTAAATTGTTTAACTTTATCAATAACAACTTTTTTTATGACACGTTTTAAAATCATTAATCAGTAATCATGTATTTTTCTGCTGCCCATTCACCATTTTTAGTTACTTCAGCAAACATTTTAACAATAAGATTTCCGTTATACTCCACAACTTTATCAAAAGCTAACATTTTATATTCAAATTGCATCATATCACCACCTGGTGTTGTAAAACTTAGGTTAGTTATATTGTTAAAGTCTGTGATTCCAGGATTAGCCATTAAGTTTCTAGCCTCTAACATGGCAATTCTATTCTCAGGTTTCGTTGTACTAATGTAAAAATCTATTAGTTTATTTTTACCATCAATATCTCTAACATGAACTAAATCTGTATATTCTTCTATTCTACAGTTAGGGAAAACTCCTCGTCTAACTTTAATAGGTTTAGTGATTGAGTCGTGTTCAAAAAGTGATTTAGTTGTTCCTCTGTTGTCGATAGAAACTTCGACTTTATAAGAATCGTAAGGGTCACCTTGTGCAACTCTTCTTTGAGTGACTTCTTGTTCTGATAACATTTCAAAATCACCATCTCTACCCCACCTAACTTTATATTTTTCAGCCTCTTTTAAAACTTGATAGTGGTGCTTTCTAAACTCTTTTACTTGTTGAGTTAGTCTACCTTGTTTAAGGTCTTGCATTAATTGGTTTTGTCCCATGGGTAATACCGAGGCATTACCTTCATCCAAACTATTTGCTTCTTGACTTAAAGCGTTTTTTTCTACATTGGCTGTCGCTATTGAAAAAGATACTATACCTTTTTTAACCCATTTACCTATACTCATTTTTTAAATTTTTAATATAATTATTTATCTATAAATAGTTTAAACCCCTTGATTCGTCTCATTTAGGACACCATGGAGGGTTTCTACAGCCCTTTTTTGATTCCACATACGAGTTTGTAGTGGTGACTTTTTAGTGTCGGAATACATTATTTTCCAATCACCATCAGAACGGTCAACAAATGATACCATCTCATCACTCAACAATACAGTTCTTAACATTTCAAGAACTTTATCAACCCTTTCAACATATTGTTCTTTTGTGAATGTTTTACGTTTAATATCATCATCTTCGTAAGTGTCAGCAAACTCAATACAAAAATCAACTATTGGGTTTGATATATTCCCATGTTCATCTTTAATCGGTGTTGAAATAATCTTATCGTGGTTCTTGATTACTTTATCTAACAAATCATCAACCATGATATTAATATCAAAGTTTATACCCACACGTCTATATAATCTACGTGTTGATGGTAAAGTAACGTCACTCAAAGTTTCATAAACATCCTCATCTATTGTTCCAGCTTTTGATAACATCACCCTAGTAACATTATCGTATAATAAAGCTAATTCTTCTTTTTCCCATGGTGGTAAACCAGTTAATAAACCGGTATTTTCCCACCTACCTAAAACGTCTAATATTTCTTCTTTTTCCATTTTTATAAAATTTCGTTTGGTATCTCACAAATTATACATTTGTTATCCATATTTTTATCAAGAGATAAGTAACGTAATAACACTTCTTTTTCCCTTTCGTTTAACATAAAAGACTCTCTATCATCAAAAACCATCGCCCCACCTTCATCTAAATAAGAATACTCTTCAACATAATCACAAGCCCATTCTAATTCAACATAAGTAAAACCTAAAAAACCTTCAATATCATCTTTATCGTAACTTGTATAGGGTAAATTTAATATGTTAGATATTTTTTTAACATCAGTTTTAGTTAAACCACCGATAGGATTTAAGTTTGATTCTTTAGTTCGTTTTAATCCTTGTAAATCTATTTTATTGGTACCTTCACAAAAAACATAAAGTTCTTTAACGGATAAGTCTTCTTGTATATTATCGAAGTTAGATTTTAACCATTCAATTAAGTTAAGGTCATTAGAATTATCATGTATGATGGTTGGGTAACCTGTTTTTAAACATAATACAGTTGTTACCAAAGAATCTAACCCACCATCTAATTCAACAATTAAACCACTTTTTTTATTAGAATCTAAATATTCAATGAACCAATTTGTTATGTGTCCAATCACTTGTTCAAAATTATGTTCTTGTATACCGTAATCATCAGCCGAAATACCAACTTCACCTCTTTTATACTCTTCAAATTTATACATAACTATTTTTTTAGTATAGTTGTTATTTGTTGTGTGGTGAAAGATTCAACGACTTTTGTTTCAACCCACTCATCAATTATTTTATTAGACCCATTTAAAGTTTTAATAGCGTCACCAACAACTTTAACCGTATAACCACGTCTAGTCAATCCGTCTACCGTTGGTTTAATGTTTGCTAACCCATAAACGATAAATGTAGGCCTATCTAAGAACGGTATACCTAAATTATTCACAACAGCTTCAGTAAATGAATTACCTTCAAAAACATCTAAAGAATTTTTTCTAATAATAATGTTTCTGTGTCTGTGTATATCGTGAAAATTCATACCTTTACTTGGTTCCCAATCTATAACCATGGTATCACCTCTTTCAGGTGATGTTTCGGCAATAAACCTGGTCCCATTTGTATTCATAATACAGTGGGATGGGAAGGTTTCAATGTAATCAGGACTTTCGGATAAAAATTTGGTGTCAGTCGTAAACCAATTCATACTATTCACAACCTTAATATTATTATCTTTAGCAAAATCCGTTAATTTTTTAAGGTTAGATTTAACGCCTTCAATGTTAGGTACTTTTAATTTACCGTCTTCTGAAACTAAATCCTCTTGGGTATCAACATTCCAAAAAACTATTTTTGTTTTATCCATATTTTCTTTTTATTTAAGTTTAATATTATTTAGGTAAAATAACAATGTTATTAAGATATTTATTGGTATGGGTAAGAAATTTATAAGAGAAGGTGTTAACGATTTTGATTGGGTTAAAGATATTAACCCCTTATCTGTGAAGGTTGGTGTTAAATATAAAACACCTAATGGTTATATTATCACACTGAAAAGGATAGTAGATGATAAATATGTTCTGTTTAGTATCCATGATTCTAACGGCAACATATTGAATAATAATGGTGAAGGTTTATTGAGTGATTTTAAAGATTACGTTGATAACGGCACTTGGGAAGTGGTTGGTTCTATGAATGAATCCAATGATTTTGGTTGGATTAATGATATCCCATCTGGTGACCCTTATAGATACTTTGAGATATATGCTTGTTGGAATTATTTCTATGATGAAGAAACAGGTGAAGATGAGTGTACAGATGGTGGTTCTTATTTTGTTAAAATACCTGAAGATGTTGTAGATGAAATATGGGATTATACAGCTGAAGACCAATATTATGCTGGACCTGGTGATGAAGGTGAAGATGTTATTGCGTGGTGTATTGAGAATAATTTAATAAATGGTGATGATGTAGATATGTTTGAATACGTTACTGAACACGATAAAAACACTTACTGTATTGCTTGGGGTAATTTCCAAGACGAGGAGTCTTGTGGGGGTAACTTACAGGAATCTGAGGACTTTGAGTGGATTTCTGATATTGATGCAAAATTACCCACTTTAGGTGAGTTATTCGATGATGGTAGACTTGAAGTAGACGATATAATCACATTAAGGGGTGAAGTTATAAATGGAAGGAACTGGAAAAAGAAATGGTTTAATGCGTTTGCTATAAAACTAACATCAAAAGGTGAACGTTTAACAAGTGGTACATTTTTTGATTTAATCGATACCCCAATAAATAACGGTGTTTCAGAATCTATGGGTTTAAGTGATGATTTTGAGGTTTCTTTTATTGATGGTGATGAAAAATTAGAGGTGTTAGGTGTTGTTCGTAACGGTAAAGAGATGGATTTATTTAAATTAAACGAATCCACTGATTTTGATTGGGTAAAAGGTATAGACGTAACACCAATAGACAATGGACCAATATGTGAAGCATTATATGGTGAAGTTGTTAGATATTTTAGAAATAAACAACCAATAAGTTATGGAGATTACTATTATAGCATGGATGAATATAATGGTACAATAGTATGGGGATTTAATGATACTGATGAATATGTGGTTTATGCAACACCTTATTGGAATGAATGTGAGTTAAATATTGATATTCAAGGTGATATGGGTGATTATGAAACAATAGATTATATTGAATTACCTAAATTTGAATATGTTGAGGCATTACATCAATGGTTAGAAAACGAATACCCAAAAATAGTAGTAAAAAGAATTAAAAGTTTAGGACCTTTACCTGAATAATAATTAAGTTATTTTACCTTGTTTTATAAATTGTTTTGTTTCTTCAAAACCAATTATATCCGCCATTTTCTTTAAGAAACCAACTCTGTCCTTAACAGGACTTTCTAAATACTCTTTAAATAAATTCACAACATCTATTTCTTTATCACGAGACATTTTCATTTTATAATCCATAACATCCGTTAGACTCATAAAATAATACCCACCAACCAGTGAACTATCTTTTAGAATTTGTTGGTCTGACCTTACAGATACATCCGCATAAGCTCCACCAGCTCTAGATGGGTCCCAAGTATCAAAAGCTTCAATATTATATTCCTTAGATGGTCTATAAACGGTATCTTCTATACCAGCCTTTTCCCATAATTGTCTGTCAGGGATAACCATATCTAAATCACCTATAGTACTTTTAAGACCAAAAGCCTCTCTTAGTTTTGGGTATAGGTATAACCTAGCTGAACCACATATAAAATAAACTTTATCTGACTTATCAAAACCGAATTTTTGAAAAATAAGTTTATCGGCAACCTTAAGTAATTTACCTAATTGTGGGTCCATGTCCTCTTCGGACATATAATCCACCTCTACTTGTTTCCAAAATTCATCTAAAGCTAACTTATAATAAGTCTCAGTTAAGTTCATATCTATTTAATTTTTCTACAGCCTCTTTACTGTACTGGTCTTTTATTGTTAAAGGTTTTAAAGAAAAAAACATCTTTAATGGGCTAGGTCCCTTTAAAAATAAAAAGTTATAAGCTGACCATTCAGCTTTTACATAATACGTATCTTCATCAGCTAAAACATCTAACAATGGGTCACCATATTCGTCTATGTATTTCCAATCGTATTTATAACAAATCTTACTTATTTTTCTCATGAAAAAATAAACATGAAAAGTTCTGACTACAAAAAGTATTAGTAATAAAATAAAAGTTAACATAATTATATATTTTTTTAGTTATTCTCTAATTTACAAAAAATAACTGAATATACAAAATGTATACTAATAAATATGTTAATAACTTACAACTCTTAGATTTAAATTAGATTTCTTAGCTAAATCAATCATGTGTTTTGTTCCCTTAGATTTACCATCCCAAAAACAAACACAATGAGTGGCATAAAGAGCCATTTCTTCATTACGAAGATAACCAGCTCTTTTACCATATTCATTCCATTTAGCGGGAAACTCTTTAACTGGATAACCTTTTTCCTTAGCGTATTTTTCACCTAAAGAATCAGCCCCTCTAGCCTTACCTGAAACTATTTCAACATCGTCAGTGTTATTTATTAAAAGATTGTCCAATTTTTCTTTTAGTAATTCATAGTCGTTAAATTCACGACCACCAGCAACAATTAATCTCATATCCCACTTCAACTATCCTCTGTAAATGTAATATTTAAGTCTAAGTACTCTACCGACCTAGTTGGGGTTATTGTAATGTCTTGTACGTATCTATCGTCCTCAATCTTCCAATCACCCACTTCGACATTGTTGTGTTCCCCCATAACCTCGTCGAATAATCTATGAGCTTCAGAACCCATAAGAACCCAATTAGCTGAACCTCTCGTACTATTCCTATGTATTTGATTGGATATTTCGTTTATTCGGTCCATTAACTCACGTTGACTGAGTTCTACTGTATCACTAGTTGTACCTGTAATATTTTGACCACCTAACACGACAGTTCTAGAAGCAGTAACGGTGTTATTTACACCACCAACTATCGTACCGTAAGGTGAGATGGTCCATTTAGGTTCTACTAAATTATGTTTCTTTATGTTCTTTTTTGGTTCCATTATAGACTTCTCATCTTAGCCTGAGTTAAGACATTAGCCATATCCCCGATGATTCTATCAACCTCAATCATACTAACAGCTACAATAGATTTAACATCAATTAGTTGGTAGGGAGGCATCATATTACCATCTTCATCAGGTTCCCAAAAAAGTGTACCCATAGGTCCTAACTTATCTACCTCAACAACTTCAATTTTTTCATTACCAACTCCACCACCATCAGAGATTTTTTCACTAACCTCTACATAGAAAATAGAACAAATTTCAGTTGAAGCTCCTGGTGATACATAAAAATCTTTTAAGTGATTCATGTGGTCAACTTTATAACCCATTTCCTCAATGATTTCACGTTTTAACGCTTCTTCAGGTTTTTCACCTTCAATATCTAAGGAACCAGCAACAATCTCAACCATATCACCTTCAACAGCGGCTCTAAATTGTTTTACAAAAAGGTATTTTTCTTTTTTCGTATCGTATACAATAGCCGCAACACCGTTAGGCCTTTCATAAATTTCTCTAGTATATACTTTATCCTCATCTTCTACTTTATACTCTAACATTTTAAAATAACCCTCATATAAAGGTTTTTTATCTACTACTTTAGCTCCTTCTTTTACTGTGTTCTCCATATCTTAAATTATTTAATTGGTGGTGTACTCATTGTTGAATCCATACCTCTTTCCGTTGTACCATCAACTTTACTTTCTTTAATAACTTGTGTTTGTTTTTCTAATTCTTCAGCTACACCAGCATCTAATTTTTGTCTGAATTGTTTAACGAAAGCATCTTGTTGTGCTTTAATCCTTTGATTTCTAGCTTGAACTCTTTTTCTGTGGGCTTTCTCACCACCTCTTTTTTTACTTTTTCCCATTTTAAATAAATTTATGTGTTGTAATATCTATATCCATGTATTTAACAGTGTCTTTAAGTACCTTCTCAAATTCTTCTTGTTTTATACCTTTAATAACCAAATCACTTCCAAACATACTAAGCACTTTAATACAAGTAGGAACATTGATTTCTAGTATTGTTCCATCATCATTTTTTCTAAAATAACGATTTGTTTTAATTTCTTGGACGTGGTTTCTCATCGGGTCACCACAATAATCAAACTTTACTTCTACCCAATATTCCATGAGTTAAGTATATATAACTTAGTCTTGGGAGTAAATGGCTTTTGGGAATCTTCTTTTAACGTAATTCATCCAAAGATTAAATAAATCTTCAGCTTCTTTTTTGGTTATGTTGTTTAAAGCTATTTCGTTATCTAAATCCTCTATGATAACCTCATCAATAGGTCTTCTTTGTAACTGAGCTCTTCTATAGAAACCTTGTACCATAGCAGGTATTTCGTCTATTTTTGAATGGTGTTCGTATGTTGTTTCTTCATTTGTTTCTGGTATAGGTTCAGGTCTATCACCAATACCGAAATGCTGCAATACGTGTTCCATTTCGTGTCTAACATCTTCCTGTAGTTTATAGTATAAATTTTGGTAGTGTTGTTCTTCGTATTCAGGGTCTAAAGATATATTTATTTCAATAACATCCTCTTCATCTATTTTATAGGATTCTACTTTAAATTTACCTTCTTTACGTATAATATTCGTCTCAACCGAGAATGAAACACCAATATTCTTTACTTCATATTCCTCATCACCATTTAAAGCGTATGGTAATGTTAAACTAACCATTTCGTCCTGTGGGTAATCTTTAGTTTTTTTAACCACAGTCATAACGTCCTTAACTATTTGACGTACCACAACACCGAATCTAGGTGTTTTCCAACCCTCACTTATTATAGTTTTACCCATACTTCTTTTTCGTTCATTAAAATGGCTTCTTCAACTGAATGTATAGGTTCACCTGTTGAAGCTATAATAAAATTTTTGTGTCCTTGTCTTGGGTTGTATCTAACCAATTCCCAACCATCTACATTATAGTTCTGACCACTAGAGACATGTTTACCGACAGCTCCAGCGTGAACATTTTTAGCTTTACCTTCACCACCAAACTCAACAGGTAATACTTCTTTATTACCTCTCTCACCAACAATAAACTTAACATCTTTTAAGTGAATGGATGTGTCGTAACCAATTACTTTACCACCTGTAGCTCCACCAGCTTTTTTAATTGAGAAGTATGGTGGTGCATTTAAGTTTCTATGTACATAAATTTTATTATCGTAGTCCCTATGGTCTCGCATATTTAGGTCTCTACCAGTTCCACCCCAATCGTTAGACTCTTTCAATATTTTTTTAATTAAATTTCTCATCACCAATTTATTTTTACCTCTTCAAAATCAAATTCATCTTCTGTTTCATACTCATCCGTGTCATCATACCTCTTTTCGTTTTCTTTTTGTAAATACCTTCTAAACGATTCCATAGTAAAATAACCTTCTACCCATTGTTCACCAGTATCATGGTCATTATAAACCACTCTATAGACTTTTGGTATTTCACCTCCAGCCCATTCA
>Ga0208767_1001526_pt1 | contig 18361 bp, 14 predicted proteins | sample VirMetDEL_Mar_21_FD_184514 | JGI IMG/M metagenome (GOLD analysis project Ga0208767, IMG submission 184514) | Aqueous microbial communities from the Delaware River and Bay under freshwater to marine salinity gradient to study organic matter... | ecosystem: Environmental > Aquatic > Marine >... | reverse complement strand
TGGTTATGCAGGTGCGTTGAATGAGATGGAAAATGTAATCCGTCGTCAAGCAACAGCTCGTCAACGTATTGACTTTGATCAGCTCGGTGAGTCCACTATTAACGATGGTAAAAAGCTCAAAGATCATCCGAGGTTTGCCTACTTTAAGCAGATCTACGACGACATTCAAGGTCAGAACTTTGACAAAGACCAGACCAATAGAAGGCGGGATCTTGAGCAGATCAGGCAAAATTTCCTTGATCAAGGTGCTAACCGGGGCTATGTCTATACAGACCAAGATATTGAGCAGCTCTATGAAGAGTACGAGTCTCAGGGTTATTCCAAGGGTGAGCTAGATTTTCTTGACAACTATAAAACCAGTCAGGAACGTGACGCTGAAGATGACAAACAAGCCCTAAAAGAACTCCGTATTCGTAAGGGATACCTTGTCGAGTCTGATTTAGCTGGTGTACATCCTGATGCTTACATTGCATACATGCAGCTTGTACAAGATGACGAACCACGTGCAAAAGCAGAAGGTAGTTACGACACGAAACTAAGCACAGAAGCCAATCGTTTTGCTGACAAGATCTACACCGAAGAGGTTGGCTCTAAGGACAAAACACCTCAGTGGGGTATTGCACAACGGAACATTAAAGACAAGCTTTTGCAAAGGTTCAACCAAAACCTTGAAAATGGTATGGATGCTGAGTCTGCATATAGAGATGCAGTTAACGATCAATTCATTGCCTTTGGTGGAACTGGAACAATTCCTCCAGAAAAAAGGAATGAATTTGCTTCTGTCTATGCAATCGAAACTGATACTGCTTTTGCAACAAAGATTGCACAAACTGCTAATTATGTTCGCGATGCTGTCCTTCGAGGTGATGATCTAAGTACTTCTTTGATTCCTGGCACTGTTGAAGAACTAAAGCAACTTGATGACTACAACGCTGGTCGTGGAGAAATTCCTGAACTCTATTACAAAGTAGCCAGAAATGTTAAAAATCTTTCTGCCTGGGATATTGCTAATTCTCAATATAAAGCATATACAGGCAATGAACTTGGGAAAACTTCTAGCGAGGAAGCTCGTGATCAAATGAGCCCTGCATTACGTGCAGCTTTGGATTACAAGCCTACTCGCTCAAAAATCTTTAGGGCAAACGAAGATGCAGACTTCAATGATCCGGTGCTCACCTTAAGTGGTGACACTAATCTTTTAAAACAAGCTGCTGATATTACAGGAAAATATGAAGCGGGTGATGCTGGTTACAACGCAGTAAACCAGATTGGAATTGACGGTGGTCACGGTACAGAAGGTTTTTCTGGTGATTTCCGACAGATGAGTCAACACGGTGGAAAAGATTTGACCACTATGACGCTTGGCGAAATCATGGATCTACAAGCCAACTCAGATATGTCTGATGGGCAATGGATTCGTGAAGGCAGGCTTCATGCAGTGGGACGTTATCAGTTCGTCGGTAAAACACTCAAAGGTCTAGTCAATCGTTTAGGCATACCCCTTACAACTAAATTCACTCCTCAACTACAAGATCAACTATTTGCTTCACTGCTTAAGAGCGGTGGTCCTGGTCAATGGATTGGTCTGACCAAAGCTACGGCTAACGAAATGGCTGTTATCGAAGCAGCTAGAAATTCATTATGATTAAGCCTGAACTAATTAACCCTGATGATCTTCTACGGAAGTCTCAGAGCATAGAAAACTCTCTTGCTGAGGAAGAAGCTGAAGAAGAACGACAGCAACAATTTCTTGCTGCGCAAGAGGTACAACAAGAACTTGACGACAAAGGATTTAAAGCAGATCCTAAGGGAGAGGAGGTAACTAAACTCCTTAAAGAAGAACAAGCTGACATTACAGGTATTCCTGAAGTTGACAGAGCACTAGCTGGTGCTGCCCTAACCACTGTTGAATCTATCCTTACTTTGCCAGAACGTCTCAAAGAGATGACTACTGGTGAAATGAGTCAAGAGATTAAAGAAACAGGTGAGTACAAACCAGACTGGTTTAATTCCTACGGTGGTGCTGTTGAGTTTCTCCAAGATGCGCAAGAGGACGTTCAAACCAAAACTTGGTGGGGTGGTCTCATTGAGGTTGGTGCTCACTACGGTTCTCTAGGTATTATTGGCAAAGCATCAAAAGCTTTTAGAGGTCTAGGTAAGTTTGAAGATGTTGCCATTGGTGCAGCATCTGACCTTGTGTCTGTTGATTCACAAGATCAAAACGCAACCTCTGCAATTGTTGAAGCTCAGCTTCTTAAGCGTATTCCTTGGGTTGGTGAAGTCCTTCAAGGTGGTTTCGATGCAGGTGTAGCTCCCTGGCTTGCCACCAAAGAAACTGATCACCCTTGGATGAAGACCCTCAAAAACATGGCTGAGGGTGTTGGTCTTGACATGATTGCCTCAAAGGTTCTGTCTCGACTTGACCCTGTAGAAGACGTTGCACGTAAACAGAACATCACTGATCAAGTTGATGAAGCTGCACGGGAAGAGATGGCACAGGAAGCTGCAGCTCGTTCTGCCTTCCAACGTGCTGAAGCCTTGCGTGCTGATCGTCCCCAGCTTGCTGACCAAGCTATCGACGTAGAGGTTCTCCGTGATCCTCCTGAAATAGAAGGTGAAGCCATCCGTTCCCTACCTCCTGCAGGTGAGCCGGGTAACCAGTTCAGAGCACACAAAAACAAATCAATTGCTGACCCCTGGCAGGGCAGCCCTACATCTGCCAAGAAACCTTTTGACGTTGCCTCTCAGGCTGAACAGCTGGGACGTACTTGGAAGACAGCAGGTGCTGGCTCTACTGACTCTGTGTTCACCGCTAAGCAGCTTGAGAACATGGCTCGTTCTGTCGATGTGACAGAGACCGAGTTCCGCCGAATGATGAAGGATCTCGTTACTGACGAGCGTTATCAGGAAATGCTTAAGCAGGCAAAGAATGCTGGTCAATCAATGCGTGCTACTTACGGTGGCGCGTATGACCGTGTCCGTGAGGCGTTGGGTCGTGACTACACAGATATGGATCCAGATTCCTTCTGGAGTGTCATGTCTCGTGATTCCGACACCATTGGTGGTTTGGAGTCTTGGAACAGTGAAGCCATCCTTGCTGCTGACCTGATCAACGCATCGCTGTTTAAGCAGGTGCGTGACATGGGTATCGGTATGCGTGAGATCGGTGAGTTCGCTGACCTTAATGACATTGATGGTCCTATGAAGGCGACGGTCGATCGTTTGATTGTCGGTCTGACCAACGTCAAACGTTCACGTTATTTGGCAGGTGCAAAGCTCCAGGGACTTGACTTCAATACTCCTGGTGCCAAAAAACAGATGAAAGAAACCCTGGATAAACAGGTCTCTGAATCTAAAGAAGCTTTGATGGCTTACTTGGAACTTGCCAAAGATCAGCCTACGGATGAGATGACTGACATCTTGGCAGAGTTCTTCTCTATGTCTAACGATGTCCACAACCTCACTGACTTTGACGCATACATGCGAGCAAAGCTTCGTGGTGGTGATTTCAAGCAAAAGGGTTATCCCAGCCGTGTCGTTAAAGAGCTTGGCTCTGTAATGGTACACAGCATTCTGAGCGGCGTTAAGACGCCTCTTAGGGCAATGATGGGTACATTCACCGCATCCTTTGCTAGACCGCTTTCTACGGCCATTGGGGCGTCAATCAGCGGCGATCGTGCGTTGGCACGTGCAAGTCTTGCTGGTGTTAATGCATATGTACAGACTATCCCCGAAGCTTTCAAGCTTTTTAAGACCAACCTAAGTGCTTATTGGGCTGGTGATATTGCTGACATGAAGACCCGATACACCGAAGGTGTTTCTAAGGATGATGAATCCTGGGCTGTCATGGGTAAATGGGCTGAGACTAACGGCACTGTTACTGACAAGGCTGCTTATCGGATCGCTGATATTGCACGTACTTTGAACAGCAAGAACTTCCTTACCTATAACACTAAGATTATGGGTGCTACGGATGATGCTTTTGCACTTTTGATGGCTCGTGCTCGTGCTCGTGAAAAGGCAATGCTGGAAGCTATGGACATCCATAAGACAGGTGAGCATGTAGACATCACGCCTGAGATGCTTAAAGAGTATGAAAATAAGTTCTACTCAAAGCTTCTCGACGAAGATGGCAACATCAACCTGAAGAGTGATCTCTATCTTGAGTCACAAGTCAAAGAAGCGACGCTGACAACTGAGCTTCGGGGTCTTTCTAAAAACCTTGAACGTTTATTTGAAGCAGCTCCAATGCTTAAGCCGTTCTTCCTGTTTGCAAGAACTGGTATTAACGGACTTGAGTTTAGTGCTAAGCACATGCCAGCAGTAAACATGCTGGTTAAAGAACAGCGAGATATTCTCTTTGCTAAGGCTGATGATCTTGCGTCTGTAAAACAGTACGGCATTGAAACTGCTGCTGATCTAGCTAACGCAAAGGCTTTGATGAAAGGTCGTCAAGCCATTGGTAGTGCTGTTGTGATGATGGGTGGTCTTTATTACGCCACAGGCAACCTCACTGGCAACGGTCCCCAAGATCGTCGTCTACGTAAGTTGTGGATGGATACCGGCTGGCAGCCTAGGTCTTTCAAAGTACCGACGCCTGCTGGTGATGTTTGGGTGAGCTACGAAGCATTTGAACCGTTTAACAATATCCTTTCGACTATTGCTGACATTGGTGATAACCAGGCTTTGATGGGTCCACAGTGGGCTGAAAGTAATCTTCTTTCTACTTCATTGGCTGTAGCAGGTGGTGTGGCTAGTAAGTCCTATCTACAAGGCATCACTCAATTGGTTGACTTGTTCAGCGGTGAGCCTTACCAGATCCAAAAGATTGCTGGCAACATTGCTAACAACACTGTCCCCCTTGCTGGATTACGTAACGACATTGGTCGGACTCTTAACTCCCCAATGCGCGAGATCAATAAGAACATCTTTGACACTATCCGCAATCGTAACCTGACCTCTGAATATGGTCCTGGTAAAGATCTTCCTACTAAGTACGATCTTCTGAATGGTAAAAAGATTCGTGATTGGAACTTCATCGAAAAGATGTATAACCTGATCTCACCTGTAAGTCTTAGCCTTAACCAGAGTGACGGTCGTACCTTGCTTTGGAACAGCAACTATGACTTGCGTTTAGCAGGCTACTCATCCCCTGACGGTATTCCTCTGAAGGAATATCCCCAACTTAGGTCTGAGTTCCAGAAATATCTAGGTCAACAAAACCTAGAAGGTCAGCTTGACAAACTCGCAGACCGTGACGACGTCATTGCCTCTGTCGCACGTATGAACAGGGATCTTCGAGCTAACAAGAAAGAGCTTGATCCTATGAAGGCTTATACCCATAACAAGTTGATCAAGGCAAAGTTTGAAGCTGCACGCAAAAAAGCTTGGGCTTTAGTACGTCAAAACAATCCAGATCTTGTTGCTGAACTCTATAAAAAACAACAGGATCTTGCTGCTGACGAGGCTAGAACCCGCAACGAAACAAGTGCTCCTGCTCAAATCCAAACTATTAGACAACTACAGAACAACTAATGGCTGAATCTCAATACACAGCTCCAGCCACTTACACTATTACTTTCCCTTCGTTGTCTCAAGCTGAGGTCAAGGTAAGTGTTAATGGAGCGGAACTTTCTACCAGTAACTACTCTATTGCAGGTTACGCAACCTCAGGTAGCGGTACTGTTACTATCACTTCCACCGTTAACACTGGTGACATTGTCCGTATCTTCCGTGATACTGACATTGCTACGCCTGAAGCCACGTTTGCTCCAGGTGCGTCAATTAAGGCGAACGATCTCAACGAAAACAACCAACAGCTTCGTTATAAGCTAGAAGAAAAGATTGACTCTAGTAACATTGCTTCCCGAGCTGTTGTTACTGATGCTATCCGTGATCTCAATGTAACGCGAGAAAAGATTGCTAATGATGCAATTGATAACTCAAAACTTGCTGATAACTCAGTAGCTATTGAACAGATGCAAGATAACTCAGTCAGTACGGCTGAGATTGTTGATGGTTCAGTTACTAACACAGAGCTTGCAGATAACTCTGTCAGTCTTAGCAAGATGCAAGACAACTCTGTTGGAACTGCAGAAATTATTGCTAATGCAGTTACTAACTCTGAACTTGCAGATAATGCAGTTGCTCTCAGCAACATGCAGGATAACTCAGTAGATACAGATGAGCTTGTCAATTCTGCTGTTACTAATCCAAAGCTAGCTGACAATTCGGTTAGCCTTGCCAAGATGCAGGACAACTCTGTTGACACAGCCGAGCTTGTCGCAGACGCTGTTACTGAACCAAAGCTAGCAGCTAACTCCGTCACTAACCGTCAGATTGCTGATGGGTCTATCGATGGTGCCAAGCTGACTGACAACACTCTTGATGTTGACAAGATCAAAGGTCTTGACATCGTTACTACTGCTGAGCAAAACGCTGGTAGTCCTACGTGGACTGGTGTTGATGACGTACTTGCATCTATCGGTGCTATCGAGCGTCGTCATGATGTTCTTTATCAGAACACCACGCCTACTGGTACTGACTGGGCTATTGGCAAGCTTTGGTACGCCCACGGTAGTGACCAAACTCTGTCTGTCTGGAGTGGTAGCAACTGGATTGGTATCTCCTCTGGTGGCACCTTTGTCACCCAGCCGACTGTGATCTGGGTTGACCAAGCCAATGGTGACGACAGCAACGATGGTCATCGGATCATCGACTCCATGAAGACCATCAAAGCTGCTGTGGCTTCTGCTGATGCAGGAGACATTGTTCTTGTGGCTCCTGGTGTCTATCGAGAGGCAGCACCTATTGACGTCACGGTCAACAACCTGTCGATCATTGGTCAGTCGCTTCGTAGCTGCTTTGTACACCCAACGCCTGCAACTGAAGAGAGCGTTCTATTCCGTGTCAACAGCGGTACACAGATTGCCAACTTCTCTATGGCAGGTATGAAGGCTAGCGGTACCCGTGGTGGTCACTCTGTTGATAACGACAGTACTTACGGTCTTCCGACTAACCAGGGATGGGCTATTAGCTTCTATCCCAACTCAATTATCTACAAGAGCCCCTACGTCCAGAACTGCACAACGTTCATGGACAGTGGGATCTACAACCACACCCAGGCGGAATACAACGCTGACAACAGCCTTGGCGGCTTCTTTGACCCAAACAATGTTAACCAAGGTGGTTTCGGCGGTGACCGCACCTCCTCACCTACTGGCGGTGGTCTATTTATCAACGGCGATGACGTGTCTAGCAGCTCTCCGCTGCGGTCTATGGTCGTTGACTCGTTTACTCAGATCAACCTGGATGGTCCTGGTGCTCTGGTGTGTAACAACGCCTATGCACAGTTCGTGTCGTTCTTCGGAACGTTCACTCACTACCACTGCAAGTCACTGAATGGTGGTCGTGTCAACCTCAGCAACTGCACAACTGACTACGGTCGGTATGGCTTGATTGCTGATGGTAAATCCACGTCTGCTATTTATTCGACTGTCACTTCTCAGGCAGCAAGTGCTGGTGATCTCTATGTAGACATCACTAAGGCAACTGCACCTTCGAGCTGGTTTGGTTCTGGTGCTTATGCAACTCGTCCTACCGACGACATGCTGATGCAGATCGGCAGTGACCTGTATGCACTAACTGGTGCTGACATCCTTAACAGCAGCGGTGTTGTCGATAACACTGAAGCCAACCCGACTGGATACCGTGTCCATGTCATCCGTACCGCTTCTGCTAACCGCTCGACCAACCTTGGTCTGATCAGCAACGTTGCAAGCGGTGCCGCTGTTTCGTTCTTCTTCCGCTCCTACATCAGCTCTGGTGGTCACACCTTCGAGTATGTGGGTGCAGGCACTGACTACGACGCAGCTCCTGAAAACGGTGGTCAGCCTGTTGAATCAAACCGTGTTGTAGAGCGGAACGATGGTGCCGTGTGGCAGTCCAGCACTGACCACAACGGTAAGTTCACCGTGGGTAACTTCATGGTGGTTGACCAGAAATCTGGTCTTTGTGAGATCAATAACATCAACGGTCTTGCGTTCCCAACGTCTGACGGCTCGTCTAACAACGTGCTGTCTACTGATGGTGCAGGCACTCTGACCTGGCAGTCGATCAGCGCACTTGGTGGTTCAGGTATCAACAACCTGAATGAAGACACCACACCGCAACTGGGTGGTGATCTTGACGTTGTCACTTATGACATCGTTTCTACTGGCAACCGAGACATCGATCTTGATCCCGGTGGGTCTGGTGTAGTCGTCGTCAAAGGCAACAGCACTCGGGGTTCAGGTGCAATTAAACTGAACTGTGAAGCCAACTCTCACGGCGTACAGATCAAGAGTCCGCCGCACTCGGCTAACGCTACTTACACCCTGACACTGCCAACGGCTCTGCCTTCTACGACTGGTCAAGCGTTGACTAGCGACACGAACGGCAACCTTGGTTTTTCTGTTGTCCAGTCTGATGCACTGCTGACACCTCAGACAATTACTGCATCTAAAACTTACGACGCTAACTCCAACATCGGACTAATGGGTCCTGCTGTTGCTGTGGCATCTAGCGCAACACTCACTGTTCCTTCTACTTCTGTTCTCACAATTATCAACTAATCATGGCACACGGAAAAATCCGCGTAAATACGCTTACTTATGACACTGGCAGTGGTGATGTAGATGTCGCTGTTAGCGGTATTCCTACCGCATCTGACCTTGCAGGCAAGCAGGATGCTGATCCTGATACTGCCAAAACTGACGTTGCTCAAAACTACACTGCCCCGCAACGGCTTGCAGTGGTAACCCTTACCTCAGCATCAAGTATCACTATTGATTTTAGTACGGGTAACAACTTCATTCTTACCACTGGTCACTCAGCCATTGCCTTCGCTAACCCCACTACTGAAGTAGCAGGTCAATCTGGCTCTATCTTTATTGTCCAGGGTTCAACTACTTGCGCTGCTCCTACCTGGGGTGACCAATATCTCTTTGCAGGTGGCGCTGCTCCGGCTCTTACTGGAACTACTGGAGTAATTTCACGTATTGATTATGTTGTCCAGGAAGCTGGCAAAATTCACTGCGTAACCACTGATAACCTCGTAGCCACTTCGTGATATATGCCAGTATTTAATAACATTCTAGCAGGTGCCGCCGGTTCTGGCGGCGCTGCTGATTACACGATTAAACGCAGCTTGCGATTTGAGCCAGGTGATTCAGCATATCTCAATCGCACTGCGTCTGCAGGTTCAAATACAACTTGGACGCTTTCAACGTGGCTAAAAAAGACCGGAAACGATAATCACATTTTTGGTGCAGGCGCTGGCAATACTCCAGGGCGTTTTGGCTTTGGCTTTGACGGTTCCGACAAGATCAACGTATTTATAGTTGATTCTAACAATACAGTCTATTCGCAAAATAGTGCCGCTGTTTTTCGTGATCCCTCTGCGTGGTACCACATCGTTGTGGTTGCAGATACTACAAATAGTACAGCAGCCGACCGTCTCATAGTCTATGTAAATGGTGTCCGCCAAACTTTAAATGGCGGTGCAGTGCCACTTAATCAAAACACGTTTGTCAACACAGCGGCAGCTCATGCGATTGGTCGTCGTTCATATACTGCTAATGATTACTTTGATGGCTACTTGGCCGACGTTCACTTCATCGACGGTCAAGCACTTGCTGAGACTGACTTCGGTGCATTTGACGCCGACACTGGTGTTTGGAATCCGAAGAAATACTCTGGAACCTACGGAACCAACGGCTTCCACCTTGACTTCTCCGACAACAGCAGCAACGCTGCGCTTGGATTTGACGCCAATGTAGAAGGTACTCGTTACAGCGCCGACTGTAGTGGAGCGCTTGCTAACAACTACACGTTTGCAACCTTGTTTGATGGCAATGTATCTACGCTTTGCTTGGGTGCTAATGGATCCACTTTAACTTTCGAGCCTGCAACACCAATTTCATGGATTGATGCGCAGGGTGGTGTTGAAGTTTACTATCACAACACATCACAACCTGATAAAGCTCGAATCAATGGAGGTAGTTGGGTCAACCAAGCAAATAATAGTGGTGGTTGGGAGAAAGTTTCTACAGGCAATGGTACTCTTACGAAGCTAGAACTTAAAGACCAATCATCTAGTGAAGCTGCGGTCTATGCCATCCGCGTCAACGGAACAATCCTGACTGATCCCTCTGGAGCAAATGATTGGACGGTTAACAACCTGATCGCAACAGGTGTTGGTGTAGGAACTGCTGGATGGCCTAATAAAATTGGTAGTCCTCAATCTACTTACGACAGTGCGGCCACATCTTCGACAGTAAGCAGTGGAACATCCTGGTCAACAAATGGAAATAACAACACACTACATTTTGATACTCAGGCACTAGGAACGCACACTATTACGTTTACAAAAACAGGTGGCTCTAATGATATTGATTTTGAATCTTCTTCAAGTTCCAGCAGCGGATACACAAGAGTAACTAATAGCTCATCTACTATTACTATTTCATCAACAGCTTCTAGTCAAACTCACAGTTACAGTCGTTATGTAAGATTTAGTGGTTCTGGTGGTGGCAACGTAACCTTCAGTATTTCCGGTACTGCACAAGGAACGGATAGTGCTGGAATTGACAGCCTTATCGACTCCCCAACCAACTACGAAGCCGATAGCGGTAACAACGGTGGTAATTATTGCACTTGGAATCCGCTAGACAGTCAACTAAACGCAAGTGCTTCGCTGGCAAATGGAAATTTAGAGCATTCAAGTTCTACCAGCTCCAGTTACTTTAGTTTTTCTGCAGGAACAATAGGCTTCAAATCAGACTCTTCCACTGGTTTCTATTTTGAGGTCACTCAAAAAACCTATGGTGATCAATCCTCTATTGGACTCCATGATCTCGACTATTCAGTTTCAAGTCTTGACTATGGCTCTTGGATAGGAAGCACCAGCAATCCTAACGGTATCTCTTATACAACTACAGGTACTGTATACAATTTTGGGTCAACAATTTCGTCTCAAGGAACATACACAAATAATGGAGATGTTATTGGTGTTGCTGTAAAAGACAATAAAATTTGGTTTTCAAAAAACGGTACTTGGATTTCAGGAAACCCTTCTACGGGCGCAGGTCCTACCGCAACTCTTTCTAGCGCAAGAGTGCTTACGCCCATAATTAATGGGTATTCGTCAGGAGTTTATGTGTTGAACGCAGGGCAACGCCCCTTCGCCCACACGCCACCAACCGGCTTCAAGTCACTCTGCACGCAGAACCTTGACGAGTCTGCTTACGCCTCGATTGCCGATGGTTCGGATTACTTTTATGCCAAGCTTTATACAGGCAACGGCAGCACTCAAAACATAACTGGTTATAGTTTTTCTCCAGATCTTGTATGGACGAAACAAATAAACAGCGCTGGTTTCCACGCTTTGTTTGACCCCATTAGAGGTGTGCATAATGCACTTAGAACTCATTCAAACGGCGGTACTTATACCGACAACGGACTTCTTACTGCCTTTAATAGTGATGGCTTTAGTGTAGGCAGTGCAGGCGACATTAACAGCAATAACAACACTTACGTTGGCTGGGCTTGGGAGGCTTCATCAACAACGGTTAGCAACACTGACGGCACCATCACTTCTCAAGTCAGAGCAAATCCAACTGCTGGATTTAGTATTGTTAAATTCACGGGTCCATCATCTGCTGGCTTCCAAAGTGTAGGCCACGGTTTGAACGCGAAACCTGAATTTATCATTTGCAAAGACTTAGACAACTCGAGAAATTGGTCCGTTTATCACAAAGATACTCAGATTTCTGATGTAAGAGTTCTTCCTTTAAACCAACATGTTGCAGCTTTCAACAGCTCAACAGCAACATGGGATATTTCAGAATTCAGTACTACTACATTTACTCCTTATTTCAGGGATGATTACGGAGCTAGTTATAATGCTGATAACATTGCCTACTGCTTTGCACCTGTCGAAGGCTATAGTGCGTTTGGAAAAATGACTGGTAATCAAAGCGCTAACGGTCCTTTTGTTTACACAGGATTTCGTCCTGCTTTTATTTTGACAAAGGGGATTGATGATGCAGAAGATTGGTACATCCGAGACACATCTCGTTCGCCGTTCAATGTAGTGGATGAATCTTTGCGCCCTAATGACACTGGCTCAGAATATAGTGGCCGACAAATAGATATCCTTAGTAACGGTTTCAAAATCAGGACTGCGGATACGCAAATAAATGAAAATGGTAAATCTTACCTTTACGCCGCATTTGCTGAAAACCCCTTCAAAACTGCACGCGCACGCTAATTACAACATCTAACTATGCTACAACTCAATGGTAATACCTTGCAATATGACAAGGCATTTGTTCACGACGGGATGCAATATCCCGCTAATTGGCTGCGCTTGACCTCTTTGGAGGAGAAGCAAGCCATTGGTATCGTTGAAGTCGCAGACCCCGTTGTTGGGGTTTGGGACCAACGGTTCTATTGGGGTGTTGATAACCCCAAACAACTTAATGACGTTACTGATGAAGACGGTAACACCACTACTGGTCTCAAGACTTTGTGGAAGGCAAAGCAGTCCGAAATTGCTTCATCCTTGCTTACACCGTCTGATTGGCGTGTTGTAAAGGCTGCTGAGGTTACTGACTACGCGGTGTCTTCTCAGTGGCTTACTTATCGTGCTGCTGTTCGCACTGCGTGTAACACACGGCAAGCTGAGATCGATGCTTGTAGTGATGTGCCTGCTTTGAAAGAGCTTCTTTTCGGTGAAGCAACTATTACTCGTCAACAGACTGATAGTGAAGGTGCTGGTGTCGTTGATTCTGACGGCAATCCAGTTATGGAAACTGTCGCTAACCCCGCCATTGCTACGGCATGGCCTACCCCTATTGAATAATGATCACCCTTATCCGTCCAATTCTTTTTTCGTTTATCAATTCTGAAAAGGTCAAGCGTCTTATTGTTGACCTGTTGACCAAACTGGCTGAACAAACCGACAACACTGTGGATGATGAAGCAGTGAAGTTCATCGAACGCGGACTGTTCGGTGCCAACGTGGAGTGATCCTCCTTCATTCCCTTCTCTAACGCTTCCAGAAGCGCCTGTGATGCCTGCGCCGGTCCTAGAAGTACCAAGGGCTAACTTACCAAGTTATAAGCCCCTTGTAGTCCCTCCTAGCGACCTGCGCCCACCTCCAGGAATAAAGGGATCGAATGAGGATAAAGCGCCAAAAGAAACAAAAGCACCTAAAGCGAAAGAGGTGCAAATGATTGACGTGCCATTTACGGATAAAGAAATCCCAATGCCGTCAACAGAAATTATGACTGCAGCAGCCACCACAGCCGTTATCTCTGTTGCTGCCACCCTTACTGCTACTTCGGTATTTAAATACCTAGTGATGATTATGAAACCAGTTTTTAAACAAGCATGGAGCAAAATAACCAAGAAGAAGGACAAAACAAATCCTTCCTAAAGAAGATTAAACACCATGACGTAGAGATCTTGGCTACTTTTGTACGCCTTGGTGTCGTCGTTTGGAGTGGTTTTATTATCACACTTAACTATGTAGACATCCCTATGATCAAAAAAGGTCAAAGTGGTGGTGACATTACATTTGTAGCTAGTGTCTTCACTGGGGCGTTGGCTACATTTGGTCTTAACACATCAAACAACAGAAATAGCAAATCCGACGAACCTAAGAAAAAAGAACCATGAAAAAGCTTCTTATCCTTTTCCTGTTGGCTTCTCCCGCTGCAGCTCAGCAAGTTACCCCTAACTTTACCCAGGGGTCCATGCAATCAACCACTACTACCACCATTGACATCGAACGAACTATCGAAACCGAGATCATGGGTGGTGATTACAAATCATGGAGCGGAACAAACGTCACCCCCAGTGGGGATATTTTGAGCGATTCCACAACCTACTCCGTAACCAATGCGGGCGAACAGTTTCAACTGGAGACTGTCGTACGGGATGCGGGAGTCGTGGAATCCATCAGCGTCGAAGAGGTTATCGAATCAACCTCCACCACTACCTCGCTGTCTGTCTTCTCTCAGTAAGTCCTGCACTTGCAGCACCTGAAGACCCGACAGTTCAAAACAGCTCTAACCCAGTAGCAGCAGCAACGGGCAATGTGACCAATCAGGCAGTGCAATTCCAAAACAATGGTGCACCGTCTCGTCAATACTTTGCCAATAACGTCAGTTGCAATGGGGCTACGATGCAGCTCAGCCCGTTTTATATGGGCAACGACACTATCCCACAAGAATCGTCGGGATATGTCCGCAATAATAATTTTGGTATGCAGCTCAACTTTAGTGTTCCGCTTGACGGAAGCATGATCGAGTTGTGCAAAAGCATTGCTAAGAAACACGAACAGAAACTACGTCTTGACTACGAACTTGTTCGTGCTCTTAAGTGTACGGAAATCATGAAAGCTGGGTTTATGTTTAGACCTGGAAGTCGTGTAGAAGTTCTTTGTCACGACGTAATACCAATAGTGGCAAATGACAAAAAAGAAAGCGACGGAGGATCAGTTCAATGAGCTGCATAATCTCGTCACTAAAGAGTTTCTAGCCCGAATCAAATCGGGTGAAGCGACAACTCAAGACTTAAAAGCAGCGTGTGACTGGCTTAAAACTAACGACATTAGCGGTGTTGCCTATGACGGTAACCCCTTGTCAAAGCTTGCCAATGTCATGCCTGAAATAGACCCAGAAATGGTACAGAAACGACTTTATGGCAGCGCCCGGTAAAAGCTCAACTGAGTATTACAAGAGTAACCGCGAAGCCTTAAAGGTTAAGCGTGCTTACCAACGTAAATACAATAAAAAACCTAGCGAGGTTAAGCGCAGAGTTGCACTTAAGCGTATTAACCGACAGAAAGGCACCTACGGAAATGGTGACGGTAAGGATGTTTCCCACAAAAAGAATGGGAAAACCTTTATGGAAACCGCATCAAAAAACAGAGCCAGAAACCGTAGTCGTGCATGACCCCCTTACTTCCCACTCCTGATCATTACCTATACAACCTAATAACCATGACGTCTCCAGAAGCCAAGCGCCTTTGGAGGCGCAGCATCAAAGAACATTTTGGATGCACATGTGTTTATTGCGGAATTACTTATGAATTACATGAACTCACACTTGATCACGTACATCCTCGCAGTCTTGGGGGTGAAGACATTTCATCGAATGTCGTACCAGCGTGTACCTGTTGTAATCAGGACAAAGGAAGTAACCACTGGCGCTCGTGGATGAGAGAGCGCTTTGGAATGAATCTACTTAGGGAAGGTTTGATTCTTTCCCATATTAGTTAAACAACATATCCACTCACGTATAACCAAATCGCCGTCCGCAAGGGCGGCTTTTTTAATGGGAAAAGCCCGAATTATTAGACAACTTGCTGGTGTTGTACCTAAACCAGCACACAAAGCATATAACCCTACTTCTTCATTTCAACGTCTGGCAATTTCTAATGAATTTGCAGACAACGTAAATCAACCTGTTAGACGTCAGCCTCGCACTGCACGACCAAAATTACCCAAAGAAATGGCGGCTGAATACCGTCAATATGGTCAGCAACTTATGCGTGACCAAGGCAGTTTGCAAGGTCAAATGAAGGTTAACTATGAAGGCACTACTTTTGACCTTAAGTCAAATGGCAAGACACTTAAATCTGGCGAGCCTTCGCTAAAAGTACGTTCAAACGCTACTAAAGTTGCACAAGACTCGAAGCGTCAACGCATGGAGTCTGAGCAAACACTCGGCACTGATGACTATACAAAAGGTCATCACCGCGTTGAGCTAGATCTTATTGACAAAGTAATTGAAGGATTACCAGATTCAGACAGATCCCGTTTTTTACAGTTTATCCAAAAACAGTTTCCTTCGCTTGTTACTGGAAACGGTAGTGGAAACTTGATTGGCCCTAGCGGTGAACTTCCTCAAAAGGTCCACTCAGCTATTCACATGAAACTGCGTGAAGCCGGTTTAGACCCTCGCAAACTTGATTTCAGGGGTGCGTCTTACAAACAACGTCTTCGTTTTATTCGTGAAGTACAAGCAATTCTATTAGACATTGACAAATATGTGTTTGAGGGAATGCGTCGAGCACGAATTGAACAAGAGGCACTTTCTCTTTAATACTACATGAGCAATGTTTTAGAGGCGTTGCAAGGTGACTTCAAGCTGTTTCTACAAGCTATGTGGTCACAGCTTGATCTGCCTGAACCTACAAAAGCACAATACGCTATTGCTGATTATTTACAGAATGGTCCAAAACGACTCCAGATCCAAGCCTTTCGTGGGGTTGGTAAGTCTTGGATTACTGGAGCGTTCGTGTTGTGGGTCCTTTTTAACAACCCCGAAAAGAAGATCATGATTATCTCCGCTTCTAAAGAGCGTGCAGACAACATGTCTATCTTCCTACAAAAACTAATCATTGAAACGCCATGGCTTTCTCATTTACGCCCGAAGTCCGACGATGCAAGGTGGTCGAGGATAAGCTTCGATGTGAATTGCTCACCAGCCCAAGCGCCAAGCGTAAAAAGCGTCGGCATCACTGGACAGCTAACCGGAAGCCGCGCAGATTTAATGATTCTCGACGACATTGAAGTTCCTGGTAACTCAATGACAGAAATGATGCGGTCAAAGCTTCTACAACTCTGTACTGAAGCTGAGTCCATCCTTACACCAAAGGATGACTCCCGCATTATGTACCTCGGTACACCTCAAACCACCTTCACGATCTATAAAAAGCTTGCAGAGCGTAATTATCGACCTCTGGTGTGGCCTGCAAGGGTTCCTCGCAAGATGTCTAACTACGAAGGCGTCATAGCTCCTCAACTACAAGCTGACATCGATAACGGTGCTGAACCTTGGGATGTAACCGACCCTGATCGATTCCAAGATGATGACCTACTTGAACGTGAAGCGTCCATGGGACGCAGTAACTTCATGCTTCAGTTCATGCTTGACACAAGCCTGTCTGACGCAGAAAAGTTCCCTCTTAAAAACAGTGACCTCATCGTCACTTCTGTTAACCCTACTGACGCTCCAGACAACATCATCTGGTGCTCAGACCCACAAAACTGTATTAAAGAACTCCCCACTGTCGGACTACCTGGAGATTATTTCTACAGTCCAATGCAGCTCCAGGGGGAATGGAGTCCTTACGATGACACAATCTGCTCTGTTGACCCGTCGGGTCGTGGATCGGATGAAACAGTCGCGGCTTATATCAGCCAACGAAACGGTGTCATGTACTTGCACGAAATGCGTGCTTACCACGACGGATACAGCGACAACACGTTACTGGACATTCTAAGAGGTTGTAAAAAGTACGGTGTAAAGACACTCCTTATTGAATCTAACTTTGGAGACGGTATCGTTGCTGAACTATTTAAAAAGCACCTTCAACAAACAAAACAAGCCATCCACATTGAAGAGACACGTGCCAACGTACGTAAAGAAGACAGAATCATTGACACACTTGAGCCTGTACTTAATCAACACCGGCTTGTTGTAGACAAAAAGGTAGTTGAATGGGACTACGCTTCTAATCCTGACACAGCACCTGAGAAACGACTTGAATACATGCTCTTCTACCAAATGAGTCGTATGTGTCGTGAGAAAGGTGCAGTACGACATGATGACCGTATTGACGCCTTAGCACAAGGCATCAAATACTTTACCGACATCCTTTCTATCTCAGCTCAACAACAGATCATTAACCGTAAGCGAGATGAATGGAATGACATCATAGAGAACTGGGAAGATGACCTGGATTGCTTTGCTGGACACCTTGTATTCAACATGAATATGGAACAAAGAAAGCAAGCAAGAGGTGACGACAGAAACTCAGTCTCTACCTGGGTTTAGCCAGCTCCCCGCCTTATACAGGGAGAAGGGTGGACTCCCTGTGACTTGGGGACTTTCGAGTCCCCTTATCTAATGAAACTAGACAACTAATCAATTCTTTTTTTTTTACAAGGATTCAAATGCTGTTGATCTAGTGACTCGTTTACTACTGTATGTCCTCCGTTAAGCTAATCCATTCAACACCATATGGTGACAACCTTGTAGCCTACATGGCAAGGGTGTCTAATCCAGATAATCAGAACAACACTGAGACCAGTGCAAGGCTGATTAAATACCTCATTAAACACAAGCATTGGTCACCATTTGAGATGGTGAACATGTGCGTAGAAATCAACACCACTAGAAGTATTGCAGCTCAGATCCTTAGACACCGTAGCTTTAGCTTTCAAGAGTTTAGTCAGCGTTATGCTGAGGTAACTGCTAAACCTGATGCTCTTGTCGTTCGTCGTCAAGATACAAAGAATAGACA
>Ga0208767_1001521_pt1 | contig 18408 bp, 15 predicted proteins | sample VirMetDEL_Mar_21_FD_184514 | JGI IMG/M metagenome (GOLD analysis project Ga0208767, IMG submission 184514) | Aqueous microbial communities from the Delaware River and Bay under freshwater to marine salinity gradient to study organic matter... | ecosystem: Environmental > Aquatic > Marine >... | reverse complement strand
GAAACAGAAAGAACTTCTTATCTACCAAGGAAGGCGCTGGCATGACAGAAGCTGGCGTCAAAGCCTATCGCCGCAAAAATCCCGGAAGCAAATTGCAGACCGCTGTTACCGAAAGCAATCCGACGGGAGATCGGGCAAAGCGTAGGAAGTCTTTCTGCGCTCGTTCTGCCGGACAGATGAAACAATTTCCAAAGGCCGCAAGGAATCCTAACTCTAGGTTACGTGCTGCCAGACGTAGGTGGAAGTGCTGATGGCCAAGCAAAAGAAATTAGCCTACAACAAAAAATACGGCAAGGTTGTTCGCCAACTTGATTCTGGTGACTTTGTTGGCTGGGGCACCCCTGGGTACGGTAACACTGGATCTTTTGGTGGTGGCGGCGGCATAGATCCCTTTGGTGGTTATCTCACGCAAGAGATTGACACCATGTCTGCCGATCCGTCTGGTCAAGGCACGGGAATAGGTGCTCTTTCTCAAAGAGGTTTTCTTCCAACATTTGTTAATCAGCCTGTAAATCTTAATGCAACTCAAGGTTTATATAACCCTGATGATCCAAATACTTCAAGGTATCTTTTAAGCGAAGGCGCTCTTCAGTCTCTTGCTGATTACGAAGACGCTGTATCAAATCAAAGACGCAGAACAACTGAGTTTGCTTCTGGCTTTGTAAATCCACAAGCTGCTTTGTCTAGGCAAGAATATTACAATCAACAAGCCCAACAAGGACCAAAGAAAGATTGGAGCACCTATCCTAAAGAAAGCGATTACGACACAAACGGCGATGGCCAGATGTCGAAAGATGAACGCAAAAGGTTAGATGAGGCTAGGGCCGAATGGCAAAAGAACCCGCCGCTTAGAGATGATGCAGGCGCTACTGACACATCATCCTTTCAAGGACAGCCTCTACCGGGGACAGAAGAACCAGTCCAAGAACCCGGCGAAGACAAAGACAGTTTTCTCCAAAGACTTCTTGACTGGCTTCTTAGGAGTGGAGGCGGTCAACGTCCAGGCGTCGGTATTCAGATACCATTTCCAGGATTTCCAGGCGGGGGTGGAGGAGGGTTTCCCTTCCCCTTTCCAAGACCAGGCGGTGGAGGGACCAGTGGAGGGGGAACCACGCCCCCTTCAACTCCAACTCCTCCTAGCTCTCCTCCGACTGGTGGCGGCGGTACTCAACCTCCATCTTCGCCTGGTTCAGGTGGGGGCACTACTCAACCGCCATCGACAGGTGGTGGGGGCGGAGGCACTACCCAACCTCCTGTAGAACCAACGCCTCCTACTCAACCTCCTGTGGGAGGAGGCGGAGGAGAACCCGGACCTATTGATGATAGCCGTCAGGACGAAGATGACGGTACAATAGTCATTGTGCCAGACTGGCCAGAAGGGTCAGGCGGAAGCGGATCAGGAGGTAACACCGGAGGTGGTACAAGTACTGGAGGCACAAACGTGTCACAAAGCGATGATTTAAAAGCACTACAAAGAGCGGCTAGCCAAGGCGCCATCAAGGTATATCAAGATCCAAATACCTTTGATCGATTTGCACCCAGCCCTTTGCAAACGATGGATCCTCGTTACAGGAACATTAGTTCATTCCTTCCGTCTGGTGAGATTACGCCATACGCCATGAACTACCAGCGTACTCCTGGAGCGATTTATGCAAACTATCCTGATGCGCCAAGGACACAAGGCGGTCCATTAACTGCGTATGCTCCACGTCCAACAACAGGTGGAAGCACAACCCAACCGGGTACTACACAGCCGGGTACTACACAGCCAGGCACTACACAGCCGGGGACTCGACCTCCCGCCGACGATAATTACGAAGATAACTTAAGAGAAATTTACGAACGTCAGAACCCATACCCAACCGCTCAAAGCACCGCTGGCGTCAATACTGCTCGAGCAAGAATCATTGAACGAGAAAACGAAGCGGCCATTGAGGAATGGGAAAAAGGTTTTGATGAGTTCAAGGCACAAGTAGATTCGGCAAGATCTAGGATGGGTCTTGGTTCAATTTACTTGGGCGATAGTATCGGCTTTGCACAAGGCGGTATTGCCGCTTATGCAGATGGTGGAAACGTAGATTATTTCCCAAGAAAGAATGGTCAAATAGAAGGACCGGGAACAGAAACATCTGATGATATTCCAGCCATGCTCTCTGATGGCGAGTTTGTAGTAAACGCAAAAGCGGTTCGAGGCATTGGTGCATTACAAGGCGCTAATGGCGACAGAGAAGACCAAAGACTAAAAGGCGCTCGTGCGATGTATGCATTACAGAGGATGGGTGAGAAAGCAGCGGGGATGCGCTCATGACAGAAACAGTCACAGTTGATACAAGCCAACCGTATCTTCTTCCAAGTGCTCAACAGCAGTATTACGATCCCGCCGTTGAATTAACCGCACGAAATCTTCTTGCTTCTTATTTTGGAACACCTGATCAGCCGGGGCTAATCAGCCAACAGATTCCTGTTCCCATTCAAGAAGTCGCAGGGCTATCTCCCCTTGAGATACAAGCACGTAATTTAGCCGGTGGTCTTGGTGCTTTTGGTGGGCAGCTTGCTGAAGCGCAAGATCTTTATCGTCAAGCGGGCCGTGGCTTTGACCCCGCTAGCGCAGGTGTGTTTGGCGACCCACAAGCTCGAGCTTTGTATATGCAAAGCCTTGGCGCTTATGACCCGTCTACCGGCCAACAGTTTGTTGATCCTGAAGCCAGAAGGATGATGACTGGCGCTGCAGGCGATATTCAGAGAGCTGCGGCTGGTATTCCAGGACAGATTCAAGAAGCACAAAGAGGTATGGCTGGCGCAGAGGGCATGATCAGAGGATCAGCACTGAGTTCTGCACAACCATCTCAAATGGCCCAACAAGCTCAGATCGAAGCTGCTAGGCAAGCCGGAAAAGAATCTGACATAGGTCAAGCTGCCATGAGACAAGCGGCTGGAGGCATTGGTCGAGAGGTCGCAGGCGCACAAAGAGGATCTCTAGAGGCCGTTCAGAGAGCTCGTGGCATCACAGGCCAAGCCGGAAGAGATCTTCAAAGCGCAGGCGCCATGGGGCGTGCTACTGCTCAACAAGGCATCGCTGCTTTATCTGGTACGGGTGGTCAATTTGACCCATCTAGCATTAGTCGATTCATGGATCCGTTCACGCAACAAGTGATTGAGGCTGAACAAGAAGAGATTGCACGGCTTGGAGAGAAACAAAAACAAGAAGCGCGTTCACGCGCCGTCCAAGCCGGAGCATTTGGTGGCTCAAGACAAGGCATTGAACAGGCTGAGATAGGCAGAAACATCCTTGAACAGCAGGCAAGAACAGGCGCTCAGTTACGATCACAAGGTTACCAGCAGGCCGCACAACAAGCTCAACAAGCGTTTGAGCAGGCGCAGGGAAGGCAACAAAACCTAGCGCAATTGACAGGATCTCTTGGCCAAGCGGGCGCAGGAACGTCCTTACAGGCTGCACAAGCCGCTGGCACGTTGGGTCTTTCTGCAGAAGAACTTGCTCAATCAGGTGCCATGCAGCGCGGACAGTTGGGATTGACGGGAAGAGAAACAGAAGCACAACTCGCAGAGCGTGCTGCCAACATGGGCATCAGTACAGAGCAGCTTCGAGCACAGTTAGCTAGACAAGGCGCAGACATCGCTCAATCTCAAGCTGGCATTGGTATGCAAGCAGGCCAGAACATTGGCGCCCTTGCAGGCCAGCGTGGTCAGCTTGGGTTACAAGGTCAGCAAGCCATGATCGGTGCGGCAGGACAACGTGCAGATATAGGTCAAGCACTCGGTGGTCTTGGCATGCAAGGTCAGCAGATGGGCATGAGCGCATACGAAGATCAAATGCGAAGAATGCAAGGTGCTGCAGGCGGCTTAGGTGGATTAACTCAGCAGCAGTTTGGTACTGCGCTTCAAGCTTATGGCGCTGGTACGGGCGCACAAAGAGCAGCGGCTGCCGGTATCGCAGGACTAGGCCAGCAAGGATACGATATGCTCACCGGCCAGATTGGCACGCTCTCAGGACTTGGCGCTACAGGCCGAGGCATACAAGATCGTGCGCTACAAGCCCAGTATACTGCCGCAACGCAGATGGCAGATGAGCCATACATGAGACTGCAGCGTGGCCAGCAAATGCTTGGTGGCTTGTCAGGGTACTTGCCGACATATCAAAGCGGATACTCTGGCGGCATGGGTCAAACAGGTTCTTATCAAGATCCCGGCAAGCTTGGTCAAGCAGCGGGCTGGTTAAGTTTAGCTGGTAACGTATATGGGTTTGGTAAAGATCAAGGCTGGTGGGGAGGCTGAGGCGGTTAATGAACAAGCGCGAACGAAAAATCAGCAAGGTCATGGGTGAGTTCAAAGATAGAACCCTGAAGTCTGGCGGTTCTGGAAAGACAGTAACGAACCCTAAGCAAGCCATGGCTATTGCGCTTGCTGAAGCCAACAAGCTTAACCAAGGCGGGATGCTCGGTAACATCTATTCTAGGCCCATGTTTCAAACGCCGGTTCAACGAGCAGGTGGTGGCATCATGGCTGGCGTTGCGCCTGTTAATCTGCAAGACGGCGGTGATCCGGGCTTGATGGATTATCTTTCTGGACTCGGAAGCGCCATTGTTGGTGATGACGGAACCATGGATGATTTCTTCAGCCTTGAAAAAACAGAAGAAGGTTCTGGTTTAAACCTGAGAGATTTAACTGACGCTTTGATTGTTGACCCAGAAGATCCAACAGATGTAGCTATTGCTGCAGCCACCGCGCCTTTGCTTATCTTCCCTCCCGCAGCCATTGCTGCTCGTCTTGCTGCAGCAGGTTACAAAGGAACAAAGGTTGCTCGGGCTGTAGACAAAGCAGCCCAACTTCAAGAAAAAATTCCAGGCATATTGAGCGGCGGAACATCAAGGCTTGCTACTTTGGGCCAAGGGCAGATCGCTAGAGAAGCGGTGCCAATGGCTCAAGAAGGAGCCGGTGCTGCCGTAGGCGGTATTGCTGATTTAATTTCTCCTCCGGCCATGGCGGCAGGGCTAGACGCTGAAGAAGAAGATTCTTCATTCCTTGATAGCGCGATTACTGGTGCACAAGCATTAGGAGCTGGCGCTGCTGGAGTGGCTGCTTTTTCTCCAAAATTTAGAGGTTTGCTTAAAGCAACGGGGGCTGCTGCCGGACGAGGCGCTCTCAAAGGTCTTGATGTCGCAACAGATAATCCCGTCAAAACAGCAGCAGTGGGGGGTGCTGGGTACGTCGCTTCTCAGTTAATGGGTGATGAGCCTGAACCTCCAACACCTCCAAGCACAACTACCACGCCACAAACATCGCGTATTGCTGAAGCTCAAAAGCAAATGGAAGAAGAGGCAAACACTCCTCGAACAAAAGAAGAAGAACAAGGATTCTTTGCGAACATCATGGAGCGTTTAAGCGATCCCAGAGTTCAAGCAGGTTTAGCAAATGCCGCCAAGCCTACAGAAGGGTATGTGCCACGTAACTTCTTCTCTGACTTTAACGAAGGCGTAAGAGCTTACGATCTTGAACAAGCGAAGATATCAAGCTTAACCGGCGGAGAAGAAACAACCTTTACCGCTAACTACGAATTCCTTGCAGAGAAATTCCCAGAGAGTTCTCCTCAAGAAATTATGGACATGGCTTTATCATTAAGTAATCGAGGCGGAAAGACTACGCTTATAAATACTTTATTTAAAAGTATAAAAGAAGCTACTCCAGGACTGTCTCCAGAAGAAGCGTATCAAAGAGCTGTAGCCATGGCTTCTGGCGCATCAGGAACACCAACTATTGATCCTGATACTGGTGAAGTAATTAAGATTACCGCTGAAGATCTGGATGAGTAATGATCACTATAGAGCTTCCTGATGGAAGAAGGATCAACGTAAATACTGACGATCCAGAAAAGGCTCGAAAAGCAGGTATTGCATATTACAAAAAGACAAGAGCTTTAACTGCAGAAGATCTTGAAGAATCTGAAGTTTTTACAACCGGAGACTTCATGAAGGGGTTGGCTGCTGGACCAATTAAAGCTGTTGCCGGTTTATCGTCACTTCCTTGGGAAGTTTATGATGCCCTTGCTGATCCAGAAGAAAGTCAGGCTCAAAAAGTTAGAGACTTTTACGACAGCCTCACACCCACCACAAGAACGAAAGCTGGCGAAGCTGCAAGCTTTATCACTCAGTTCGCAATTCCAGGCACTATCGCAGCAAGAATCGCTAAAGCCAGAAAGCTTGGTAAAGCTGGCGAGATAGGTGCTCTTGCAGGAACAGACTTTGCCGTTGCTACTCAAGACGTTGAAACACTTGGCGACTTCTTTGAGACCGGACCTACCCAAACAACAGATACAGAAGCTCTTGAAGGAACTGAACGAGCGGCTGCTGAACTTGGCAATCGTTTAAAGATTGCTGGAGAAAGCGCGGCAATCATCCTTGGACTACCCATGGCTTTGTCTGGTGCTGCAAAAGGCATAGGTAAAACTCTTGAGGCCGCAGGAGAAACGGGTTTAGGCAAAGGGATTGCTAAAACTTTAACCGATCCTGAGTCTATTGTTGGTTCGACAATGACCAAGATTGGCGAGTCTAGACCAGGCAAGTTTTACAAAGAATATTTTACTTTTGCCGGTGACTTGCCTGACAAAATGAGCGCCCAGATCAAAGCTCAACGTGTTCATGAAATGAGTTCTATAAACAATGAACTTTCAAGGAACATGAATGTGATTGATAAGTCTCTTAACGCTCTTAGCAAGTCAGGAACAATGAATAGTGTTGACGATAGAACAGCACTAAACGCTATCAATGACTTTATGTTTAATTCTGATGCGTCTGTTCGATTAGCTGGAGAGAAAACTTTAAAAGAGCTTGATAAAAAGCTTGAAGGCTTGTCAAAAGAATCATTGTTCAAGCCAGAGTTAAGTTTGTTTGATGCCGCAAGCAGAGCAAGAAACCAGATAGACGGCTTGTCAGCAAGACTTAGTAGAGATGATGGGTTGCTTGATCCTGAATCACAGCAAAGCTTGATAGACATCATTGATGGCAACATGAAGTTCTACGGAACGAGGATGTATCGTGCGCTTAAAGATCCTTCCTATGTTCCAACTCAAGAGCAAACAAAAAACGCTATTGATGAATTAGTTAGGATGTCTGCTCAAAGTGATTCGCCATTGAGTCCTCAAGAAGCACTTAATGTTTTAAATGACATGATGTCTAAAAAGAATTTTTCTTCAGGCGGCATGAAGCCTAACATGCAGTTTGAAGAAGAGACTCTTAAAGGTATGGCTAATGGCATACTCAAAGGCAGGCGTCTTGATAACTTGCCAGCTTTGAGAGACTTTCTTGGTGAATACACCGGCAATGCAGAGATACTTCGATTCCCCGGCGGACCAAGCAAACAACAAAATGTTCTCCGAAAGCTTTCTTATGGCGAACAGAAAGAAGGCTTACTTACTAAAGTTAAAGAGACCACAGAGGGTGTTGCTAAGATCATTACCAAGAACAATATGTTCAAGGACATTGATCGATACAACACAAAGTTAGGCGAGATAAACCCATCTGCTCAGTTTATTTTTGACGAAGTTCCCTTAACTGGAACGCCTGGAGAGTATGTTCGCCTTGGTGAATTAGATGCATCAGGCTTTGTAACTGATGCTTCAAAGGCTAGATTTGGCCCTCTTGCTGGCAAATACATCAAAGCTGAATACCAAAATGGTTTTGAGAATGCTGCTGAAATTCTTAAAGGGGACAGTTTTCTTTCTAATCTTTGGTCAACGTTTCTTGGGCTAAAAGGTTTGAGCCAGTTATCTAAAACAGTTTATAGCCCAACCACACAGATACGAAACGCAACAACTGCAGCTTTCTTTGCAGTGCAAAATGGAAACGTTGGCAAAGGTCAAACACTTCTTGACTCAATGCAAACTGTCTTTAGCGAGATAGGCGGAAAGTACATTCCTATAAAAGGCGCAAAGTCTTTAGACAAGACGAGAGTCAAAGAGCTTTATGATGAGTACACTCAGCTTGGTGTTGTTAACACAAACGTTAGACAAGGTGAGTTTGAGCAGTTAATAAAAGAAGCAATTGACAACAAGACATCTTCTCGTTTCTTTCAGGGCGCTCCTCTTAAAGCTGCTGAAAAACTTCAAAACAATTTTGCTACAAAAGTTTATCAAGGTTCTGATGACGTTTGGAAAATATACAGCTATGAAATGGAGTTGGGAAAATTAAAGGACATTATTAAAAAGAATCCCAACGCATCTATTCCAACAACAGACTATAGAAATCTGCTTGAGTTTGGTGAAAACGTAAACCTTGCGTCTCTTGATCCAGCGCAAGCACAGATCTTCCTCAAGAGAGAAGCTGCCTCGATTGTAAAGGATACGGTTCCCAACTACGTTCGAGTACCTAAAGCGATATTGGCTTTGAGAAAGCTACCGTTTGGTAACTTCATTGCATTCCCTGCAGAAATCATCAGGACTAGCGGCAACACGCTTGGTCGAGCCATGAAAGAGATATCAAGCGAATCGCCTGAGTTAAGAAGCATCGGGATGAAACGATTAGCTGGCATGGCCACAGTTAACTACGTTGGCGGAAGAGCATTATCAACTGTAGGTCATACGCTCACTGGTTCAAATGAAGAACAAACAGAAGCATATAAGCGTTCTTTTGCTCCAGAGTGGGAACGTAACAGTCAGTTGATACCTGTCGCTACAGACAAGAATGGTAATGTCACAGAGTTTTATAATTACTCTTACACCAACCCATACGACTACTTAACTAGACCTGTTCGCGCTGTGTTCAACGCGGTAAACAATGGTATTACCGAAGAGAAAGAATTAAGCGCGATAGCTATGGATGCTGCCACTGAGTCCGCATCTGAGTTCTTTGATCCATTTGTCAGCGAAACAATCATTGGCGAAAAGATTCTTGATTTAGGTAGAAACACAACAACAACTGGCAGAGAGATTTGGAATACATCTGATCCTTTTGGTGACAAGCTTGCAAAAGGTTTTGGTCATGTAGCTGAAGCTATTCTTCCGCCAATTGTTCCTTTTGATTTAAGAAAAGGAGAGCTTGAACTAAAAGATCTTCCTAAAGCAGCTTTGTATTCTGTAGGCATGCAAGATTCTGCAGTGAGCAGAAGCGGCGCTCGACTTGACCCAGCGGGTGAATTTGCTGAAGCACTAAGCGGGATAAAAACCGTTCGTCCAATGATTGAAAACCAACTTTACTATCGAGGCATTGAAGCTGCAGACGATATTAGAGAAGCCGGTCGAATCTTTACTCAAGTAGCCAAGAAGAGAAACAAAGTTGAAGCTCAAGAAATAACTGATGCTTATATCAAGAGCAACGAGCAACGATTCAAGGGGCTGAGATCTCTTAACATGGCTATTGATGATGCTAGAACACTTGGTATGACTGATTCTCAGATAGCTCAAACATTGAAAAGGGCTAAGGCTCCAGACTACAAGAGAGTGATGTCTGGATTCTTTACGCCATACAAACCATCGAAACAAATTATAAAAGAAGCGTATCGAGCGGATCGAAATAAGCTTGCCAATCCTTTTGATTTTGAAGCGATTAACCAAGTAAGAGCAGAGCAGTTGGGTAGAGAACTCAGGCCAGAAGCAATGGCAGCGCAACAAGCTGCACAACAAGCGCCGGTCGCTCCGCCTCCTGCACCACCACCTATGCCGCAGATTGATGCTGAACCTGCAGAGCCACCATCTCTCTTCCAACGTGGCGTTGATGCACTGCGTCAAGTAGAATTGGATAAACTCTTCGGCAACCCGTAGCGTGATTCCAAAACGCAAGAAGAAAACCGGCAAATACTTCGCACAAAAAGTTGAATACGATGGTCTCAAGTTTGATTCAAAGCTTGAGGCTGCTCGTTATCGAATCCTGAAAGAGTACCAGGAGGAAGGGAAGATCTGCGACCTTGAGGTTCAGGTTCCCTACGAATGCGTGGTCGATGGCAAGAAGATCTGTAAGTACATCGCTGACTTCAGGTACAAGTGCGGCGATGATGAGATGGTCGAAGATACCAAGGGTGTAGTGACTCAAGTCTTCACACTAAAGAAGAAACTGGTTGAGGCCCTATACCCCGGCATCATCGTGCAGATCATAAAAGATCCAAGAGAGTTACCTAGAACGGCACATTTCCCTCGTCCATAACTTGGACCGGCACATACTCACCATCGAACATGGTCTTAATCGGCTCCATGTCCATCATCATCTTCGTATCAAACCCGCTCTTTGAAAGCTCACGCATCTCAGAACTGCTGTACTTGTACTCGCCTCGATGTTCAGCCGTCACGTTGTAGAAGTCTATGATGCCAGCTTGGTAAGCCATCATGCTGGCTGTGCTCTTGTCTGGCAGGTGCGTAGCGTTAACGAGCGAAGGGCGCCACAGGTGAGAAGGGCAACCTGCCGCTTGCTTGTCTTTGTCGATTGATTCATTGAACCGCTTACAAAACCAAACGGGGAAGTTTGATTCGATCACCGGCTTTGAACTGACGCAGTTCCTGCAGTTAACGGATGATGGCAATCGCTTGCCCAAATATATGTTGCGGTATTCTTCTGACTGAGTCTTCAGACGCCAGTCTTTCTCACCCATGCCTTCGGGTGGCGCATCGCTACAAATGATCTGGTGAGCCTTGGCTTGTGCGTCCTCCCAAATCTGAGGCACGAAATCAACAATCTCGGTGTACACGTTGCTGTTATTCTTGTTCACCACCACCACGAGCGCTTGATCAAGCTGGAAGATTCCCATGTAGCATTGAATCTGCCACTGATATGTCTTGCTCCAACCTTGATAATCCTGAAGCTTGACGAGCTCGTTGAATCGTTTGTCGTTCGCGCTCTTGATCTCAAGCAGTAAAACCTTTTCTGGGTTGTCTTCATACACCCGCTTAACAAACCCATCGCATGCACCAGAAGAATGGCCACCAAGGATGGATGCTCGATACTGCTTGCCTTCTTTGTCTACCGCACTGACATCAATCACACCGCTGGCTTTGAGGTAGTCCACCACCTGATCCTCAATGCGGTTGCCAAGATCAAACAGTCGCAGCATCCGCCCCTCGAATTCAGAATCCAAACACCAGTGGAAGTTCAGCCAAAGCTTCCGTTCATCATCATCGCCAAGGACGCTGAACCCAAGATAGGTTCGCCTCTGCCTGTTATTCTCCTCAACCCATCGATCAACGCGATCAAAAATTGACGCCGATAACGTTCCAGTACTTTCCTTCTTTTCTGATGTTGATGCTTCTGATGCCATTGAATGCTCCTTCTTGGTTGATCTGATAAGCCGCTTCGTCAATGTCGTAAGGACAAGGCTTGCCACGAGACATGATGTCCCACTTTTCTTTAGCTATCTTCCCTGGCGTACCGCCCATACCAATCATCAGCGCCGTAGCCTGTGGCCAATACGCACCTTTGATGTAGAACTCTACGCTCAAATAGTTATTGCCATTTTTCGATGTCTTGCGCTTGGCAGAAACCATGCTGATCTCTTCGACTCGTTCAATCGGCTTGGCCTTCTCGGGTATCTCATCTGAAAGAACATAACCTTCCGCTGCCTGTGTGGTTTCAGATGCGTCGATCTCTCTCTTCTCCATGATCTCTTCGATCAGGGATGGCTGAATCACCGGCTTGGATGCATCGCATTCAGGGCAATACTTATCGTCCTTGTCATTGACCCGAAAGCATTCGCCGCAGATCCAGATAAGATCCTTCTCTTCACCCTCCGCTTTGCGTTTGGTACGACCAGGAGAAGCTTTATCTATACACCCATGGCGTTCCATGTTGCCGCCATAGTCGAGCAGGAGGCAGTCCGTCTTGCCCTCATGGGTTCGCATACCTCTGCCGCAGATCTGCACGTAGAGGCCCAGAGACTTCGTTGGGCGCAGGATAGCGATACAGTCGGTCCTTGGCGCATCCCACCCCTCAGTCAACACAGCGACGTTACAGAGGGCGTTTATCTGTCCATTCTCAAACTGTCTTAGGTAGAGATTGCGAAGATCTGACGGCGTCTCAGCGGTGATACAGGCGGACCTGATCCCATGCTGCATCAAGAAGTAGTTCATCTTCTCAGCATGCACCACGCTGACACAGAAGAAGACGGTGCTGGTTCTGCCCTTGAGATACGCTTTCTCAATCCAGTCATTGATGATTGCCACGATGGTCGCATCAACAAGAGCCAGTCGCTCAAGGTCCGACTCACGATAGTCACCCCCCTTGAATTTGACCCGCGCTTGGGTGGCGTCGATCACCGCATCTTTGTTGACTGCAAACGCAGACAGGCGAGACAGGTAGCCTTCTTTGACTAGATCAAGCATGGTGACCTTGTGGGCTATGCCGCCAAAGAAATGGTCAGGACCATTGCCGTAAACGTACCCCTGGCCCATGCGGTATGGTGTGGCTGTGACGCCCAATACCTTCGGGCAACCGATCTCCTCGAAGTGGTTGATGATCTTCTTGTACCGGCAGTTCTTTTCTACTCCGACATGGTGAGCTTCATCGATGATGATGTAGTCAACGGGATGAGACTTCTCTAATCGCTTGGGCGATGAGATGGTGTCTCTGCTTGCGATGATGATCGAGGCTGTATGGTTAAACTCTTTTAGGCTGGCAGCGAGCATACCGACAGGCGCCTCTGGCCACACCGCAAGCAATTTATCCTTGGCTTGCTGGATCAGTTCCTGCCGGTGGGCAAGGATCAGAAACCTTCTTGATTTATCTTCTTCGTAGAGTTGTTTGATGAGCGTTGCGAATACAACAGTTTTTCCGCCGCCTGTGGGAAGGACAATGAGTGGGTTTGTTATCTCTTTGTCGAACCAGCAGGTAGCTTTTTCCAAAGCTTTTTTCTGGTAGTTCCTTAATTCCATATCAATGAAAAGTCGCTGACTCTTCCTCCGTCATTTTCTGAATTACTTTTGTCTTGATGTCGGTGATCGCTCGGTCAATGCTTTCTTCTTCTGCGAAAGTGTAGCCATAGATCAGCGAGTATGTGTGCAAGACCTCGATGATATCCTCAATGCCGAATCCCGATACCTCCATTGATTCGATCCAATCCATGAGGCATTCATAGATGTCACGCATTTCTGGGTTACCGAAATTAATCTCTAAACTTTCTCGTGCCATAATTGTTCCTTGATTAGGCGCCCCTTTGCTGATCACTGGCGGGGCGGTACCAGCTCTCATATCACCGTGGTAGTCGGTGAGCGATCATTCTTACGACCAGTTCATCTGCTGCCCTGCAGGTTGAGGCGCAGGTGCAGGGGCCGCTTGTTGTTGTGGCACAGCCATCGCAGGGGCACCACCTACCGATCCCGCAGGTTTGAAAGACGAGATCTTCGCCTTGGCAGGATAGCCATTACTGGCCGGTTCGATCTTGGTCTTCACGCCCACGGCACGGTTCATGGCTGAGTTAACCAATGCAGACCCAAGCGGCTGATTGATATCAAGACCCGTGCTCTGTACAAAAGCTTTCAGCCTTGACATGCCGACGCTGCTATTGCCGGTGATGGTGAAGTTCTCCCACAGCTTGCGATTCGCATGCGTCGGGCCTCGAACGGTGAACTCCATGGCAATCATCGTGTTACCGGCATTGGAAGTTTTCTCCTCCCACTTAACCGCCTCGACGATGTACTCGCCCTCTGGTAACGGCTCACCGTCACCTTGTGATGCAACATCAACGTTGCTCCAATCAATACCTTGATCTAATAGTCCCATTGGGATCTCCTTATTTATTTAATGCAGCAGCATATGATTCAGCGAAGGCAGTCCAGGTAAAGTCAATCTTATCTGGAAGTCCAACGCGGGACTTGGCGTCGTAACCAGCAGCGAACTTGGTGTAAAGAGCACGGTTGCCGTAGCTCACTGCACGGTTCTTCGATCCATCTTTCTGGATCTCCGTCTGGTAGTTCGCAAAGAAATTGAAATCAACCCAGTCTTTGATCAGGGCATTCACCTTCTTCGCGCAACGCATGGCATATCGATCATAAGATTCAGTCAACGGATCGTTGTGGATCTTGCTCTCGACGTGTGACAGCAGAATGATGTTCATCTTCTTCTGCTCATACAGGACGTTCAACCCCTGTAACAAATGTACCCAAAGCTCACCGACAAAGGTATATCCCTTGCCAAAACCCGGCGCATCAATAGACTTCCATCCATTGGTCTCGCAAGCATGAGCTTCTGACTTCGTACAAGCGGCGTCGGTCGTATCCAACACAACCGTGCGGTAGGTATGGTCCTCAACCACCAACGCTTTCAACTGGTCAAGAATCTCTTGCCAAGTATTTGCAACGGGGAACCGTGCAACGTTGATGAAGTTCAAACCATCCTCTGCTTGTATGAAGATGGGTGATGGTGCCGCAGCACCGAAAGTGGACTTACCGATACCATCCGTCCCTTGAATGTTCATGCGAACAGGGGGGAGTTCGGATTCGCCCAAGTCCCACTGCTTAGTGGTTGTCACTTGTGCCAATAACGACATGGCTATTCCTCCTTTATTGATTTGACCCGTGGGTCGCCATACTTGATTGCCATAGCGGAGTGCCAAGGACCAGCCTGCTCTGGATGTTCCATTGCCCAGTCTTTGAATTTCCGCATGTCAATCTTGTATTCGAGTTTCATAGTCACAAAAGGAGGTGGCTCGATGGCTGCTGCAAGGATCTCCTTGATGCGCTCTTCATCCCAAACGTATTCACGTTTGATCTCAAAGGTAACGCGACCAACGGTCCTTTCCCCTCCACTGTTCCTAATCGGTAGAATGTTTTCTTTCGCTTCTTTTGTATCGAGTAGTTCCCTTTGTAGCTTCTTGATGTTAACGTCGATCTCCGCCTTCTGATTCTTTGCAACGCTTATCGCACTCACAATTTCATCGTATTCCATATCACTCTCCTCTCATCCACCCACGCATCGTAGTTCCTCCATCACCCTCTGTCAACTATAAATTTGTGCTTGTTATCGATAAATTTATTCGGTATCCTCACGGGGTCTTTTAAAGAGAGAACCCACCATGGATTTTATTATTGAGAAGGGCGTAGACCTTCCAAAGAAAAAGACCAGAGGCTATGGCCGCTGGCAGAAGCTTCTTCTGAAGCTCGAGCTTGATGACTCGTTTGTCATTGATGAAAAGGATGATCCTCGCAAACACCAATTGGTTGCCATTCGTAATGCGGCTCGCAGCCTGGGTATCAGAGTTGAGTCCGCACGAGAAACAGAAACCAAGCGCAGGATAAAGAGAGTCGAATGAATTTTTTCCAGCAAGAACAGTCTGGGGAAAATCTGACGTTCGACCAAAAGGCTGATCTTCTTCACGAGATGTGGGAGCAGGGGATGCACATCATCCCATGTGGATCGCCCAATGAAACCATCCCTCAATACTTTAGAGCAAGACATCCATTTGACACAGAAGATGTCCTTCGATCTAAGTGGGCGAAGACGCCACGGGTACGATGGTCGCATTACCAGAACACACAACCCAGCGAACAAGAGATAGAGGAATGGCATCGCCAGTTTCCAACAGCCAACTGGGCAGCGATCACCGGCATCACGTTTGCGGTGCTGGATGCAGATAGCCAAGAGGCAATCGATTGGATTCAGTCTGGTGCGATCACTCGCACACCACTCATACAACGCACACCTCGAGGCGGCGCTCATTTCTTTTATAGCGTGAGCGATGCCCAGATCACTGTGCGTAACAGCGTAGGTTTGAACAAGCTTGATGTCCGAGGAGAGGGTGGGTACGTCATGGTCCCACCCAGCTTCGGATACTGCATGAACTGCGAGAACACCTACGATGTTCGCGGGATGGATGATCTGCCCAGCCTCAAGACCGAAGACTTCACGCTCATTCACACGTTCAACAACGGCGGCGAACATGAGCCGACGATCAGAGAGAAGCTCACTGAAGAACCCAAGGCGGAAGGTTCGCGCAACGACACGCTTGCACGGCTCGTGGGCAAGTGGATCCGCGAAGGCTGGGGCATGCGGGAGATCCTGATCAAAGCGCAGGACTGGAATCAAACCTGTGTACCTCCGCTCGACATCGTTGAATGCAGCAAGACGGTCATGTCGATCTGCCAGGGGCATGTCAAACGTAATCCTGACGCGCTTGGGAGCGGCGTCAACCAGTGGAATACGTCGGTCTGGCAGACAGATATCAGCGAGGATCTCAAGGAGATACAGTCTCAGGAAGACCCGATTGAAAAGCCAGAGTTGGAAAGCCCGCTTGGTCTCAGACCATTTGGTGATGCGCTGTGGGCAGACATCGATGATGAAAGTGTCGAACAGTTTTGGGGGGAGCGATTCATATTTCAGAACAGCAGGGTGCTCCTGCTCGGTAAGCCCAAGATTGGTAAGTCGAACTGGCTTGGAGCATTCGCAGCCGGAGCGACTACCGGCACAGATTTCATGGGCGTCCCGTTTAACAGGCCGCTCAAGGTCATGTGGTTTCAGGCAGAGATCATCGCAGAATTCCTGAAGCGCAGGATCGAAATGTATTTTCAACGGTTCATGGGCAGCGATGAACTGATCCAGCTTGGCTACAACAACCTCATCATCAGCGGCAGGCTGAGAAAGAACCTGATGAAGGATCAAGACATCCAGCAGTTCAGCGATGAGATTGCCTATCACAAGCCCGACATTGTCATGATCGACCCCGTCATTAACTTCTTCGATGGCGAGGAGAACAACAACACCGACATCCGAAAGCTCATGGACCGCATCGACATGCTGATTGAGATGAACAACGTCTCGATCATTCTCGCGCATCACACCGGCAAAGAGAGGGCGGATGACAAGTCGTTCATGTCCGCACGTGGCGGCAGCGTGTTCGCAGGATGGTTCGATTCGGGCATCAAGTTGAGTGGCGAGAAGCCCAACATCAACGTGTTTTATGAAGCGCGTAACGCACAAGATCCGAATGAGCACATCGCTTTCTTTGATTTTGATCAAGGCATGTGGGTGGTCAGTGACTTCACGCCGATCAATAAGAAGAGCGATGAAGAGATCGAGCAAGATGAGATTGAAGTCGCGACCATTGTGATGAAAGCTATGGAAGAGAATAAGTTTTACAAGCGGGCGGAGCTTGAGATTCTGGCGAAGGCTGCACTCAAGCGGCACAGAAAAGCGAACGGTTTGAACGCATGCAAGAAGGCGGTCAGTCATGCACAGAAACACCTGAGTCATATTGTGTACACACACAGCGAACCTGGCATGGCAATGTGGCATTACCTAGCAACATCGACAGCAACGAAACCTTGGGAGGTTGAGCATGAAGGATAATAAAGTAGAGAATAAAGATGAAGTATGAAATCACCGTAGTCGGGCATCGATTTCAGGAGGAAGGGGACAGAGAGTTTGAAGTCTTCAATGCCTTCTGCTCGATGCAGGAACTGATTGATCACATAGACTTCGATGATGACATGGACATCTATGCGATCTCAGCACGGCGCAGGCCAGAGTATGAGTTGGCAGAAGAGGACAACGTCATTGAGGTAGACTTTCTCCAACGAGAACGAAAGGAACTGAACTTTGAAGATCAATCTTGAGATGAATGATCAGGAGGCAGAGGAGCTCATGGCGAACTTCAAGGAAGTCATGACCGACATCGATGCCCTCAACCGCAAGGTCGAGCGGATCGTCAACCTCATGGAGAAGATGGTTGAGCAACCCGTATCTCATTAAGGAACAAGCAATCATCAGCTTCAGCGGTGGTCGCACCAGCGCGTTCATGTTGTGGAAGATCCTTGAAGCTCACGGTGGTACGCTGCCCGACAATCTAAAGGTGGTGTTCGCAAACACGGGCAAGGAAATGCCTGAGACGCTCGACTTTGTACAGGCATGTACAGACCATTGGGGGGTGCCGATTACGTGGGTTGAACTCAGTGAGATGCACAGAGAGGAAGGTGATCGGTACTTCACGAAAGGGTTTAGGATCGTGGACTACGCCAGCGCATCAAGAAAGGGAGAGCCTTTCGACATCGCCCTGAAAGCAGTACCCTCGATCCCGAATGCCCGGAACAGATACTGTACCGGCGAACTCAAGATCAGACCCATGACCCAATACGCAAAGTCAATTGGGTTCGAGACGCCGTTTCTCACAGTGGTCGGCATCAGGGGCGATGAGCAAAGACGGGCAGTCAAGATACACGGGGTGGTGTCAGAAGGACAGGAAAAGTATTGTCCGCTCTGGATCGACGGCATCACAGCAGAAGATGTGGGTCGATTCTGGGACAAAAACAACTTCGATCTGCAGTTGCCGGGCGTGAATGGCGTCACCGACTGGGGGAATTGCGATCTTTGTTTTCTTAAAGCAAAGAACAAACGCATCTCCCTCATCCGGCAGCGACCGGACCTAGCTGACTGGTGGATCCAGAAGGAGAAAGAGAAGGGGCAGTTGTTCAGGGTTAACTTCATCAGT
>Ga0208767_1001518_pt1 | contig 18428 bp, 20 predicted proteins | sample VirMetDEL_Mar_21_FD_184514 | JGI IMG/M metagenome (GOLD analysis project Ga0208767, IMG submission 184514) | Aqueous microbial communities from the Delaware River and Bay under freshwater to marine salinity gradient to study organic matter... | ecosystem: Environmental > Aquatic > Marine >... | reverse complement strand
TTGCAACATTTCCCCCACACTTTAAAACTTCAAAACCCTCTTTGTGATTTTTTTCGTTTAATGAAAATGTTAAATGATAATTTTCCGGCAATTCCCCCTTTAAATATTTCATCATACGTTTAAAATGCTTTGTATAATCGTAAAATTGAATATTTTTAAAAGTTTGGATTAAATTATGATTTTCCCACATAATATCCGAGGTTGTGTTTAATCTCACAACCGGTTTTAATCCATGTTTTTTGCAAAGAATTTCAAAATTTCTTAATTCTTTTGAAGCCATTGATAAAAATTTTGCACGCTCTTTGAAATAAAATAGAGTTCTATTAGTTCGACCCAATGTTTTTTGGCTCATAAAAACCGGATTTCCAGAAGCGTGAAGACAAGCATTTCGGCAACCCTCGGATGAACTACCACAAGTATTGAACCCGGAAATTGAAGCCGGGATTAAATTTAAATGCATTTCCCAATATTTTTTTAACTCTTCAATTTTTGTGTGTTTATTTAATTTGGGATTATCCCCCTTTCTTAATAGATTTCCTGGTATTTTATAAGATCTATTTCTTAATTGTTCTATTGTCATTTTTTCCATTTTTTTATTTCCTTTTTTGTTTTTTTATAATCGTATTTATTTTTTAATAGGTTTAAATGCGCTATTCGGTCGCATTAAATAAATAAAATATATCTTAATATTTGCACCATAAAATAAGCAAAAATAAGATAAATTGTTATTAATGTTAAATTTTGCATTAAACCGTCTATTTTTTTAAATAATTTACTAAACATTATTTCCACCTTTATTTTGTTTTTTAATCTCATTTTGGCACTTTAGTGAAATATCTTTTAAAGTTAAAAATGAAGCATTTTCTAAAAGATCAATTAATATATTTGATTGAATTTCAAGATTTTGAATATTAAAAAATAAACTATCTATTATTTGTATATTTTTTGAATTCTCTTCAATCATTGTTTTAATTGAGTATTCTTTATTTTTTATTATTTTAGTCATGTTTCCTTTTTGTTTGTATTTATTTTATAAAATAAAATTATAGATATAATCTAAAAGTATAACATGACAGATTGACGCATATATAGATTAGAATAATTCTAATGTTTATTTAAATTGGAATTAGAATTAGAGTTAAAATTAGAGTTAATTCACTATCCAAAAACAAAGCAATCAATTTTCTGTTTACGCATCATGAACAACGGCAATGATTTTTTAAAATATAAAGAGTTTTTTATTTTAGTATTGATAGTCGTTTATTATCAATAGTAATATTTTTGTCTTTTTCCTGGTAAAATAAAGATTGCGCCAGGGGGGTATACCCCAGATTTTACTAGCAAATTATTATATATATATACATGGATAATTTCAACAGACACACAAACACCTAGCCAGTTATACAGAAACACTTTTTTGTTTTATTTTTTTTCAAATCCACTAGATATGGTATATGGCTTATCTAGACACAGACGATTTTGATTGTATTGCTTTTATAGATGAGAAAACTAATTCAGTAACAGTAAAGTTTATTGGCATACCTAACAAACAATCTGCAGATTTATTTATAAACTATGTAATGGTAACACTAGGAGTAGATTATCAACCAATAGATTATAGTGATAGATCAAAAATGATACACTAATGAATATTAAAATTCCTTATACACCAAGAAAACATCAAGCATTTCTACATAAACAAATTAACAATCATAGATGGAGTGTGCTAGTTTGCCACAGAAGGTTCGGTAAAACAGTATGCATGATCAACCACTTAATTAAATCTGCCTTAATGTGTCCACACAAGAACCCAAGATTTGCATACATAGCTCCTACATTCAAGCAGGCAAAAAGCATTGCCTGGGATTATATGAAACAGTTTACTGATAAAATCCCATCAACAAAGTTCAATGAAACAGAGTTAAGAGTAGATCTACCTAATGGTGCTAGGATAACATTACTAGGTGCAGAGAACTCGGATGGTCTTAGAGGTATATACCTGGATGGCTGCGTTATTGATGAGTACGCAAATATAGACGGCAAACTATTTGCAGAGATAATTAGACCGGCTCTTTCTGACAGAAAAGGTTATTGTGTTTTTATTGGAACTCCAGCAGGAATGAACAACAACTTCTATGATCTATACCAACACGCCAATGGTGCAGAAGATTGGTTTAACTACAAAGCTAAAGCAAGTGAAACAAAGATAGTCGACCAGGAAGAGTTAGATAAAGCAAAAGAAGTTATGGGTGAGAAGAAGTACCTGCAAGAATTTGAGTGTGATTGGATAGCCAACATTGAAGGAGCCATATACGGAGAAGAGATAGCTAAACTAGATGACAAGAAACAATTATCTAGAGTTCCCTACGATCCTACTTTGCCTGTCTCAACTGCCTGGGATCTCGGTGTCGCAGACCACAGTAGCATAATATTTTTTCAACAGAAAGGTACGGCAGTACAGATAATAGATTACCATGAAGAAAGAGGTCATGGCTTACCTCACTATATTCAGATGCTAAACGAAAAACCTTACATCTACAAAGATCACTTTGCTCCACACGACATTGATGTACAGGAGTTTGGCAATGGCAAAACCAGAAGAGAGATAGCGTATCAGTTAGGAGTTAGGTTTAAGGTAGTACCGAAGCTACCAGTAGAAGAAGGTATTCATGCAGTAACCATGTTGCTCAACAGATGTTGGTTTGATACAGACCATTGCAAAAAGTTAATAGATGCGTTAAGACATTACCACAGGAAGTATGTAGACAAGTCAAGAATGTTTAGATCAAAGCCTGTGCATGATTGGAGTAGTCATGCTTGCGATGCGATGAGGTATCTAGCAGTGGGTTTACAAGAATTAAATACTAGACAAACTGCGCCACAAAGTGTAGCAGATAATAGTTATAGGATTATTTAATTATGGGATCAATATTCAAACCAAAAATGCCAGCGTTGCCACCACCACCGGCTCCTGTTGAAGCTCCAGAACCAGAACTTTCACCAGAAGAAGAAGCAAAAATGGCAAAAGAACAAGCTGCTATTGAAAGAAAAAGAAAAGGCAGAAAGTCTACAATACTTACTGGACCACTTGGTCTACAAGAATCTGAAGAAACCAAACTTAAAACTTTATTAGGAGAATAATATGTTAGATAAAATTAAGAAAGCATTTACAAAAAAGAAACCTGCAGCAAAAAAAGTTGTTAGCAATATGGATGACTTAGATAATGGTGTGGGTATTAATCAAGAAGTTAAGTCAGAAGTAAAAACAGAAGTTAAATCTGAAACTAAATCTTCTTTAACATTTGGTAAGTAATGGGATCTAATAGTTCATCTGGTGGTGGGGGTGGAGACAATAACCGAACAAAGTTTGGTTATACTAAACCAAAAACTACACTACAAAAAGTAGGAGACTTTGTTAAAGGTGGTGGAGTAGTAGGTGCTATTGTTAGAGGTGTAAAAAAATCTAAAGCTAATAAAATGGATTATGAAGGTCAAGCAGCAGGAGTAACTCCCATGCGTTCACCAACAAAAACAGTTAGTGTTGGTAATGGTGGTGATGGTGGTGGCGCAACACCAAGTAGTGGTCAAGTAGTGCAAGCTCCAGAAGTAACTGCACCAACTACTGCAGAAGTTTCTCAAAGTAAAGCAACAGAAGCTGAAGATCCAATCTTGTTAAGAAAAAGAAAAGCAAAAGCTAAAGGAAGATCTCCAACAATCATGACAGGAGTTACTGGTGCAACTGGTAGCTTGACATTAGGCAAACCAAGTTTATTAGGTAGATAGTATGGCGCAATCAGAAAAAGCAAAAATTTTATTATCAAGATTTGATAGATTAAAAACTCAAAGACAAAATTGGGAAAGTCATTGGCAAGAAGTTGCAGACTATATGCAACCAAGAAAAGCTGATGTAACTAAAACAAGATCTAAAGGTGATAAAAGAACTGAACTTATTTTTGATAGCTCACCATTACAATCAGTAGAATTATTATCAGCATCACTACATGGTATGTTGACAAATCCGTCTACACCTTGGTTCTCTTTAAAATTTAAAAGCGAAGGAATGGAAGGAGAAGATGAAGCAAAAGAATGGTTGGAATCTGCTACTGAAGTTATGTACTCTGCATTCAATCAATCAAACTTTCAACAAGAAATATTTGAACTGTATCATGATCTAATTACATTTGGTACGGCAGCAATGTTTATCGAAGAAGATGATGAAGATAATATAAAATTTTCTACAAGACACATTAATGAAATGTATATTTCAGAAAATGATAAAGGTAGAATTGATACAGTATTTAGAAAGTTTAAAATATCTGCAAGAGCTGCAATACAAAAGTTTGGTAGCGTATCAACTAACATTGCAGTTATAGCAAAGAAAGATCCTTATGAAGAAGTAGAAATACTTCATGCAGTTTATCCTAGAGCAGACTTTGATCCTAAGAAACAAGACAAAGAAAACATGAAGTTTGAATCTGTATACTTAGACGCAGATAGTGGAGACGAGTTATCTGTATCTGGTTTTAGAGAGTTTCCTTTTGTAGTACCAAGATACTTAAAAGCATCACACGAAATCTATGGTAGATCTCCTGCAATGACAGCTTTGCCAGACGTTAAGATGCTAAATGAAATGTCAAAAACTATAATCAAATCTGCGCAGAAACAAGTTGATCCACCTTTACTTGTTCCAGATGATGGTTTTATGTTGCCTGTAAGAACAGTACCAGGTGGTTTAAATTTTTACAGAGCAGGAACTAGAGATAGAATTGAACCTTTAAACATTGGTGCAAACAATACACTAGGTTTAAACATGGAAGAGCAAAGAAGAAACTCAATTAGAAATGCTTTTTATGTTAATCAACTTATGATGCAAGATGGTCCACAAATGACAGCAACAGAAGTTATTCAACGTAACGAAGAGAAGATGAGATTACTTGGACCGGTTTTGGGTAGACTTCAATCTGAATTATTAAAACCATTAATTGATAGAGCCTTTGCAATATTAATGAGAAGAAATTTATTTGCACAAGCACCAGACTTTTTATCTGGTCAAGAAATAGAAATTGAATATGTATCGCCACTTGCTAAAGCACAAAAATCTACTGAACTACAATCAATTATGAGAGCAATTGAAATTATGGGTAGCTTATCAAATGTTGCTCCAGTATTCGATCATATCAATATGGATAAATTAGTTAGACATCTAACTAGCATTGTTGGTGTACCTCAAAAAATTTTGAAGCCACAAGCTGAACTAAATGCCGAAAGACAACAAGCAGCACAACAACAAGAACAAATGCAACAAATGCAACAAGTACAACAACTAGCAGAAGCAGGGGGAAAAGTAGCGCCATTAGCAAAAGCATTGCCAGAAGAAGCGCAAGCAGTAGCTAATTCAGACGCAGAATAATATGGAAACAAATAAACAGTTGGAAAACATAATTAAAAAACTAAAAGACAATTATCAATATATTTTTAATACAGACGAAGGCAAAGAGGTTTTGTCTGACTTAGAAAAAAGATGTCATTATCATTCTACCACTAACATAAAAGGTGATAGCCATGAGAGTGCATATATGGAAGGTCAACGTAGCGTACTTCTATTTATAAAACAAATGCTACAAAAGGAGAATAAAAATGTCAAATGAACAGATAACACAAACTGATGTGCCTGTAGAAGAGACAACACAAACTACTACAGACACTCCTCAAGCAATTGAACAACCTTCAACTGTTGCTAAATCTTGGAAAGAAACAATCTCGGAAGAGTTTAGAAACGATCCTAACATTTCTAAATTTACTGAAATAGATGCGTTAGCTAAAAGTTATATCAACGCAACTAGAATGATTGGTCAAGACAAAGTTGCAGTACCAAATGAAAACTCAACAGACGATCAATGGAATGAAGTATATGGAAAACTTGGCAGACCAGAATCTGCAGACAAATACAAGTTAGAAGTAAAATCAGAAACAGCTCCATTAGATGAAACTGCAATAAAACAATTTGCAGAGAATGCTCATCAACTTGGTTTAAATAATAAACAAGCGCAAGGTATTCTAGAGTTCTATAAAAATTCTATGGAAGGATCTGTTCAAGCAGCAAGAGTAGAAACTGAAACTGCTCAAGCAAATGCAGAACAAGAACTTCGTAAAGAGTGGGGTAGATCTTATGATGAGAATATTAAAAAAGCTGGTGCCATTGCTAAAGCAAACATGAGTGAAGATATTCTTAACATGGAATTAAAAGATGGTACTCGTATTGGAGATCATCCTTCTGTGATTAAAGGTTTTGCAAGTATTGCAAACTTAATGTCTGAAGATAAATTAGTAAGTACAGAAAGTGAGAATGTTGATAGAGGTACAGATTATGAAGCCGAAATTAGCAAACTTGTTAATGATAGAGATGGTCCATATTGGAATAAAGCACATCCAGATCATGATAAGGTAGTGCAACAAGTATTTACTTTGAGAACAATGATTAATGGATAATCAAGAACTAAGATTAGAAATACTTCGTATTGTTGTAGAGAGTGGATCAGAGAATCAAAAATCTAATCCCTTGCCAATCTGCGAAGAATATTATAAATGGGTTTCTAAGGCGAATGAAAATTCGCCTAAGAAAAGTAAGACAATTCGAAAGAACCTTACTGACAACAAGGAATAGACTTGTAGTCTAAAAGACTTTAAATCCAAGAGAAGCCAGAATTTCTGATAACGTCTCTGTTTTGTTTTAACATTAACTTAACAATTAAGGAGACATAATATGTCAACTGAAATAACAAAAGCATTTGTAGAACAATACAGTTCAAATATACAAATGTTATCACAACAAAAAGGTTCTCTTCTTAGAGATAAAGTAAGATTAGAATCTGTAACTGGTAAGAACGCATTCTTCGATCAAATCGGAAGCGTTACTGCTACAGTAAGATCAACTAGACACTCTGACACTCCACAAGCAGATACTCCTCACTCAAGAAGAAGAGTTTCACTTGTTGACTACGAGTTCGCAGACTTAGTTGATGATCTAGATAAAGTAAGAATGTTAGTAGATCCTACTTCTAGCTACGCACAAGCTGCTGCTTATGCAATGGGTAGAGCAATGGATGATGCTATCATCGCTGCTGCAACTGGTTCATCTGACACAGGTGTTGCTGGTGGTACTGCTGTTGCATTACCTTCTAGCCAAAAGATTGCTGAAGCTGGAACTGCTGGTTTAACTATTGCTAAATTAAGACAAGCAAAAGAAATCATCGATCTAGCTGATGTTGATCCTTCACTAAAAAGATACATCATCGTATCTCCAAAACAGATCACAGATCTATTAGGAACTACTGAAGTAACTTCAAGTGATTTCAACACAGTAAAAGCGTTAGCATCTGGTGATGTTAATACTTTCTTAGGTTTTGATTTCTGTGTAACTAACAGACTAACAATCGCTTCAAGCAAAAGAAAATGTATCGCTTTCGTACAAGATGGTGTTGCATTAGCTATGGGTAAAGACTCTACTGCTAGAATCGATGAAAGATCTGATAAAGGTTACGCAACTCAAGTTTACTATTCTGCTGCATTCGGTGCAACTAGAATGGAAGAAGCTAAAGTTGTAGAAATACTTGCTCACGAAGCATAGTAAATAAATTTTAGGGGGTGGAAGCGAGAGTGGAAACCCCCTAGAGTGCATGAAACAAATTAAAGATCTACAAACTGTTCTACATTTTAAAAAAGGAGATCATGTTTATAGATATGTTTTAGTAGATAGATTTAAGAATGATGGTAAAAATCATTATGGTTTTGATACAAAACAAGGTAGAACAACAGAAGAAATCTTTGCGTTAGAAAAAGATAGACAAATCAGACGCAAATATATTATAAGGAAGTAGTATGGCATCAGTAGTAGACATTTGTAATGGAGCATTAAATCAACTAGGTGCGTCAACAATATTATCACTTACAGAAGATTCAAAAAACGCAAGACTTTGCAACGCAAGATATACACAAGTTAGAGATAGTTTATTTAGATCTCATCCCTGGAACTGTTTAATTAAAAGAGTTGAACTAGCAAGAGATACAGAAACTCCTTCATGGGGTTTTAGTTATCAGTTTACACTACCTTCTGATTGCTTGAGAGTTCTTGGAATATTAAATTATGATTATGATTTTAAAGTTGAAGGTAGAAAAGTTGTAGCAAATCATGACACAGTAAAAATTCAATATGTTGCAAGAATTACAGATGCTAATCAGTACGATGAATTATTAAGAGAAACAATTTCTGCATCACTAGCAGCAGACATTGCTTATGCAGTTACCTCATCCAATCCTACTGCTTCTAATATGTATAATTTATTTCAAGACAAATTAAGAGAAGCAAGATTTGTAGATGCTACAGAAGGTCAAAATACTAATCCAGATAATGGTCAATCAGATGTTCTTGGATCTTCTTCTTTTATAAACGCAAGGTACTAACCTATGGCTAGAGTTGCTGTTCAATTAACGAACTTCACAGGTGGAGAATTATCACCAAGACTTGATGGTAGAAACGATTTACAAAAATACCCTACAGGATGTAAGACTTTAGAAAACATGATTGTGTTTCCTCATGGAAGTGCAGCAAGAAGATCTGGTTCACAGTTTGTAGCAGAAGTAAAAGATAGTTCTAAAGAAACAAGATTGGTTCCTTTTGAATTTAGTACAACACAAACTTATATGTTAGAGTTTGGAGATCAATACATAAGATTTTATAAAGACAATGGTCAAATATTATCTGGTGGTTCAGCTTATGAAATAGCATCACCTTATTTAGAAGCAGAACTATTTGATATTAAGTATGCACAATCTGCTGATGTGATGTACTTATGTCACCCTAATCATCCCGTAAAAAAATTAGCTAGAACAGGTCACACATCCTGGACACTAACAAGTGTTGAATTTACGAATGGTCCATTTATGGATCACAATATTGAAACAACAACTATAACTGCATCACATACTAATGCAGGTCAAACAGGTACATTAACTTTATCATCAACTACTGGGGTTAATTCTAATCAAGGTTGGTTATCAACTGATGTTGGAAGATTAGTTCATATGCTTGATGGTCATGTAAAAATAACAGGATATACATCATCAACTGTTGTTGATATGGAAGTAATAACAGATATATCAAATGGTTCAGCATCAACAGATTTTGCATTAGGTTCTTTTAGTTCTACTACTGGTCATCCTTCTTGCGTAACTTTTTTTGAACAAAGATTAGTATTTGCAGCAACCTTATCTCAACCACAAACATTATTTTTTTCTAAGTCTGGTGATTATGAAAACATGGATGACAATTATCATGGCACAGTAGCAGATGATGATTCTATTATTTATACGATTGCATCTAACCAAGTAAACGCAATTAGATTTATGACAGCTACAAGAACTTTAATTATTGGTACTGCTGGTGGTGAGTTTGCAGTTAGTGGGGGTGGAACTGATATTGCAATTACACCTACAAACATATTAATTAAAAAACAATCTAACAATGGTGCAGCAAACGTAGATGCTTTAGCAGTAGGTAACGCAACATTATTTTTACAAAGAGCAAGAAGAAAGTTAAGAGAACTAGCTTATAATTTTGATGTTGATGGTTATGTTGCTCCAGATTTAACTATTCTTGCAGAACATATTTCTGAAGGTGGATTTAAACAATTGTCATATCAACAAGAACCTAATCAAGTTATATGGTGCGCAAGAAATGATGGTCAGTTAGTTGGATTAACTTATCAAAGAGAACAACAAGTAGTTGCTTGGCATAGACATATTTTTGGTGGAGCATTTGGAAGTGGTATAGCAGTTTGTGATAGTGTTGCCACAATTCCTACAGATGATTCAGAATATCAAACATGGGTAATTGTAAAAAGAACAATCAATGGTGCTACAAAAAGATATGTAGAATATATTCATCAATATGATTTTGATGAAACAGATGATACATCATTTAATTTTTTAGACTCACAATTATCTTACGATGGATCTGCAGTTACAAATATTTCTGGTCTTGCTCATCTTGAAGGTCAAACAGTTTCTGTGTTGGCAGATGGTGCAACGCATCCAGATAAGGTTGTCAGTTCTGGATCAATAACTTTAGAAAGAGCTGCAAGTAAAGTTAAAGTTGGATTAAGTTATACATCTTTATTACAAACAATGAGAATAGATGCAGGCTCACAGAATGGTACATCACAATCTAAAACAAAAAGAATATATGAAATTACTGCTAGACTTTATGAAAGTATTGGTGTGGAGATTGGTCCAGATCTAGCTAACATGGAACGAATACCTTTTAGATCTTCAGCTAACGCAATGGATAGTGGTATCAATGTATTTACAGGTGATAAAGAAATAGAATTTAGAGGAAACTATGAAACAGATGGTTTTATATTTGTAAGACAAACACAACCTTTACCTTTGACGATACTGTCATTATATCCTAAACTTCAAACAAACGATGGATAGAATAATCAATATTGTAAAGTATAAAGGTGAACATGGTCAATACATTATGAAGCAACAAATGAATCATATGTTAATGGATAAAGATATGGAGTTTAATGGTAACGCAATGAATTTAGAACAAGAAAATTTAGCATTTACTGGTATGATTGATGGTAAACCTATCTTTGCTGCAGGCATGAAAGTTATTTGGGATGGTGTTGCAGAAGGTTGGGTACTAGCAACTAAAGATGCTTTAGATCATCCTATAGTTGTTGCGAAAGCAATAAAGAAAGATTTTGCACGGATTGCTAAAGAAAATAATATCAATCGAGTTCAAACTGCTGTAAGAGCAAACTATACAACTGGTTTAAAATTTGCTAAATGGTTAGGATTAGAGGAAGAAGGTTTGATGAGAAAATTTGGTTTTGATGGTTCAGATCAATATATGTATGCGAGGTTATTCTAATGGGATGGCAAGCAGCAGTAGTTGGCGCAATAGGTGCAGCAACAGTTCAACAACAAGGCAAGATTGGAAAATTTAATCAAGCAGTTAATGAACGTAATGCTAAAGTAGCAGAAGCAGAAGCAGTACAAATAGAAAAAAAAACTGAATTTGATATTGCTAGATTCAATAATTCATACGAAAAATTAAAAGGTCAAGTAGAAGTAAATCTTGCTAAATCTGGTGTAGTTTCTGGAACAGGCACAGCATATAGAATTGCTGCAGCAAATGCTAGAGAGAAATATATGCAAGAAAATATCATGAGATATAATTCTAGAGTTGCTCAATCTAAAAAACTTGAAGAAGCAAACTTTGCTAGAATATCTGGTCAAATGGCTAGAGAGCAAGCTAGACTTGCACAAATACAAACAATAGGATCTACAGGAACAAGTTTACTTAACATGAGTAATTTTGGAACATCAACAAACACAACAGGAAGTCCAGGAACTAGAGGAACTGGTATGTCTGGTTATGGTGGGGGAGCTGATATATACTAATGCCAAAAATACCTACATTTACAACTGAAGCAACAATAACAGGTGAAGTTGGATCTGTTAAATCTAATATTCAAATGAGTCTTGATCAAACAATTGGATCTGCTTTAGCACCCGTAACAAAAGAAATTGTACAACACGCAGTTAAGAAAAAAGATTTTGAAAATAAAACAGAAGCATTAAGATTAGAAAATGATTTTATCAGAGATATGCAAGATGTTTATACTGAAGCAGGAAATTTAGAAAACGATGATCAAGCGCAAGCTATTGTTAAAAACAAATCAAATATGTTGATACAAAAATACAATGGTTTAGCAAGTAACAATAACTCTAGAACTTTATTTAACCAGTATGCTTTATCTGAAGTGCAGAAAGGAATTTTTAGAACTAGTACGGCAGTTGAAAAAAATACTTTAATTGCATTAGATACTTTAGTTTCTGAAAAAAAATCTAAATTAATGATTACAGCTTTGGATATGAAGGATGGATTTGACTATGAAGTTTTAGGTAGAGATTTAGAAGATTTATATACAATAAATTATAAAGGAAAAGTGTCTGATGCTGTATTAGGTAGAATGATTGCAGGAATACCTAATGAAATAAAATTTTTAGAAGCAGATAAAATGATTTCTGAATATCCTAGAGAAGCATTATCAATGTTGATGAATGAAAAAGACTTTGTAGGATTAAATTATAATTCAAGAAAACAATTAATTGAAAAAGCTAAAATAACCATAGCACCTATGATTAAACTTGAGTATGAAGATCATCTTGCTAAAATTGCTAAAGGTAAAGATAGTTCTTTTGACATGAATACTGCTTCATTAGTTTTACCTGTTAATAAAGTAAACGAAATGATTGCAGAGGAAACATTTGCAAAAGATCGTACTGCTAACAATAAAGTTATTCTAAATACTTCTTTATCTTTAACAGACGAAGTTGCTAAAGGCTTTATAAAAGAATTTTATGATTTACATGGAGAAGTAAAAGGTGCAGCTAATGAAGCATATATTAAAAAAATAGTTAAAGAAAAAAAAGAATCTCTTAGTAAAGATCCTGTTGGTACCATAAAAGAATTTGATTCAGATATAGAGCTTGCTTATCAAGAACTAGAAGCAGAGACAGATCCTTCTTTAATAAAAAGTAAAAAAACTGCTTTAATAGAAATGGTTGTTCAAAAACAAAGAAATTTAGAAATACCGGAAAGCTCTATTAGAGTTGCAAGTAATAATGAAATAGAAAAAATTAAATCAACACTAACAGACCCAGAAACTTCAGCAGAAGATAAACTTAAATTTATGATGTTTACTAACGATATGTATGGCAATGAAAATATGGGTAAAGTTTTAAATCAATTAACAGATTTAAAGCTACCAACAGATTATATTACTGCTCTAAGCACAAACAGTATAGAATTAAAAAAAGATATTTTATCTGCAAGCACACAAGATTTAACTGAATTAGAAAAATTAGTAAAAGCAAGAATACCAGAAGGTGAAAAATTTAATTCTATTAAAAATAAAATTGTAAAAGAAATGGAAAGTTTTGAAAATGTTTTAGAGGTTCAAATAGAAGGGTCGGTTGACAAAACTGAACTTATTCAAGACATGGAAGATACCATTTATAAATCGGCATTATATAAAATAAAGTATAAACAAATGAGTATAGGTCAAGCAGTAGAGTCTGCATCTAAACAGTTTTTAAATGATTACAAAGTATCAGCTTCTGAAACTTTTATGATTCCTACAGATGTTAATGGAAAAAAAACAAATCAAATATTACTTGAACAAAAAGCAGAAGCAATTCTTCTAAATATAGAATCTGGTGGAGATTACTTAGATAAATTTCATGGAGAAGATGGTTATATGCATTATGCAAAATTTGCAGGAGTAGAAAATTTAACCGAAGAACAAGTTAAAGATAGAATGAAAGCTAATATTAAAAATAATTCTAAATGGTTAATGAATAGAGATATGACAGGTATTATTTTATATTCAGATTATAACAATACAATAGCTCCTATTGTTAATGCAAATGGTGATAAGATAGAATTTTTCTTTACAGATGTTGAAAACAACAAAGGTATTATGAGTACAGAATTAAAATACCCAGTAACAAATGAAGATATAATTTTAGTAGACGAAAGTGATGGTTTAGATTACCTGGATATTCCTATGGATGAAAACCAAAACATACAACCTATGAACAACAAACCAGAAACTAATATTGATATTGTTAGTAGTTCTGATGATAAATAATGATAAATTTTGGATTAGGTAGTTTTGAAACATCTGAACAAGAAATAGGTTCTTTATATAATCAAACTAAAAGTGGTTTCTGGGATACTGCAGGTGCAACATTTATGAATGCTTGGAACTACAACCCAACATCTTCTATATTTAGATCTGTAGAACAAACTCAAGCATATCAATCAAGTAGTGAATATTTAGACAGAGATTTTTTAAACAAAGAGTATGGAGATCTTGGTTTAGTTTTTGAAAAAGATACTAGAGCAGGTTTAGTTGACTACCTGGTAGAAAGAAAAAAATTAGAAAATGAAAGATCAGAAGTTATCGCTAGGGGTCCAAAAGGGAAACTTGCTAAAAGTTTTTTCTTTTTAGAATCTTTAGCTACAAGTTTTTTAGATCCAATAAATGTTGCAGCATCTTTTGTTCCAATTGTTCGTGAAACAAGATTTGCAAACATGGTAGCAAAATCTGGTAAAAATGTTGCTAGAATGAAAAAAGGTTTTGTAGAAGGTTTTGTTGGTAATACTGCAGTTGAACCTCTTGTTTATGGTGTAGCAAAATCAGAGCAAGCAAACTATGATGCGTGGGATTCTTTTGCTAATATAGCTGTAGGTGGATTTATAGGTTCGGCAGCTCATGTTGGGTTTGGTAGAATAGGAGATTTTATTGCAGAAAAAAGAGGTAAACCAAATATTTACCAAAAACTTGCTGCTATCTCTCCAGAAAATCAACAAGCATTATTAAGATATTCTGTTGGTAAAGTTTTAAAAGGAGAAAAGGTAGATACTGGAAATCTTGTAGTTGAAAAAACTAAAATAGGTGATCCAAGATTAAATAAATTAGAAGATCAAATTGTAGAATATAAAGGTTTGTATAAAAATTCTTTAGACAATAATGACAGAAAATCTGCAAAAGTTTACTTGCAAAACTTACGAAACCTACAAAAAACAGAAAGAGATTTAATTGAAGCTAAAAGAAAGGCAAACGATGAAGCTAAACTAAAAGAACAAAAAGAAGGTATTAATGCTAATAATAAAAAACCAACTACTGAAGTAGAGTTGACAAAAAAAGAAAAAGTAACTTCTGAAATAGAATCAGAAGCAGAAAATATTAGTTTATCAACTAAAGTTAGACAAAAACAACTAGATATTAAAGATGAAGATCTTACTCCAATATCTGAAAATAAAGCTGAAATAGAAAAAATAGATAACAATATAAAAAACAAAACTAAAATAAGAGAAGCTATAGAAGCAGGAACTTATTGTACAAAGAGGAATAGTTAATGGCAGATATAAAAAAAATATCTAAATGTTTTCAAGAAGTTAAAAGATTAACTGGTGATCTTATATCTGATGAACAAATTAATGAAATTTTAGATGAAGCTAAAATAAAAATTAATGAAAGTAAATTTGAAAAATCACAAATTAAAACAGATGAACTTTTAGCAAAAGAAGTTATAGATAAATTTGAATACGATCAAGCAGTAAAAAAAAGAAATTTAGCCGACAACAATATGAAGGCTATAGATATTTATCAAAAAATAATAGATGCAGTAGATTTATCTGCAGCGTCTGGTGTTAAATTTAGATTAACACCAGAAGAAGGTATTTTATCAATATTAGTTGGTGGTCAAAAATTTTCTAAAATTGCTAGAGATTCTATTGGATCTAGACAAACTGCTTTAGAAGAAATGGAAATTAATAATTTTTTTAGAGGAATAAACGAAATATCACCTACATCCTGGGATGCGTTAACTTCTGGTAAAATGGATTTAGAAATTATGGATGAAATGAAAGGTTTGATTTCTGGTAATGCAGAAGCTAAACAAATTGCAAAAGTATTAATGAGAATACAATCTGATTTAAGGGGTCAGTTAAATGATCTTGGTGCTAACATAGGTGAGATAGATGATTGGATTACAAGAATGTCTCATAATGTAGAAAAAATGGCTAGAGCTGCAAATGGTTCTAAAATTATTGGTGATCATAGAGTGGCTTGGAGAGAATATATCAAACCTAGATTAGATTTAAAAAGAAGTTTTGTAAATGTAAATGATCCTAAAGAAATAGATAAAATATTAGATAATATTTTTGATAGTTTTATGTCTGGCGATCACATGAAACATGATGGTGCAGGAAGTATTTTTGGTACAAAAAATGTAACTAATAGATTAAATGCATCAAGAGTTTTACATTTTAAAGATTCAAAAAGTAGACAAGAATATAGTGTTAAGTTTGGAGAACCTTCTTTAAAAGAAAATGTTTTAGGCGTTATAACTACTAGCACAAGAAATATTGCATTAATGCAAACACTTGGAACTAATCCTAAAGATACTTTAGAAAAAATTTTAGCTCTGTTAAGAAAAAAATACAAAAGTGAAGATCCTAAACAAGTTAATAAATTAAATTTTAAAAATTTTGAAAATGAATTTAAGGAAATAGATGGAAGTATTAATGGTATTTCAAATGATGTTTTAGCAAAAGTAGGTATGGTTGTCAGATCAACAGGAGCCATGGCAAGATTAGGTATGACACCTATAACTTCCTTTGGAGATTTACCTCAATATATGGGGAGTACAAATTTTCAAGGTAGAGGATTATTAAGTGGTTTATTTGAAGCGCTTACTGGATTGTTTAACGCAAACGATAAAGCTGCAATGGAAGTATTACAGGTAGTAAGCAATTCTTATTCTGCTACTGCTTATAGGGGTAATGTGTATGCTGCAGGTAATGATAGTTGGGGTAAAATGGGTGAACTACAAAATACATTTTTTAAATGGAACTCACTAAATGGTTGGGTATCAAGATTAAAAAGTTCAATGATACTAGGATTATCTAGACATTATGGAATGCAGACTAGCACAAAATTTTCAGATTTAGATTTAAGAGAAAGAAATTTTTTAACTTTATATGGTATCGATGAAGGTAAATGGGATATGCTTCGTTCAATTAAAACTTTAGCAGTTGATAATAAAAGATATTTAACTGCAGAAGGTGTTAATGAAATTGCAGATGAAGCAATAATGAAATATGTTGGTAGAAAGTTATCTCAAAGAGAAATAAGAAACTTTAAAAAAGATTTAGAATTAACTTGGAGAAATGTTTTGGTAGATCAAGGTATGCATGGATCTCCAGAACCAGATGCTGCAACTAGAGCAATTATGAATCAAGGTTTAGAAAAAGGTACTCCAATGGGAGAGACTATTAGATTTGTCATGCAGTTTAAGGGGTTCCCTATTAGTATGTGGAAAAAAATTATTGGTAGAGAGTTATATTCTTATGGAGCAGATGAAGGTAGCTTACCAATGTTAAAAGGTTTAACAAGTCTTGTAATTATGGGTACTATTTTTGGATATATAGCAATGACAACTAAAGATATGATTAGAGGTAGATCGCCTAGAGATCCTAAAAAGAAAGGTGTTATATTACAATCTTTCGCACAAGGTGGTGGTGGTGGTATTTATGGTGATTTCTTAATAAGTGAAATACAAAATGAATATGGTAATGGTATATTTGAAACTGCTCTTGGACCAACTGCAGGAGATATAAAAAAATTCTTTGATATGGTTCAAGCTATGAACGAACCTAAAAAAGCAGGTAAAAAATTTTACGAATTAGTTGAGGGTCATACACCTTTTTTAAATTTGTATTACACTAAAGCAGCATATGATTATTTAATTGGCTACCAAATTAAAGAGTTTTTAGATCCTGGATACTGGGAGAGAATGAAATCAAATCATAGCGAAAAAAGAGGTCAAACATATTACATGAAACCAGGTTCTATAGTGCCAGAATTTAACCAATAAAGAGTAGAAATAATGATTAAAAGAGAATATAAACAAGAATATTTATTTACAAAACCATCAACATTGTTTAAAGGTTTTTAGCATATGACAATATCATCGACTACAGTAAAAAATTCCTACTCTGGAAATGGTACTTTAGATACCTTTAACTATACTTTTAAAATTTTTGCAGACGCTGATATTCAAGTAATTATTAGGGATGCTTCGGCTACTGAAACAGTTAAAACTTTAACTACTCACTACACAGTTACAGGTGCAGGAAATGCTAATGGTGGAACTATTGTATTTACATCTGGTAACATTCCAACTGGAACAGAAACAGTTGTTATAAGAAGAGCATCACCACAAACACAAGCAATCGATTATATTGCTAACGATCCATTCCCTGCTGAAAGTCATGAAGAAGGATTAGATAGATCGATGATGGCTATTCAACAGCTACAAGAAGAAATAGATAGATCTATAAAACTTTCAAGAACAAACACAATGACATCTACAGAGTTTGCTGTTGGTGCAACTGAAAGAGCAGGAAAGATTTTTGGTTTTGATTCTAATGGTGAACTTGTTGTATCGCAAGAACTAGGAACTTTTAAAGGTAACTGGTCTGCATCAACTACTTATGCTGCTAGAGATATAGTTAAAGACACATCAACAAATAATATTTTTTTAGCTAATACAGGTCATACATCTTCTGGTTCACAACCATTAACAACTAATACAGATAGTGCTAAATGGGATTTATTAGTAGACGCAGCTAGTGCTACAACAAGTGCTACTAATGCTGCTGCTAGTGCTACGGCTGCTGCAACGAGTGCAACCAACGCATCAACTTCTGAAACTAATGCTGCAACCTCTGCTACAACTGCAACTACAAAAGCAGGTGAAGCATCTACTTCAGCAACCAATGC
>Ga0208767_1001514_pt1 | contig 18440 bp, 19 predicted proteins | sample VirMetDEL_Mar_21_FD_184514 | JGI IMG/M metagenome (GOLD analysis project Ga0208767, IMG submission 184514) | Aqueous microbial communities from the Delaware River and Bay under freshwater to marine salinity gradient to study organic matter... | ecosystem: Environmental > Aquatic > Marine >... | reverse complement strand
GGTAGAATGGGTTTTATGATGGGTTCTGAAGTACCTGTAAGACAAAACCAAGCTGGCGTAAGTGAAATGGATTATAGAAATACAGGTGGATTTGTTCCACCAATTGGTGTAAAAGAAAAGGCGGATGACATTCCTGCAATGTTATCTAATAACGAATTTGTATTCACAGCTGATGCCGTAAGAGCAGCAGGTGGTGGAAGTGTAAATAAAGGTGCACAAAAAATGTACGCACTTATGAAACAACTAGAAGGAAAAGTAGTCTAATGGCTGAAACAGTTCAAATATCAAGACCGGCCCCGTATTTAGAAGCTGCAGGTGAAAAGTTTGTAGACCTAACTTCACAATTAGCGGCACAACCTATTGATACAAGTAAATTTGCTCCAACGATTGCTGGACAAAACGTATTAACACAAGCTGCACAACAACAAGCTGCAACACAAGCTGGATTAGGAACTTTACAATTTGATCCAACAACAGGTGCTGTATCCGGTATTGGAACAGGAACTGGAGTTGCTGGCTATCAACCATTCTTACAAGCAGCAGCTGCTTACTCTGGACCACAAGCTTACCAACAGTTTATGTCTCCATATCAACAAGATGTAATCAGTACTTCATTATCAGAATTTGATAAACAAAGACAAATTGCTCAACAACAATTAGCAGGAACACAAATTGCTCAAGGAGCCTTTGGCCAAGGTAGAGGACAAATTGCCCAAGGAGAATTTGCTGCTCAATCATTACAAGACAGAGCTTTACTTGAAGCACAATTAAGATCTCAAGGTTTTGCTCAAGCTCAACAAGCTGCAGCCACAGCTCAAGCACAACAAGCAGGTTTAGCTTCATTGCAACCAAGCTTAGCACAATCACAAATACAACAACTAGGTGCTGCAGGAACTTCAAATTTAGCATACCAACAAGCAATCTTAGATGCAGCGGCTCAAGGTCAACAGATGAGTGCATACGAACCTTACAACAGATTACAATTCTTAGGTTCAGCAATTGGACAAATGTTATCTGGTCAGCCTCAAGCCTATATGACATCAACTCAAGCTCCGGCTGCAGCAACAGCAGGTCCGTTAAGCTCTGCATTATCAAGTGCATTTGGTATCTATGGATTGGGGAGTTTATTTAGATAATGTATAACGTATTTAAAAGACCTATGTTTAAACGTGGTGGATCTACTCAAGGTACAGGAATTATGTCTCATGTTGAACCTAGAAGAAATTATAATTTAGGTGCATATGGTTTAGTAAGCCAAGGTATGGCTTATGAAGCTCAAGCTAGGCCTAACCCACCATTAACTAGTACTCAAGCGGGAAACCTCGCAAGACAAAATTTAATTTCTGCTATGAAGAAATATGGAACAAGAGGCATAGATCTTTTAAGAGGTGCTGGTGGTAGAACAGCTGGATTTTTTGGATTAGATAAATTGAGAATTCCTCCATCAGTAGCAACATCTACAACTGGAGGTGTAGGTATTACTGCTGCATTACCTTTATCTGTTGCAGGATTAAGTTTGTACGCTAACAAACCTAAGACCCAAGCGGAATTAGATTTTGCTAGAGAGTTTGGAGCTTTAGATGAAACTATGAGCCCAGATCAATTAACAGAATACTACAAAGAAAGAGAACGACTATCTAAAGTTGGACCAGAGATAGGATTCTTTGATATGTTTAAAAAACCAGACGAAGAAGCTGCAGGTGAAAAGAAAAGATTTCTTTCTAGACTAGAAGCTCAAAGAAAAATGCAAGAAGATAAAAAAACTACAGAAGTTGTAAATAATGCTTTAAATAAAGATCCAGGTGAAAAAACAGAGACAACTTATAAAGAAGCAGACAATAGATCTAGAATTCAAAAAGAAGCAGATGAAATCTTAGGTGTTATACAAGATAAAGATTTAGATAGAGCAGAAGCTGCATTACTTGTTTCAAAAGCTTTAAAACAAGGTGGTAGTTTAAGTGATAAAATTGATTATGCACTTAAGGATGCAAGTGGTATAATCAAACGTAAAGGCCAAGAAAGACAAGCAGCTAAATTACTTGCTTACAAAACTGTTAAGGAAGAAGATATTGCTAAGATTAAAGCAGGAGAACTTCCTGGTATAAGTAAGGTAATAAATAGATTAGCTGAATTACAAGCTACTGATCCTGCTAAACTAAGTCCAACTCAATTAAAAGAAATGCAAGGCTTAGAAAGTTATTTAGAAAAAGATAACTATTTAGAAAAGCTTCAACAAAAAGCTTACTATGATTATTATATTACTAATAAACAAAGAATACCATCTCTTGAGGCACAAATTGCAGAGCTTTCAAAAGGTAAAAAATTAAATGTTGAAGATGCTAAAGCATTAGCAGACGCACAAAAAGAATTAGAACTTCTTAAAACTCTTGAACAACTAACAGGATTTGGCAGTTTAAAATTAAAAAAAGGTGGAAGAGTTAATTATGCTAATGGAACTCAAATGGAATCTGAATTAGAATCTCAAAATATAGAGGGTGCTTCAAATGAATTTCCAACTAAGACTGTAGAAAAATTATCTTTTGCTGAATTAAGAAATAGACTACCAAAAGAAATTACAGATGATGTAGTTAGTTTAATTGCAACTAGCGAAGAAGCCTTACAAGATTTTGCTTATATTAGAACACAACAAGACATAAATAATTTTAATGTTAAATATGGGGTTAATTTAATATTGCCACCTGCGAAAGGATAATCGCTTATGGCTGACATACTAGATCTAGAACTAGAGCTTGGTCTTGAAAAACCTTTTTTTCAGGTAGAAAAAGAAACCGCACCCGTACCAAAACAAACTAGTTTTGGTGATTATATAGCTGACATTGTTAGAGCTCCTGTTGGAGGTTTAAGTGATGCTGTTCAAGGATTATTAACACTTGGCGCATTACCAATAGACTATGCTTTTGATACTAATATTACAAAAGCAATTGATAATATATTTGAGAAATGGACCCCTGATGCTAAAACAGGTATTGGAGAAGTTGTTCAAACATTAACTCAATTTGGATTACCATTAGGTGTAGCTGCTAAAGTAGGTGGTGGTTTAAAACTTCTTAGAGGTGCACAAGTTACTAATTTAGCAAAACCAGGGATATCAAAAGGTGCAGAGTTAGTAAGAAGAGCTGGTTATTTTGGAGCAATAGGTGGTGTTTCAGATCTTGCTGTTTCAACAAGTGAACAACAACCTTTATCTGATTTATTAGGTTTAACAGAATCAGTTGATATAGATGCTTTAGATGGAAGAGAAAGAGCAGCTGAATTATTTAAAAGAAAATTAAAGTTTGGAGCTGAAGGTGCTATCATTGGTGGTGCCATTCCATTATTACCAGCAGCTGGAACACTTGGATATAAATATGGAATTGTACCTGCAGCAAAAGTAGTATCTCCTGTTGTAGGCGGAACATTAAATCTTTTAGATAAAACTGTAGTTAATCCATTATCACAAGTCATTGCTGGTAAAGGAAGTAAATCTTTAGCTTCTGATATTATTTCTAAAGGTGGAAATCTATTACAAAAAACTTATGACAAAACAGGATTACCTCCTGTAGGTGAATGGAAAACATTTGATCCTATTACGGGAACTTTTACTGAAAGAGTTTTAAAAAAATTAGATAATGTAAAGAGACAATTTACTTCAACGGGTGATGTTCAATTTCCTGAAATTAAAAAAATTCAAACAGAAATTGATATGGGTGTACAGGCTGAAGCTAAAAGTTTAAAAAGAATTCAAGAACGAATTAATAATACTTTAAGTAATATTGCTAAAAATTTTAAAACAAATATTTATGATGAAGCAATGTTTAAAGTTAGCCGTACGGGTAATTACACAAATGTAATGGATACCATTACAAGTGAAAAAAATAACATATTTGATTATTTAGTGGCTCAAGGAAAAGACATACCAAAAGCATTAGAGAAAGTTAATCCAGCTGTTAGAAATGAAGCTAAAGAACTTAAAAAAATATTAGTAGACTCTAATAAACGATACTACAATTTAATTGCAGCCGCTCCTAGTGATTCATACAAAGAATTAGCTAAAGCTTTAGTGGATAATGCAGATGGATTTTTAAAACAAAGATTTGCTGCCTTTAGTAATAAGTCTTTTGATTTTGATGCAGTAACTGGACCAATAGGAAGTAAAGCATTAAAATCTGTAAAAGATGTTGTTTTAAAAGATCCTGAATATAAAGCATCAGTTATTAATTTAGCAAAAGGTGCAACGTCTGGAGCTGAGTTTGAAAAACAACTAACTGCTTATTCAACTAGATTGTTAAATGAAATTAAAGCAGCATCTATCAGAGCAACAGTTAATCCAGAACAATTTATTAAACGAGTAGGTAGAATATTAAGAACAGATGAAGCTGTAAAACCTAGTTTGTTAAAACCAGGTGAATCTTTTCCAGATGCAATTAAAAGATTTTTAAATCAAGAACGAAATGCAAAATTTATAAATAAAGATTATGAAAGCGCTATGATTGATACCGTGATGTATCAAGCTAAACAATATTATTCAAAAAATTATTTTGATCAAGTTGAAAAAATTTTAAGAGACAAAGGAGCTTTATTTACTGAAACAGATCAAGCTATTAGACCTGGATTACAAGCTATTAGAGCAGTAACTAATACAGCTAAAGGTATTAACCCAGATGTAGATATAGCTTTTACAAGTTCTTTATTTAAAGATAATTTTACATATCCAGAAATAGCTAATGCTTTGGTTGAGACTAAGGCTGCCTTTGATAATTTTTTTGATTTCCCTTTATATAAATCTTTAATGACTGTAAAAGCAGGAGCTCAAATTGCCAAAACAATTTTTTCTCCAATGACTCAAATAAGAAACGTATCTACGGCTTCTTTCTTTCCATTAATGAATGGATTGATTGGTAATAGATCTTCTGTGGGTGATGCTTGGAAATTAGTAGCAGAAGATATTTTTACTGGAGCTAAAACCAATTTACCAAAATTAAATGCTGAAATAGATGATATGATTAAGCGAGGTGTTATTGATCAAAACATTCAAGCAAATGAAATTAGAGGTATTTTAAATAAAGCAAAAGATGGTGTTCTAAGTTTAGAATCCTTTATGAACAACCCAACCGTTAAAAAGTTTGTAGATATCTATCAGGGAGGTGATAACATATGGAAGGTTTATTCTGATAAATTTTATCAAGCTGCATTAAAAGATGCTTTTGGTTATGTTTCTCCTTCTCAAGCAGCACGAGGACTTAAAGGTGGAACAGATGATTTAGTTTTAGAAAATGTAAAAGATTGGTATAGAACAGTTGCTAAAGAAGATTTTATTCCAAATAATATTTACACAGGTCAAGCTAAAACAGCAGAGGAAGCTTTAAAAGATGTATCTGCTTATTTAGTTACAAATACAATTCCAACTTATTCTAAAGTTCCCCAAGTTATTCAAGCAATTAGAAATTTACCGTTAGGTAACTTCATAGCGTTCCCGGCTGAAATCTTAAGAACATCTTCTAATGTTTTATTGTTAGGTGCAAGAGAAATGACAAGTGCAAATCCTTTTGTAAGACAAATGGGAGCAAGAAGATTAATAGGTGCTTCTGCAACATTAGGTGGTATTGGAACTGTAGTACAAAAAACAGCTGAGTTTGTAACAGGAGTAGATGATGAAAAAATGAAAGCTGCACAAAGATCATTCGTTCCTGTGTATGAAAAGAATGCAACTTTAATTCCTTTATCTGCACCAGATCGACAAGGTAAATTTAAATATTTTAATTTTTCATATTCTAATCCATATGATTCATTAGTAAGACCATTCAATGCAATCATTGGAGCAATTGCAGATGGTACTTTAACTAAAGATTCTGCAGATGATATTGTATTTAATTCTTTATTTGGAGATCCAGTAACTGGAAGACCTGGAGCATTATATGAATTTTTTGCGCCGTTCATTTCAGAATCAATTGGTACTGAGAGAATTACTGATGTTACTTTAAGAAAAGGAGAATCTATTAATGGATCAAAAATATATTATCCTCAAGACCCTACATCAGTTAAAATATCAAAAAGTTTAAATCATATTATTGGTGGATTAGAACCAGGTGCATTTACTCAAGCAAGAAGAGTATGGGAAGGTGCAACAGGACAATTTACAGATGCAGGTACAGCTAGAAATACTGTTGATGAACTAACTGCATTGATGTCAGGTATTCGTGTACAAGAAGTAAAACCATTAGCAAGTATGCCTTTCATTCTATCCTCTTATTCAAAAGATAAACAAAACATTGGAAGTAAATTTGCTAGTGAGGTTTATTCAGCAAACATAACTCCAGAACAATCTTTATCTGCTTGGAAAACTTATGTATTAGAGTCTTATGATTCTCAAACTAAATTGTATAACACTGTCCGTGATGCCAGAAATTTAGGCGTTGGAGAATATGAAATACAAACATTAGTTATGGATCGATTAAAAAATAAAAATGAAACGGAACGATTAATGAGAGGTGAATTCAAACCACCTAACTATTCACAAGAAAGATTTAATTCTTTACTTAGTAGGGTTGCTAATGAAGACATAAGAGCTTCTATTAGACTACAAAGAAACATAGATAGAGTTACAGATCTTTTTGATAACACTAAATATGGTTTAGATTATTTAAGATTAAATGGTTCTATGGAAAGTTTATCTAATAGAATAGATAGAATATTAAGACCATCATTACCTGGAGTTAGACGTCTTCCTACAGGGGGTCAATTATTTACACCCACGGATCAAGGATCAGTGAGCTTACCTGCTCCAGATCTGTCTCAAGGCAATGTGTCAGCTGTTCAACAACAACCAACATTGGGTCAACAATATAATATTTTACAAGACCCAAAATATAGAATATTATTTCCTGGAGGATAGTTATGACTTTTGATGAGATATTTAAACAATACGCAAGCCAAGGTTTTACAAAACCTGTCGTAGCTCAAGGTATAGAAACAATTCAACCTATTGTGCCACTAGTAAAACCTATACTACCTGCTAACCAACAAGACTCTGGTGGTAATAATATGACAACAATGTCTACTTATAATCCTAATATGGGTAAAGGATTTTATGACTACGAAGCTGATGCTTATGGAGTAGGTCCTACTCTTCAAGGTGGTATTGCACAATTAATAGATTTATACCAACAGTTACCAACTCCTTTAAATTTAGCTATGAGAGCAGTGGGAAATGTATCAGATAAAGTAAATTCTTTTATATCTCCAACTGGGTATAGAGCAGTAACTAGACCTGGAACATATAGCTACGATGATTCAGATATACCTACAACACCAGCAGTTAATCTAAATGCTTTGTATGATGATTTAGGTCAAAGTGGTGGATCTAATTCTGGAGGATGGTCTGGGGGATCAGGATCAGATTGGGGAGGTGGCTTTGACTCAAGTCAAGCAACTTTATAATTATGCCTAAACGTATTCCTAAAACTACTGGAGAACAACTTCAAGATCTTTACGGACACGTCACAGGATTAAAAAAAGACATTTTCATTTTGAAAGACAATCATATCCGCCATATGCACGAGGATATTGACAAGATAGATAAAAAAGTAGATACAGTCGTTAGTGACCAAAAAAATTTATTGTACTGGATCATAGGAGCGGCACTTACAACAATATTGACTTTGGTTGGATTATTTAATCTATTTTTAAAATAGAAAGGATTACATATGCAAAATAGTCTTTTGGTTCATAAACATTTAATTGTTAGAGCTGAAGCTGTGAGGCCACCAATGGATGAAGAAGTTTTGTCTAATTGGTTAAGAGATTTTATCGAATCAATTAATATGAAAGTATTAATGGGTCCTTATGTTAAATATCACGACGTACCAGGTAATAGAGGAATAACTGGTGCAGCTATTATTGAAACATCACACATTGTTATGCACGTCTGGGATGAAGTTAATCCAGCGTTAATGCAATTTGATGTTTATAGTTGTGGGGAGTTTGATCCACATAAAATTTGTGATAAAATTAGTAAAGACTTTGATATACGCAAAATTGAATATAAATACCTAAATCGCGAAACAGGGCTAATTGACCTTTAAAAAGTCTTCCATAGAAGCCCCAGGATTAACAAATTGACCTATTGACATACTTAGATAACCCCCTATATATATTGCAGGTGCACAATAATGTGGCCGATTAAACTTGCTTAATATAAGGAGGATAATATGACAGCATTAGATTTAATAAATAAATTCAACAAGGACGTCTGGAGTCATTCAGATAAATTATTTGGAGATGTATTTGATAACATGTTCAGTAATTTAGCAATGGGTTCAGCTCAATCTTTTCCTTTTCACAATGTTGTGAAGTATGGCAAAGGTGAATACGGCATTGAATTGGGTTTAGCAGGATTCAATAAGAAGAATGTTAAAGTTCAATATAAAGATGGTGTATTGACTGTTTCTGGTCAAGTTAATGATCAAGAAAAAGAATACTTAGAAAAAGGATTAGCATTTAGAAAATTCTTTAAACAATTTGCGTTAAACGATAGCGCAGTTGTTAATGAAGCTAAGATGGAAGATGGTGTATTAACAATCAAACTTGGTGTTAATGAACCAGAAGCTATTGAAGCTAAAGATATAGAAATTAAATAATTAATTTGGGGCGGTTTCGATCGCCCCACAATAATATCCTACCGCAGGTAAACCCTCTATTAAATTAATATTATACTTATCTAGATGAACTAGTTTGTTCATATACCAATCTTCACAAGATTCTTTTATCTTGTATTCTTTATATTCAAGTTCTCCTGTAGATAATAAAAATAATACTGTTATTATTTTTAGATCCATTGCTTTAATTCATCTCCTGTAATCTTAGTTGCAATGTTCATTTTATTACGAAGAGCTTTAACAATTTTTTCATCAACTGTATCTTCTGCAATAATATCAATATAAGTCATTTTTCTAGTTTGACCTGCTCTATTAATTCTAGCTTCTGATTGTATTCTTTTTTCATAATCATAACCATTAGCATAGTATACCATTACATTAGCACCAGTTAATGTAATACCATATCCACCCGTTTGTGGTGTACCAATTATAAATCTTACAGGACTATTTGGATCTTGAATTTGTTTAATTGCATTTTGTCTTTCTTCATTTGTTGTATCACCATAATAAGTTACATATGATTCTTTACCAAAATGTTTTTCTACAGCTTTAACAATAGCATTAATGTCGTGTCTATAGTGGGCCCAAATAACTGCTTTATTTTCTACTTCATCTAATATGTCTATGAGTGCAGACAATCTTTCATTTTTAATTTCTTTAATTGTTCCATCATCAGAAGTAAAATGACCACAAGTAATTTGATGTAATCTCATCAATTGAACCATAGCAGATTGTGTTGTCATTTGTTTTCCATCTAATTCTGCTAAAGCAAGTATTTTCATTTGTTGATATAATTTCTTTTGTTCAGGTGTTAATTGAATAATACGTTTTGTATAAGTATAGTCAGGTAAATCTAAACAATCTTCTTTTAAACATCTGTAAGAAAAAGGTTCTAGCTTACTAGATAACTCTGGTAAATTTTTATAACCAACAACAATTTGAACAGAACGTCCACCAAAGTTTGCTGATCTCATAATTGCATATCTAGTTCTAAATGCATAGTAAGATGAATAGTCTAATAAGTATTCATCTAAAAATTCACATTGTTTAAATAAATCTAAAGGTGATTTAGTTACAGGTGAACCAGTTAATATTCTTCTGTACTTAGAATGTTTACCAAGCGCTACAATATTTTTAGTTCTTTTAGCATCAGGATTTTTAATTGTAGTAGATTCATCTATTGCCATTAAAGTATTATGTGATCTTAAAAATTTAGCAGCAAACTCTAATCCTTTTTTTGTAGACAAAGCTTCAACATTCATAATTAATACGTGAAGTTTTTCATCAGAAATAAATAATTTATTTAAAAGATTTTGTTGTTTTTCATTAATAGTAGCTTTCCATAATATAACTTCTTTCTCAATATGTTTTACCATATGAGTAGGTATTTCTGTATCATACCAATTTTGGTAAACACCTTTAGGTGCAATAATTAATGCACCATTAATTTTACCTTTGTCATATAACATAGATATGTTGTCTATAAGTACTTTAGATTTTCCAGTACCCATTTCCATAAAGTACGCAAAAACCTCTTTATTCCAAGATTTTTCTAACGCAGTAATTTGATGCCCATAAGGCTTTGTTTTAAATTTATAATTCATAATTTATATTGCTTTCTATTGACAAGTTATATATTAAGTTATAATTACTTGTCAAGTTTGAAAGTAAAAAATAAATGAGAGCATCTAATTTAACTAATACAACTATATCTAAAAATCCTATAGTTTATATTATACAAGAATTACCAGGAACAAGATCTGGTAATCCAAAATTTAATATTATGGGCGCACAAAAATATGGCAAACTAGTTACATTGTTGCCTGAATTTAGCCAAATTATTTTGTCACCTGGTCCATTAATATTTAAGTTAAGAAAATTATTAAAAGACTATACAACAAATGATTATTTACTACTTACAGGCGATCCCGCAATTATTGGAGTGGCGTGCTCAATTGTCGCAGATATAACGGGAGGTAAATATAACCTCTTGAAATGGGACCGACAAGAGCATACATATTACCCAATAGAAATAAATCTATTTGAAAAAGGAAACATTGATGACGGATAATGAAAAATGGAAAATACAGAATAAACTGTATCATATGAAAGCAAAAAAGTCAGAGTTAGAACAATTTATAAAAAGAACAGAAGTACATTATAATTTTTTAAATAATTATACTTTGTTAAAGAAAGAAAAAGATGAAAATATTTTTAGTTATATATGGGATGTTCTATCATTATTCCTAACAGGACTTGACATTGTATTTGGATATTACTATACTAGGTACAAAGCTTTTTACATATTAAAAAAAGCAAAGAAAGAAATAATAACGCTAACAAAGGAGATAAAATATTATGAGCAATATTAATTTCGAAGCAGATCAGACTGAGTCTATAACTCAGACTAATGATGCAAAAACTTTATCTGAACAAGTTGTTAAACTAAGAGACTTGGAAGATAAAATAAAAATTGCTGAAGAAAATCTAAAGCAATTAAAAAAACAAGAGGATCTTCTTTCTGGTGAAATCATTCCAACAATGATGACAGAAATGAATATCTCTACATTAAAATTAGCAGATGGCTCGGCTATTGAAGTCAAGCCCATCTACGGTGCTTCTATTCCTGCAGATAAAAAGGAAGAAGCATTTAACTGGCTTCGTAAAGAAGGCCTAGGCGATCTTATTAAAAATGAGGTCACTGTTTCCTTTGGTCGTAACGAAGATAACAAGGCGGCAGAATATGCTGTCCTTGCGCAAGGTCAAGGGTATCAACCTACCCAGAAGTTGAAGGTTGAACCTATGACACTTAAGGCTCTGGTCAGAGAGCGTATTGAGTCTGGGAAAGATATGCCCTCTGACCTATTTAATGTGTTCGCAGGAAACCGAACAAAAATAACCCGTGCATAAAGGAGGAAAAAATATGCAACAAGAACAAATAAAAACGAAACAAGAACCAAGGACAAACACAGCAGTAGCTGAAAAAGTTGCTGCAGGTGCTCTATCTGTCAATGTATTTGAGGCAGATGCAAACAAAGGAGTGGATAATCTAACTCATGAAGATTTAGCGTTACCATTCTTAAAAATACTAGGACAATTATCTCCTGAAGTTAATAAAAGAGATGGTAAATATGTTCAAGGTGCTGAACCTGGAATGATTTATAACTCTGTAACAGGAGAGTTGTTTGATGGAGAAAAAGGAATCGAAGTCATTCCTTGTCATTACAAATTAGAATATATTGAATGGCAAGATAGAGGCGAAGGTTCTGGAGCTCCAGTTGCTATCCATCCATCGTCTAGCGACATACTTACTAAAACAAAAAGAGATGCGTCTTATAAAGATAGATTACCAAATGGTAATTATATTGAAAAGACAGCAAGTCACTTTGTAGTTGTTAATAGTAACACACCATCTACAGCTTTGATTGCCATGAAATCAACGCAATTAAAGATTAGTAGAAAGTGGAATAGTATGATGGCTAGTATAAAGATGAAAGGAAAGAATGGAATGTTTACTCCAGCTTTCTTTAGTCATACTTACAAACTAAGAACTACTCAAATGTCAAATGACAAAGGTACTTGGTTTGGATGGGAAGTTAGCAAAATTGGTCCAGTGCAAGATGCAGCATTGTATCAACAAGCAAAATCTTTCGCAGAAAGCGTTTCAAAAGGAGACGTTAATGTTAAACATGGCGAGAGTACAGAAAATTCCCAAGAGGCTTCTCACTTCTAGTCAACAACGATGTGTGGGCGAGTAATCGCCCACATAGATTTGAAAGCAATTATGGAATTAGGGCATAAAGAAAAAATTTTTATACAAGCATTTAGTGGACTTCAAAGAAACTTTGGAGCAGCAGATCTTACACAAACTAAAATAGATCCAACTACAGGAAAGGTTAAACCTATTTATGGTTGGACTCATAGAGAATTAACTAATCAAGATTATTTAGATCACTTAACAGGTAGACAATCTATTGGTGTACAACCTTGTGATGATCAAGGTATGGCAAGATTTGGTGCAATTGATATTGATGATAAACAACATAGCTATTCTAACTTTCCTTATAAAAAATATTTAGATATTATAGCAGAAAATAAACTTCCATTAGTTCCTGTTAAATCTAAAAGTGGTGGTTTACATTTATATTTATTTTTAAAGGAACCAGCAAAAGCAGTTTTCATTAGAGGATTTTTAGAAAAATTATTATTTACTTTAAAACTTCCAACAAACATTGAGATATATCCAAAACAAACTGAATTAGGACAAGATCCAGAAGGTAATTATGTTAATGGACAATTTATTAATTTACCTTATTACAACAAAACAGAAAGAGTTGGTTTTAATTTAGATGGTACAACTTTTAACTTTGATCAATTTGCAGAAGTTATTAAAGCAAATACTTATTCATCAGATGATTTAGAAGAGTTTGCAATAGAACATACTAGAAAAATATTAATAGGTGGTGGAGAAGAGTTTAATGATGGACCACCTTGTCTTGCAATATTAACTAAAGATAAATTAACAGATGGCAGAGATAGGTTTTTATATAACTATGCAGTGTTTGCCAAAAAGAAATATCCAGATGATTGGGAGAAGATGGTTATCGCTGCACCTAATAAATATTTTAAATCAGATGCTAATGGAGTTTTAGATTGGTCAGAAGAAAAAACTAAAAAGAAATTAAAATCTTGGGCAAGAAATATTAAAGGATATACTTGTAATGAAGATCCAATACAGCCAGTATGTATGAAAGCTGTATGTAGAAATAAAAAATTTGGATACCTATCTTATAACAGAAGAACCTTTCCACCATTAAGCGGATTGCAAAAAATAACATATCCTGAACCTGAATATACATTCAATGTTACATTAGATGATGGTCAAACAACTAAAGAAGTTAGAGCAAAAAATATAAAACAAATTATTGAAATAGAAAATATTAGAGCCATCATAGGTGCTGCAGCTGATAAAGTACCACCAAAAATAAAACAAGATGAGTTTCAAGATATACTAGATAATCTGTTTCCACCAAAAATTATTACTTCACCACCTAAAGGAACTACACCAGATGAATTATTACATGAATATTTATTACAATATTTAAATGGACCAAAGGCAGAAACATTTGCAGCATTTAAAACAGGTGCTGTATTTATAGAAAACAATCAAGCATTCTTTGTTTATTCTTCTTTCTATGCAACTTTAAAAAATAAAGAATGGAAAGAGAATAGAGGTAAGACAGGAGAACGTATAGAAAGATTATATAAAGCAGTACTTGGTGTTGATAAAAGATTTCCTAAAAAGAAAACTGATGATAGCTCTAATAATCCAGTTAATGTTTTACAATTACCTTTAGATAAGTTTCCAAGTTTATTATCAGATACAAAACCAAAAGAAGAATTAATGGAACTAAAAGGTAAGGAGGAAATATTTTAATGATTAAAAAAATATTTGGACCTCCAGGTACAGGTAAGACTACAACATTATTAAACTTAGTAGATGAGTATATTAAAAAAGGAACAAGTTTAAATCGTATTGGTTATTTTGCTTTTACAAGAAAGGCAGCTAATGAAGCAAAAGAAAGAATGTTAGATAAACACCCAGACTTAAATAAAAAAGATTTAAGATATTTTCAAACACTACATTCATTTGCATTTCATACATTGGGAATGAGTGAAGAAAATGTTATGCAACCGGTTCATTACGAACAAATAGGCAGAGAGTTAAACTTAAGAGTTACAGACTCAGGAGATGAGTCTGGTTATTTAGATTTTAATAGTGAGTACTTTAAACTTATAAATAAAGCTAGGGTCAAAGATATATCTGTAGAGTCTGAGTTTAATACAAATGAATGGAGTCGAGAAGTAGACTATGAAACATTAGGACACATTTATTTAAACTACAATCATTTTAAAAAACAATTTGTTTTAGATGACTTCAATGACATGATTGAAAAGTTTGTTTTACAAAAAGAAAAATGCAGAGAGTTTGATGTTGTCTTTATAGACGAAGCTCAAGATTTATCACCCATACAATGGAAGATGTTTGATATCTTAAAAGAAAAATCTAAAGATATTTATCTTGCTGGAGATGATGACCAAGCAATATTTGCCTGGGCTGGTGCAGATGTTAATAGATTTTTAAATGAACCAGCAGAAGAACAAGTCTTACCTTATTCAAATCGTGTACCAAAAAATATACAACAGGTATCAAATGTTATCGTAAGTAGAATACATACTAGAAAACAAAAAGAATACTTTGCTAAAAAAGGATCACCAGGGAACGTAGAGCCTATATTTAGTATGGACCATATAGATTTTACAAAACATAATTGGTTAATACTAACTAGAACTGTTTATCGTTCTGATGAAATATCAAAATATTTAAGAGAAAAAAATTTATATTATAAAAATAGATTTGGTAAAAGTTTTAATACTAGATTGTATAAATCTATAATTAATTTTGGCCACCTATGTAAAGGATCTTCCATATCTTTAAATGATGCTAAAGAATTATATGAATACATTCCAAATAATCCAAAGTTTAAAGATAATAAAGCTTTATATAAATTAGAAGACTTTGGTTATCAGCCGGATGATCTTTGGTATAAAATTTTTGTTAAGGCAGACCAGGAGGAATGTTTTTATATAAGAACAATGTTAAGTAATAACGAAAGATTAAGTCAAAGCGCAAGAATTGAAGTATCAACTATTCACGCAGCTAAAGGTGGTGAATGTGATAATGTTATTTTAGTATTAGATAATGCTAGAAAGATAAGAGAGTCTGTAGAAAACAACATAGAAAAAGCAGATGAAGAACATAGAGTATGGTATGTGGGTGCAACAAGAGCCAAAGAAAACTTGTATTTATTAAAACCAAAAAAAGAAAGGTATGGATATCAGTTATGACAACAAAAGATATGTTTGAAAAAGCTTTCCCACAAGAAAAGCAGATAGGTGGAAGTCACTATAAATCGTTCCACATTCAACCGTATGAATTTATATCTAAAAATAATCTCAGCTTCTTTCAGGGTAATGTTGTGAAGTACGTTTGTAGGTACTTGAATAAAAATGGAATAGAAGATTTAGAAAAAATAATTCACTATTGCGAATTAGAAATAAAGAAGATAAAAGATATGAAAAGTAAGAAATGAAATATAAGTGCATCATATGTCATAAAAAAAACATGGCATACAATTGTGCTTTCAAATGTAAAAAATGTTATAAAAAGGAAAATTATGAAGGAAAAAGGAAGAAGATGGGACGGTAGGTCCAGAATAGCTACCGAACAATATAAAAATAACTATGATGATATTTTTAAAAAGAAAAATGTAATGACGGAAAAAGAATGGGAACAAAAGTTAACAGGAAAAAAAAGAAATAAAAATAATGTTTAAATGCTTTCATTGTAAAAAAGAATTACTTTGGCAAAATGATTTTGATACTGAGGATACATATCCTGATTCAGAACATCAAATAGTATCTATGTATCAATGCACTAATAAAAAATGTGAAGCTTGGTATGAAGTTTACACACATAAAAAGGAGAATAAATAATGAAAATACCACTATTCACAGCACAAACAGAATGGATTGAACCAGAAGAATATCCAGATTTAAGATCATATGATGAGATTGCAGTAGACTTAGAAACACGAGATCCAAATTTAAAAACAACAGGATCAGGATCTGTAATTGGTAATGGTGAAGTAGTAGGTATTGCTGTAGCTGTACCAGGTAGAAAATTTTATTTTCCAATTGCTCACGGATCAGGGAGCAATATGGATAAAAAGAAAACCTTAGAATGGTTTAAAGATACAATGGCAACATCAGCTACAAAAATATTTCATAATGCAATGTACGATGTATGTTGGATTAGGTCTATGGGTATTAAGATCAATGGCCTTATTGTAGATACAATGATTGCTGCAAGTTTAATTGATGAAAATAGATTTGCATTTAGTTTAAATGCATTATCTTGGGATTATTTAGGTCACGGTAAAAATGAAGCTGCATTAAATGAAGAAGCAAAATCTAGAGGACTAGATCCTAAAGCAGATATGTGGAAACTTCCACCTATGTACGTAGGTGCTTACGCAGAAAAAGATGCTGAACTTACTTTAGAGTTATGGCAAAAATTTAAAACAGAAATCGTCCAACAAGATATTGAATCTATTTTTAATCTTGAAACAGATTTATTTCCTTGTTTAGTTGATATGAGATTTAAAGGAGTGCGAGTAGATGCAGACAGAGCTGCAATACTGAAACAGCAACTACAAGAACAAGAAAACAATCTATTGCTAGAAGTAAAACAAGCAACAGGAATAGAACCACAAATCTGGGCTGCTCGTTCGATTGCCAAAGTATTTGATAAGCTCTCCTTGCCCTACGATAGAACTGAGAAAACACAGTCACCTTCATTTACTAAAAATTTTCTTTCTGAACATTCAAATCCTGTTGTACAAAAAATAGCACAAGCAAGAGAAATAAACAAGGCTCACACTACTTTTATTGATACTATTTTAAGATTTCAACACAAAGGTAGAATACATGCAGAAATTAACCAGATTCGTTCTGATGCCGGAGGAACCGTCACAGGTCGTTTTAGTTACAACAACCCTAACTTACAGCAATTACCTGCAAGAAATAAAGATCTCGGTCCCCTAATCCGTTCTTTATTTTTACCAGAAGAAGGTTGTACGTGGGGTTGTTTTGACTACTCACAACAGGAACCAAGGTTAGTTGTACATTACGCAGCATTACATAAATTTCCATCTGTTTATGATGTTGTTGATGCTTATAACGAAGATGTAGATACAGACTTCCACCAAACAGTAGCTGAAATGGCCAACATACCTAGAACACAAGCTAAGACTATTAACTTAGGCTTATTTTATGGAATGGGTAAAACAAAACTACAAGCAGAATTAGGTGTGACAAAAGAAAAAGCAAATGAATTATTTAATCAGTATCATGAGAAAGTACCTTTTGTTAAACAATTAATGAACTCAGCATCTAACAGAGCTCAGAGTCATGGTCAGATAAGAACTTTACTTGGTAGATTATGTAGGTTTCATTTATGGGAACCTAATATGTTTGGTATGCACAAAGCATTGCCTCATGAAGAAGCGCTCAAGGAACACGGACCAGGAATTAAAAGAGCTTACACATACAAAGCATTAAATAAATTAATTCAAGGTAGCGCTGCTGATATGACTAAGAAAGCAATGTTAGATTTATATAAAGAAGGAATTATTGCTCACATACAAATTCACGATGAGTTAGACTTATCTGTAGAGTCTCCTGAACATGCTAAAAAAATAATTGAAATTATGGAGAATGCTGTTACACTAGAAGTTCCCAATAAAGTAGATTATGAATCTGGCGAAAATTGGGGTGATATTTATGGATAATGGCTTATTTAAATGCGAACACACCACCCATATATTGTAAAATTCGTAAAGAATATCTTTACGATATGGATCCCAAATATTGTAAAGAGAACGAAGAATGTATTATCTTCGGTGTTGCATCTATTTCAGGACGTGCCTTACTATTTCACATTATGTTACCGAATGGTGCGATCTATTATCGTTTGCCTATCTCAGCGTTTTTCCAAAAACATCTTTCTAGAAACGAAGTGCCGGATATGTCGGTTGACCAGTTACAATTGTGGAATTGTTTTAGTTATTGGCCTAGTGTTCATACTTTTGATTTCCTTGCTGGTTTAGATTGTAAATTTAAAGGTAAAGATAAAAATTTTTATGCTGGACAATATTTATTTAC
>Ga0208767_1001512_pt1 | contig 18453 bp, 24 predicted proteins | sample VirMetDEL_Mar_21_FD_184514 | JGI IMG/M metagenome (GOLD analysis project Ga0208767, IMG submission 184514) | Aqueous microbial communities from the Delaware River and Bay under freshwater to marine salinity gradient to study organic matter... | ecosystem: Environmental > Aquatic > Marine >... | reverse complement strand
AAAGTTGCCGAAAAAACAAAAAGGCCAGTCGGACGGCCAAAGATAGAAGATGCAGATTATAACGCGGCACGCGCTAGAAAAATGGAAGCTGACGCGCAAATGGCTGAACTTGAGTTGTTACAAGCCAAACGCAAATTAGTGGCATCTGACGATGTTGCCGGTGCTTGGGTCGAAGTGCTGGCGGCGATGAAGGCGAAGCTGTTGGCAGTGCCGTCAATATGTGCGCCGATCTGCGCCACTGAAACAGACTTGCCAACCATTCAAAGCATATTGGAAAACCAAATAAGGGAAGCACTGGATGAATTATCATCTTACCAACCACACGAACACGCTGGACGCACAGTCGTCACTGACAGCGGTGATAGCGGAAGCGATGCAAACGCTGAAGCCGCCGCCAAGGTTAAGCGTGGGGCAGTGGGCAGACCGCGAAAGGCGACTAAGCTCAGAGGCTAGTGCAGCCGCCGGTCGTTGGATCACATCACGGGCAGAATATCAGCGCGGGATTATGGACGCGATCAGCGACCCGACCTTGCGTGATATTGTCGTGATGGCTGGCGCACAGGTTGGCAAGACCGAAATGCTGTTGAACGTCATCGGCTTCCATATCCACCACGATGCCGCGCCTATCCTGTTGGTGCAGCCAACGCTGGAAATGGCACAGGCGTTTTCTAAAGACCGCCTTGCGCCAATGCTGAGAGATACACCGGCTTTGAAGCATAAAGTCAAAGACCCACGCAGCCGCGATGCAAATAACACCACAACGCACAAAGTTTTCACTGGCGGTCATATCAGCCTAGTCGGGTCGAATAGTGCGGCTGGGCTGGCATCAAGGCCGATCCGCATCGTTTTATGCGATGAAGTTGATCGCTTTCCTGTTTCGGCTGGTTCTGAGGGTTCGCCTATCTTGCTGGCAAGAAAAAGGTCGGCCACGTTCCACAACCGCAAAATGGTAATGGTCAGCACGCCGACCAACAAAGGCGCGTCAATGATCGAAAGCCAATATGCTGAAAGCGATCAGCGTCAATATTACGTTCCCTGCGAAGATTGCGGCACAGTGCAAACGCTAAAGTGGGGGCAAGTGCAGTGGGAGAAAGACAAGCCCGACACAGCTTGCTATGTCTGCGAAAGCTGCGGTTCGGTCTGGGATGATCCAAAGCGCAATCGGTCTGTTCGCAAGGGGCAGTGGGTTGCGACCGCTGACTATAACGGCATTGCCGGTTTTCACATTAACGGCATTTACAGCCCTTGGACGGTAATGGCTGATGCGGTGCGTGACTTTCTGGTTGCAAAGAAGTCAGCCGACACGTTGCGCGTTTTCGTCAATACGTTCTTGGCAGAAACTTGGGAAGATCAAGGCGAGACTGTTGGCGATATTGACTTTCAAGGCCGCGAAGATGATTGGGGCGATGCAGTGCCAGATGACATTGTGGTCGTCACCGCTGGCATTGATGTGCAAGATGACCGGCTTGAACTTGAAATCGTTGGTTGGGGGCGTGATGAGGAAAGTTGGTCGCTTGATTACAAAACTTTGTATGGCGACCCATCCACGCCGCATTTGTGGAATGATCTTGATAATATACTGAAAGCCGGATATGTGACCGAAAGCGGCAGACAGCTAGGCATTCGCGCAGCCACGATAGATAGTGGCGGTCACTATACGCAAGCGGTCTACAACTTTGTCCGGCCACGCGAAGGTCGGCGCATATTTGCCATCAAGGGTATGGGCGGCGAACAACGGCCATTGGTTAGCAGACCGACTAAAAACAACATCGGAAAGATTAAATTGTTCGCAATCGGCACGTTCCCGATCAAGGAGTTGATTTTCTCGCGGTTAAAGGTACAATCGGAGGGTGCAGGGTTTTGTCACTTTCCAGCGGGGCGTTCTGACGAGTATTATCAGCAATTAGCAAATTCTGAAAAAATCGTCACAAAATATCAAAAAGGGTTTCCACGCCGCGATTTTGTCAAAACACGCACAAGGAATGAAGCACTTGATTGCAGGGTCTACGCTTATGCGGCACTTTGCATCTTGTCGCTGAATATTAACGCTGTTGCCGATAGGGTAGTTAATGCGCCGGAACCAGAAACACAACCGCAGCCGCAACAGCCTAATCCACTTGCCCGCCGACCACGGCAAGGCGGCTTTGTTAATAGCTGGCGGTAACTGATGGCAAACCTTTTCAATACAGATAATGCACCGACAACCGAACCAACGCATTTTGCGATTGGTGATTTTGTTCAATGGAAACGTGAAGATATTGTTGGCGACTATCCTGTTGCCACGCATAGCGCAGAATGGGTTGCGCGTCTGGCACACGGCAATAGCAGCGAAATCAAAGTTGCTGCAACCGAAGCCAGCACATATTACCTTTTTTCAATCGCCAGCACTGACAGCGCGGCATTTACTCAAGGCCACTATCACTGGCAGCTAGAGATCACAGAAACAGCGACCAGCAACCGGATTATCATTGATACCGGCACGCTGGATATTGATTTTGATCTAGATGACAATGTTGACCCGCGCAGTCACGCACAAATAATGATCGACAAGATTGAAAGCGTCTTGCAAGGCAAAGCGGATGCAGATGTTGCCAGCTATTCAATCAACGGGCGGTCATTGACTAAAATGTCTTTTGAAGATTTAAATAGTGCGCGGGATTATTACCGCAAAGAATATGCAAAAGAATTGCAGAAAGAACGCGCCAGACAAGGCGATAACACTGGCGCAACCATCTTGGTGAGGTTTTAACAATGGGCATCTTTGACTTTTTCAAAGCAAAGCCCCAGCCGCGAAAGATGGCAAGGGCGTTTCACGGGGCTGACACTGGCCGACTATTCAGTGATTTTGTATCAAGCAGCCGGTCGGCAGATAGCGAAATCAAACCATCACTGCGCGTTTTGCGGGATCGTTGCCGCGAAATCAGCCGCAACCACCCATATGCCAAAAGATATTTGCAGATAATGTCAACAAACGTGGTTGGCGCAAACGGCGTGCGGATACAAGTTCGCAAGCGCAATGACGACAATTCGCTGGACAGCGTTGGCAACCGGATCATCGAACAAGCGTGGCAAGCGTGGGGTCGCGCTGGTTTCTGCACTGTTGATGGCCGCGTATCGTGGGTGCAAGCGCAGCGTCTATTTATGGAAACGCTGGCACGCGATGGCGAAGTGCTAATCCAAAAGATCAAAAACCCAGCCGGAAACCCATTTGGCTTTTCGCTAAAGTTTCTTGAAGCTGATTATCTTGATGAAGGCTATGACGCACGATTGAACAACGGCAATGAAATCCGTATGGGCGTTGAATTAGACAAGCGCACCGGCAAGCCGTTAAACTATTATCTGTTTGAAGATCATCCACATCACGATCAAGGCTATGGCAGCAAGACAAAGCGGCATCATAAGATCGTTCCAGCTAGTGAAATCATCCACTGCTATTTGCAGGATCGCGCTGGGCAGACCCGTGGCGTGCCGTGGATGAGCAACGTATTGTCACGGCTCAAGATGCTGGACGGTTATGAAGAAGCAACGCTGGTCAATGCGCGGGTGGCTGCGTCAAAGATGGGTTTCTTCACAAGCCCCGAAGGTGATGGCTTTGTTGGTGATGATTATGACAATCACGCGCCGATAATGGATGCTGCGACCCCTGGCAGCTTTATGCAATTGCCGACCGGAATGTCATTCACAGCTTTTGATCCGCAAAACCCGACAGACAGCTTTGCAGAGTTTGAAAAGGGAATATTGCGCGGGATCGCGTCCGGTCTTGGCGTTTCATATGTATCGCTGGCAAATAACCTTGAAGGCGTTAGCTATAGCAGCATCCGGCAAGGCACTATCGAAGATCGCGACCATTTCAAAATGGTTCAGCAATTTATGATCGACCAGTTTATTGACCCGATATATCGGGCTTGGCTTGAAATGGCGATAACTGTTGGCCGCGTCAGCTTGCCAATGGGCAAATATGACCTGTTTGCTGATCAAGTTATCTATCGGCCACGCGGTTTTGCTTGGGTTGATCCGGCTAAAGAAATCAACGCCAGCGTCACCGCACTGAACAACGGCATCGTCAGCTTGCAGGATGTGCATTCGCAATATGGCCGCGATACTGAAGAAATCTTTGAACAGATCAATCGCGAAAGCGAACTGGCTGATCGTTACGGCATCGACACCGCTTTTCAGCCGTTCGGCACTAAGTTACCAGCGCAACCATCAATAGACGCGGGGCAAGAAGATGGCGACCTATAAAGGCGTTGAAATCAACTTGAAGCCGACCGAAGGAATGGCAGCGGAAGCGCGTAAATTCAAAAAGTGGCGCGAAGAAGGTGAGCAAGGTGGCACAGCGGTTGCGGTTGCGCGTGCAAATCAATTGGTTAATCGGCAAGAGCTATCTGCCGACATTGTGCGCCGGATGCACAGCTTTTTCAGTCGGCACGAAGTTGACAAACAAGCTGAAGGGTTCAGCGCAGGGGAAGAAGGCTATCCGTCAAAAGGTCGCGTTGCTTGGGCAGCGTGGGGCGGTGATGCCGGTCAAACGTGGGCAAGGGCAAAAGATATGGCTTTGGATAGAATTGACGAAGGCGAACGCGCTGCACCAGATGCGCTTTCGGTTGGTGATTTTGTGTCGTGGGGATCATCCGGCGGCACTGCGCGGGGCGAGATTGAACGCATCGAGCGTGACGGCAGCATCAACGTGCCAGACAGTGATTTCACAATTACCGGCACACCAGATGACCCAGCCGCGTTGATCCGCATCTACCAAAGCACTGATGAAGGCTATGAAGGCACAGATCGCCTTGTGGGTCACAAGTTTAGCACATTGACCAAGATCAATGATCTGCGGTATCTTAGCACAAGCGAGGTAAAGACAATGGACAGACACATTCAAGATATTGTCGAGACTGACGAAAGCGTGACCATTACGTTTGGCAAGTCAGATGCGACACCGCCGGTTGTTGAAACCGCTGGATATAAAGAAGATGAAGATCGCGTTGATCGTGGCGAATTGATGACCCGCGCACGCGCTGCGGATATGGTCGAAGAAGACGACCGCCGCGTCAGAATGTCGATTTCAAGCGAAGAACCTGTTGAGCGTTCTTTCGGTTTAGAGGTTTTGCGTCATAATGAAGGCGCAATTGATTTGTCGCGTTTGAATAGTGGGTCGGCAAACTTGTTGCTTGACCACGATCAAACCAAAGTAATTGGTGTCATTGAAAGAACTTATTTGGATCAATCTGATCGCAAGTTGCGGTCGGTAGTTCGCTTTGGAAAAAGCGCACTGGCTCAAGAAGTTTATCAAGACGTCAAGGATGGTATCCGGAGCAATGTCAGCATCGGTTATCAAATCCGCCAAATGGAAGACAAGAGGGCTGACGGGACGGTCGGCATTTCATCTTGGTTGCCATACGAAGCCAGCATTGTGAGCGTTCCGGCAGATGCCGGAGTTGGCGTTAATCGTAATGCTAATTTTGTCGAACCTACTATCAAGTCAAAGGAAAAAGTTATGACTGAAGTAAATCACGATGAAATCCGTGAGGCAGCCGCAGAAGCAGCCAAGCGCGATTTCCAAAAGAATGCCAGCGAGATCATCAATCTTGCTGTTAAACACAACCGCCGCGATCTAGCCGATCAAGCTATCGGTGCTGGTCAGTCTGTTGCACAGTTTCGCGCAACATTGCTTGACGCAATTGGCGAAGGCAAGCCACTAGAGCAGTCAGCCGGTGCGGTTGATATGTCAGAAAAAGAACAGCGGTCATATTCATTCATTAAAGCTGTTCGCGGCTTGGTGAACGGTTCTGGCTTGCAGGGTCTTGAGCGTGAAGTTTCTGAGCAGATTGCAAAGAACAATGGCCGCGAAGCACGCGGTTTCTACGCACCAGACAGCTTTTGGGGCGGCAAGCGTGACCTGACTGTTGGCACAGCCACAGCCGGTGGTCACTTGGTCGGCACAGATCATCTTGGTGATCAGTTTGTTGATGCCCTGCGTTCGCGCTTGGTGTTCAATGAGCTTGGCGCACGCTTTATGACTGGCCTTAAAGGTGACGTTGCTATTCCAAAACTGGCAACTGGTGTTTCAGCCGGTTTCGTTGCTGAGAATGGCGCAACATCTGAAGTCAACGCTGTTTTCTCACAGATCACAATGTCACCAAAATCATTGGGTGCATTTACAGATATCAGCCGCTTGCTGATGATCCAGTCTGACCCATCTGTTGAGCAAATCATCCGCGATGACCTGTTAAACGCAATTGCACAAAAGGTTGAAGATGTTGCTATCGAAGGCGGCGGTTCTAATGAGCCAACCGGCATCACCGGAACAGCCGGTATCGGTTCAGTCGCAATCGGAACCAATGGTGGCGATCTGACTTGGCAGGCAATCACTGATCTGGTCAAAGAAGTCGAAGTTGACAACGCTGCAATCAACGGCAACACCCTTGCCTATCTGACCAACCCGAAAGTTAAGTCACATATGGCTTCAACTTCAAAGGTTGCGTCAACAGACAGCGTAATGTTGCTGGATGCACCTTGGAACAGCCTTTATGGTTACGACCTTGCGATCACCAACAACGTGCCATCTGACCTGACAAAAGGCACACTTTCAACTGCATCTGCAATGATCTACGGTGATTTCAGCCAGTTGATGATGGGCTTCTTCAGCACACCAGACATCTTGATCGACCCTTACACCGCAGGAAGCACAGGCGCGGTTCGTATACGCGTGATGCAGGAGCTTGACATCGCCGTACGTCATAGCCAGTCATTCGCTGCGTGTCTCGACATTGATGCCTAAATAACTAGCGGGGCGGCTCCGGTCGCCCTGCTTTTCCCATAGGGGTGAATGATGAAAATCAAGTGTAAACGTAATATTCTAATCGGCGGTAAAGCGCACGAAGTTGGCGATATTGTCGAAGTGGCTGAAAATGTAGGTTTCGATTTGGTCAATACCGGCAAGGTCGAAGTGGTTGAAGATAAAGTTGGTATCACTGATCGGGCAATTGGCCTAACAAAGAAATCAGCGGCCAGCCTAGTAAAGCGGAACACAAAGAAAAATGCCAAATAGATTGATCAAAATCACAACGATCAAAGACTGCCAAGCGGGATCAGTCGGCATTATGCTTGCCGGTGAAGATCACGATGTTCGCGAAGATGAGGCGAACAAGCTGATTGATCGGGGTTATGCAAAGCTGTGGTCAGCTAAAAAGGCAAAAGCCGCTGAAGTGGATGCCGACTAATGGCTGTCGAAACCGCAGATGATCGCGCCATCTTCATTGGCGTTGACGATTTTGGGGTTGCAGCAACCTATTCGGGCGGCACTATCAATGGCATATTTGACAACGATTTCGTTGAGGTTGACGCTGGTGGGGGCGTTGGCTTTGCATTACAACAGCCACGGTTCGTTTGCCGCACCGCAGACGTATCAACCGCCGCTGAAGGCGACACTATCACGATCAACGCGGTGGACTACACGATGCGGATTGTGCAGGATGACGGCACTGGTATGACCACGCTGGTCTTGGAGAAACAATAATGGCGCACGTTCGGCAGCAAATCCGCGACCAGATCGTGACCGCGCTAACGGGATTGACCACAACCGGCAGCAACGTATTTCGCAGCCGTATTTTCCCGCTGGAACAGACAAAGCTTCCGGCACTTTGCATTTTTACCAAGAGCGAAGCCACTGAGTTTGATACAATCACTTTGGCGCGTTCGGTAAATAGGGTTCTTGACGTTGCTGTTGAAGCATACGTTTCTGGCACAGCGAATTATGACAATTCGCTTGATACTATTGCGGTCGAGGTTGAAGAAGCCATTGCCGCTGATGTGACGCTAAACAATCTGGCAAAAGATGCACAGGTTGTTGCGTTTGAGGCTGATTTTTCGGGTGACGGTGAACAGCCGGTGGCCGTTGGTCGGTTTACAATATCGGTGCAATATCGCACCAAAGAAAATGACGTTGAAACTGCCGTTTAGGAGATTAACCAATGGCGACTTTTAAAGGAAACGATGGGTCAGTCCTAATCGGCACTGACGTAATGGCTGAAGTGATCAGCTTTTCACTGGATGAAACCGCTGACACAATTGAAGATACAGTTATGGGCGATACTGCTAAAACATATCAAGCATCATTCAAGGATTTCACCGGTACTGTTGAAACATATTTTGACGATACTGACACAGCGCAAACAAACTGCCGCGCTGGTGATAGCATCACTTTGAACTTGCAAATGGAAGGCAACACATCTGGCGATCATAAGCTGACAGGTTCAGCGATTGTCACCAGCTTTTCACTTGGCGTCACATCTGATGGCATCAACACCGCCACCTACAGCTTTCAAGGCACTGGCGGCTTAACTGAAACAACCGTTTAAGGGGTAAAAAATGGGCTTGGGAGAACAGATCGCCGCAAGGCGTAACCGCGACCGAAAGGTCATTCGGGTTGATGAGTGGGGCGAAGATGGGCAACCATTGGTTATTTATTCTGGAGCCATTACCGCTGGAGACATTGACAAGCTGCAAAGAAAGCACAAAGACTTTCTGAACAATATGACGATCAGCGGAATGGTTGATCTGATTATTACCAAAGCTGAAGATGTTGATGGCAAGCGGATGTTCACGCTAGAAGATAAAATGCACCTAATGGGCGATAGCGTGGCCTTGATTGCTGATATTGCTGGCCGTATGTTTGGCGATGTTGAAACTGTCGAGGACGCTGAAAAAAACTAAAGGGCGACCCGTTGAGGCTGAATATGCTGGCCTTGGCGGATCGCCTACACAAAACACAGGCCGAAATTGAAGAATTGACGCTGACAGAACTGAATGAATGGTTCGCTTATTTTAAGGTGATCGAAGATGGCAAATCAAAATCTTAATTTTACCATCACCGCGAAAGACCTTACACGCGGCACGTTCCGCAAGTTAAACCAATCGTTAGGGCTTGTTCGCAAAGCATTATTCAACTTCAAGGTCGGTCTGACTGCCGTTGCTGGTGCGGCTGGTATTGGCTTGCTGGTCAAGTCATCACTGCAAAGCATCGACACGCTTGGCAAGACAGCGCAAAAGCTGGGCGTAACCAGTCAAGCACTGCAAAAGCTGCGATATGCGTCTAATCTGGCTGGCGTGGAAACGCGCACAGTCGATATGGCGGTGCAACGGTTTACGCGGCGTTTGTCTGAGGCGGCTAACAATACCGGCGAAGCTAAAGATGCGCTGAAAGAACTTGGCTTAAATGCCAAAGAACTAGCCAAACAACCACTTGATAAGCAAATGCTAAAGCTGGCTGATGCTTTTGATCAAGTGCAAAGCAGCGGCGATAAGGTGCGACTTGCGTTTAAACTGTTCGACAGTGAAGGCGTGGCGTTTGTAAACACGCTGGAAGGCGGCAGCGCAGCCCTGCGACAGATGTTCCAAGAGGCCGAAGGGCTTGGCTTCATTTTATCTAAAAGCGCGGTCAAGGGCGTTGAGCAAGCCAATGATGCCTTTATGAAACTGAAAACTATGCTTGGTGGGGTGCTTAATCAATTAGTTGCCGGTCTTGCGCCAGCATTTCAAGCAATTGCAGAAACAATAAGAGTTAAACTTGTAAATGCTATTAAAGAAGCTGGCGGCATTGAAAAATTCGGTCGCAGCCTTGCGCTAACTGTTGTTGGGCTGTTCAAAAGTGCAGCGCAAGCCATACAAGATTTTACAAACGAAACCATTAGACAACTAAATAGAGTTATTGCCTTTAGCGTTGAAATTGGCAAAAAACTTGATATTGATTGGGCAAAAAAACTTGAACCAATGAACGTCAAAGATTTAGGTCTTGTTGGTGCTTTTGAAGAATTAGAAGCAAGAATAAGGGCGACCCAAGCTGCAAATGATATTTTTGGGCAAAGCACAGAAACAAACAGCGAAAAAACTAAAACATATCGCAAGCAATTGATGGACTTGGCTGAAGCTGCAAAAGACGTGCAAAAGAATATGGAAAGCGCAGCGGTGCGCGGTATCAAGTCGCTTGAAGATGCGCTTGTTGATGTGACTATGGGAACCGCCAGCGCGAAAGATGCATTCAAGTCAATGGCGCGGTCAATTATTAGCGATCTGATCCGCATCAATATTCAGAAAAACATCACAGCACCGCTTGCGGCTGGTATGGCTGGCGGTGGCAGCGGGTTGGTTAGTGGCATCGGCAGCTTTATCGGCGGCTTGTTTGGCTTTGGTGGGGGTAAAGCAGTCGGTGGTGCTGTTCGTGGCGGTCAATCTTATATGGTTGGCGAACGCGGCGCAGAAATGTTTGTGCCAAATCAAAGCGGGTCTATAGTGCCAAACAACAAGCTGGGTGGCGGCGGTGTTACTGTCAACCAGACCATTAACCTATCGGCTGGTGTATCGCAAACAGTACGCGCTGAAGTGATTGGGATGTTGCCGCAAATACAAGAAGCATCAAAGGCGGCGGTGCTTGAAGCAAGACGGCGTGGCGGTTCATACGCAAGCGCATTTGGGGCATAGTTATGGCTGAAACTTATCCATTAGCATTTCCAACGCAAACAGGGGTGGCGCGGGTTGAGATTACCGCAACAGACGTTGTTTCGATAACTCAAAGCCCGTTCACATTATCACAGCAAGTCGTTCGGCACGCTGGCGCACGTTGGTCAGCTATGATTGCAATACCGCCGGTCAAGCGCGAAGACAGTGAATATTGGAATGCTTTTTTGTTGCGACTGCGTGGTCAGTTTGGCACTTTCTTGCTAGGCGATCCAAATGCAGCAACGCCACGCGGAACGGCGGCATCTGCGGCTGGCACGCCGGTCGTCAATGGTGCAAGCCAGACTGGTAACGAGTTAAACATTGACGGTTTGCCAACATCGGCAACTGGCTATCTGAAGGCTGGCGATTATATCCAGCTTGGCAGTGCAGCATCGGCGCGGCTTTATAAAGTGCTTGAAGATGTAAACAGTAACGGCAGCGGCGAAGCCACGTTGAACTTGTGGCCGGATTTGCGGTCATCACCGGCTGATGGCGCGACTGTTGTGGTCAGTAACGCAAAAGGGCTGTTTCGTTTGGAAAGCAATGACGCAACGTGGTCAATCAATAATGCTGGGTTTTATTCAATCAGCTTTTCAGCGGTTGAAGCATTATGAGCCGCAGCGGTGTTCCATCCGAATTTGCGACCGACAGCTTCACCGGCTTTCTGGCGGCTGAACTTGAGTTTGACAGTGGCACGCTGCGGGTCTGGAACGGTTACGGCAATCTGACAATTGGCGGCGACACCTATACCGGCGGCGGGGCAATAATTAAGGTTTCTGCTATTGAAGAAACTGCGGAGATTGGTGCTAAAGGCATTTCAATGACGCTTGATGGCATTTCCGCAAGCATCTTATCAACAGCCTTATCAGAAAATTATCAATATCGGATCGCAAACATCTATATCGGCGCAATCACCAGCGGCACAGTTAGCAGTTATAAAGTGTTTTCTGGCCGGATGGATGTGATGAGCATCACCGAAGATGGCGATAGCTGCACAATCACAATGACTGCCGAAAGCCGATTGATTGATTTGGAACGGCCACGCTTGCGCCGCTGGACATCCGAAGATCAGAAAGGGCTTGATGCCACTGATAAAGGCTTTGAATTTGTCAATTCGTTGCAAGAGGCATCTATCAAATGGGGCGGCTAGTAGATTGGCCGACACGCTTGAACGATCATATCGAAGAATGGCGGCATAAAAAATTTGAATGGGGCAAGGCAGATTGCGCTTTGTTTTGTTTGTATGCAGAAAAAGCCATTTGCGGATCGTCACGCTTTGATGATTTTATCGGCAAATATCGTTCCGCAGCCGGTTCTGCTAAGGCGTTGCTAAAGATAGGCGCGGGTGATCTTGCGACCAGTGTCGGGGCTAGGTTGCGCGAAATAAAGGTGCTTGAAGCGCAGCGCGGTGATGTTGCGCTAATAGACACGCCGCTAGGTGATGCGCTATCATTGGTAGTCGGTGATAAGGTTGCCGCAATGAGCAAAGATGGTTTGATTTTTCTGCCGCTAATGTCGGCAAAGAAAGCGTGGAAGGTGTAAAATGCCACAGGCGGTTATTCCAGCATTAGTCGCAACAGCCGCGACTGCCGGTACAGCTTACATCGCTGGCACAGCCATCACGATGACATATCTTGCTGGCACGTTTGCGGTCAATCTTGCACTGACCGCCGCATCACAAGCCCTTGCGCCAAAGCCAAAGCAGCCAAACATCGGTGGCGGCGGCAATGGTGGCGTTGACCAATCAAAGACAATAACAGCGCGATCATCTAATGCCACCCGCAAGCTGATCTATGGCGAAACTCGCGTTGGTGGCACATATGCTTTCATTGAGGCGACTAACAACGATCAATATTTGCATTTGGTTATTGTTCTGGCGGCGCACGAATTAGAACAATTCACCACAGTGTTTTTTAATGATGAGGCTTTAACGCTTAGTGGCAGCAACGTCACCAGCCCGTCAAAATATAATGGCCTAGTTGATATTTATCCGGTGACTGTGGGCAATGCTAGTAATATTCCAGCACCATTGCTTGCGCTTTCAAACTGGACAAGCAATCACAAGCTGACAGATCAAGGCTATTTATATGTGCGGCTTCAATTTGATCCTGATGTTTTTGAACAAGGTTTGCCAAATATTAGCGCAAAGGTCAAAGGTCGAAAAATATATGATCCGCGCACGACCACAACTGTTTGGAGCGAAAACCCAGCTTTGGTCATTCGCGATTATTTGACTGACACTGTTTATGGCTTGGGTGCAACGGCATCGGAAATAGATGATGCCAGCTTTATTGCTGCGGCTAACGTCTGCGAAGAAAGCGTTGCTTTGTCTGGCGGCGGTACTCAAGACCGGTACACATTCAACGGCGTTGTTGATACGCAGAACACGCCGCGCAGCAATCTTGAGCAAATGCTGACAGCTTTGAACGGTTCGCTTTATTACAGCAATGGCAAATGGTCGCTGCGTGCTGGTGCGTATGTAACGCCGACAGTGACGCTTGATGAAGATGACCTTGCATCTGGATTGACCGTCACCACCGCTATTTCTGCGCGTGACAGCTTTAACGCTATCAAAGGGCAGTTTGTTAGCCCAGCCAGCGACTATCAAGCCACAGACTATCCTGCGATCACTAGCAGCACGTTTGAGACTGAAGACAACGGCGAACGCAGATATTTAAACCTTGATCTGCCATTTACTGACAACGCTGCACGCGCACAGCGTATTGCAAAACAAATTTTATTTAAAAACCGGCAAGAAATCAGCTTGCGTGCAAAATTCAAGATGAATGCGTTTCAGTTTCAAATCGGCGACACTGTAATGATCACAAATGCGCGGCTTGGCTTTACGCAAAAGGTCTTTGAAATAGTAAGTTGGAAGCTGAATTTTGACGTTAATGAAGTCACAGTCGATTGCGAACTGACTGAGACAAACAGCGCAGTTTATGATTGGTCGGCTGAAGAAACAGCGTTTGCACAAGATAACACGACTTTGCCAGACCCGTTCACTATTCCGGCACCAACTATCACGCCATCCGACACGCTTGAATTGTTCAACCAGCAAGCGATTTCGGTGCTGATCGTGGATGTTGCTTCAACGTCCATTTATGCAAGGCAGTTTGAAGTCGAAGCAAAGCTGTCAACTGAAACAATCTATAAGTCGCTTGGCATTGGTGCGGGGCAAAGGTTCACGCTGACTAACGTGAAGGCAGGCGGCGTTTATGACATTCGCGCAAGGTCAATCAATTCACTTGGCATCAAATCCGCTTTTGCAACAACCACGCACACAATTGTCGGGCAAGCTGCGGCTGCGTCTGATGTGACTAATTTCAGCGTGAATGTAGTGGGGTCAAATGCAGACTTAAGCTGGACAGCAAGCACTGATCAAGATTTGTCGCATTATATCATCCGGCATTCGCCTTTGACCACTGGCGCAACATTTAACAACGCGCAAACCGTTGTTAAGAAAGTGCCAAGACCAACAAACACAGTGGTCACACCGGCCAAAACCGGCACATATTTTGTCACAGCGGTCAACAAGTTTGGCGTGCCAAGTGTCAATGCTGATAGCAGCGTGGTTCTAGTTGATGATATTAGCGGGTTGAATTTATCCAACAGCCTGTCAGAACATACCGGCTTCACTGGCACTAAAACAACTTGCGTTGTTGTTGAAGATACGCTGCGACTTGATACGACTAACCTGTTTGATAGCGTGGCTGGCAATTTTGATGACGCGACTGGTTTATTCGGTGGCGGCACTGGTTTTGTGGCATCATCCGGCACATATGATTTTGCAAATTATATCGACCTTGGCGCAGTATTTACAGCGCAAGCCACCGCAACGCTAAAATTCACGCAGTTTTCACAGCATACCGGTACACCGGCCAGCGGTGCAACTGACGTTGATCTGTTCGTTAGCACAACGCAAGACGATCCGGCTGGTTCGCCAACTTGGACAGCTTATCGGCAATTCGTGGTTGGCACATATACGGCAAGAGCGTTGCGATTTAGGGCTAATTTAACCAGCACTGACAGTCAAGAAACGCCAGCCATATCAGAACTAACTGCCGAAATCAGATTGCCAACGCGCACAGAAAGCGATAATGATATTCAAAGCGGAACTGGTGGAAAAGCAATCACGTTCACAAATGCCTTTAAAGCATTGCGTGCAGTGTCAGTTTCGGTTGGGGATATGCAATCTGGCGATTATTATGGTATAACCAATAAATCAGCAACGGGTTTCACGATCACGTTTTATAATAGCAGCAACGTGGCGGTGGATCGCTTGTTTGATTATGTTGCAACGGGGTTTTAAATGGCACAGCACGATTATGTAATTGCAAACCAGACTTTTCCAGCAACGCGCACAGATATAAATAATGCGCTTGGGGCGGTTGTTAGTACAAACGCAGGGGCTAGTGCGCCAAGCACGACATATGCTTATCAACTTTGGTATGACACCGGCAACGACAATTTAAAAATGCGTAATGCCGACAATGACGCTTGGATCACTTTGTTTTTATTTGATCAAACTGCGGATACGGCAGAAACGGCGGCTGGCGGCGGTGCTGGATATTTCCAAGGCGAAAACGGTGCGACCGGCGACACGACCAATGGCAAGGGTGACATTTTCCGCGTTCACGAACAGGAATTAAACACTGATGTAACAATAGCCGCAGCCGATAATTCGCTTTGTGCGGGGCCGCTAACTATAGGCTCATCAACAACGCTGACAGTCAGTGGAAATCTAACGGTGGTATAAATGGCTAGTATTCTTAATGTAGACCAGATAAACAACGCGGCGGGAACGTCTGCTGTTACGATTGACAGCAGCGGTAATGTGCAGATTGCGGGTCACGTTGTGCAAGTTGTAAATGTTACTTATAACACAGGTGTTACTATAGCTTCCACAGGTGCTGCTATCGAAACAGGCTTAGCTGCGACAATAACCCCTAAATTTAGTACGAGTAAAATTCTAATTTTAGCCAACCAAAACATCCAAGTTAGTGGGGCGAATTATGCTCAAGTAGTTTTGAGAAAAGGCACAATAGCAAGCAATACAATTCTGGCGATTATGTCTTCTCCAGAGGGTTACACTAATTCAACAGACGAATCTGTTAACACTATTCCAATGTGCTATGAAGATAGCCCTGCAACAAACTCTGCAACCAGATACTTTTGTTCAATGGAGCTATTGACTGGCGGTTCAGCGTACGCTCAAACTTCTAGTAATGGTACTTCGGTTAGCACAATGACCCTAATGGAGATTGCACAATGAGTACGCTCTATGTTGATACAGTCACCGAAAAGACCAGCGGCAACGGTGTGCAAATTGCGGGTCACGTTGTGCAAGTCAAGTCTTTGGGAATAACAACAGGTGCTTCAGCTTCTACAAGTTCGTTTACAAACTTAACTTCAGAAAACATAACTATAACCCCCCTTAATGCTAACAGTAAAATACTTGTACTGCTTCACGTTGAGGTTGCAAACTCAGGCGGGGCAAATAACGACAACGAAAATGCGTATAGAATTGTGCGAGATATAAGCGGCGGTTCTTCTGATGTGCAAATCCAGCTAAACCACCATAGAACTTATGATTATGGTGCAAGCGGTGTTTATCAACATACTAGCGGAAACTGGATGGTTTTAGACAGTCCTTCGACCGCATCCCAGATAACATATAAATTACAAGGCAAAGTAGTCACCAATGCTAATGCGGAGATTTTAAGCATACCTAGTGCGGGTGATTGTTGGACAGTAATGGAGATTGCCCAATGACGAGTATTCTAAAGGTCAATCAAATCCAGAACACGGCGGGTACTACTGCACTAGAGATTGATAGCAGTGGGCGTATTTTGACACCAGCTAGACCAGCGTTTCGTGTTCACGGAACATCGACAACGTGGACAAACTTTGTTTCTAATACAAAACTTAGTTTGTTGACTTCAGTTGATTACAACATTGGTAATTATTACAACACTACAAGCCACGAATTTGTAGCACCCATTAATGGTTTGTATCATTTCTTTGGTCGTCTTTATGTTAATAACACCACCAACTTTTCTGATTTTTTTATTAGTATAGATGACGGTTCGTTGGATGCTTCTCTTTATTGGCACTCCAGCGAAGATGCCACTATAGACCAGTCACAAACTTTTAGTGAAGTTATACAACTTACCGCAAATCAGACAGTCTCTATTAAAGGAAATTCTGGCGCATATTTTCCAAATTATAGTGGTTTTGGCGGTTATTTATTAGGATAGGAGACAGATATGGCATCAATATCAGAAGCCTTAACCGAATTAGGCATCACCGAATGGGTGTTGCGCGGCGAACCCACCACTGAGGCTGAGTTTAACGAGATGTTTCGCAAGGTCACTGGCGCAGACGCTAATGGTTCAGCTATTGAAAGCAGCAACCCAAGTGAATGGGGAACTGATTGGTCAGCCGTCAGCGCAAAGCAAGCAGAACTAGCCGCAGCGGAGCCTATGAAATTGTTGCGTGCAGAACGTGACCGCTTGATTGCATCGACTGACTGGTGGGCATCTAGCGATCTTACAATGACCGAAGCACAAACTGCGTATAGGCAAGCGTTGCGTGACATTACAGCAAGCGCAACATCATTAGACGATGTGTCTTGGCCGACAAAACCATAGGTGATCTATGAACGAAGAAACAAAGGTCGTTGTTGATGTTGTCGCTGGCAGCGTAACCGTCACGGCAATGATGGATATTGTGCCGGAAGCAACTGCCTTGCTAAGTTTGGCTTGGGTCTGTGTCAGGTTGTGGGAAACTGAGACCGTCAAGTTTTTGACTGGCCGAAAAGACGATGTTTAAAGCAATCGTTTTGGCTTGCGTAATAGGCGCACCGACTGATTGCACAGAATATCATTCATTTATTTACAGTGAAACGCGGGAAGCTTGCCGATCCCGCGCTATGATTATGGCAAAGGACATTGGGAGCATTGCTAACTTGATGCCGATGAAGTGGCGGTGTCAGCCTTTAAAAAAGGGGCAGCTTACCAATGGAACCAGTTTCGACCGTTTTGACGGGCATCGCGCTTCTTAAAAGCAGCGTTGATTTCATAAAAAGCAACATATCCACAGCACAAGATATCGGGCAAATCGCCGGTCAGATTGATGCGATGTTTACCGGCCAAAAGCAAGTTCAAGAGGCAAGCAATAAAAAGACAGGTATGGGTCTGGCTGACCAATTTGGCGTGCAGTCGGTTGCAAAGGAAATGATTGACGCAAAGCTGGCAGCGGAACAGGTTGCCGAAGTCGCGCGGATGGTTGACTTCAGATTTGGTCACGGCACTTGGGCATCTATACTGGCAGAACGGCAAAAGCGTATCCAGCAAGCCAAAGAAGCGCGTGCAGCGCAGCGAAAGATAGAACGCGAACGCCAGCAAGAGATGTTTGAAAATTTCAAAATAGGGGCTATTGCTGTCGGGCTGGTTGTGGTTATCATTGGGCTGTTTATCGGCGTATTAACAGCAACGGCTGGTGTCATTGTTAAATAGTGCAACTGCAACGGGATTGATGGGGGAACACATTGCTTTGTCTGCGATATTGTCTATGGGCTGGAAAGCAACGCATTGCCCAATGGATAAAATTGATGCGCTGGCATTCCTTGACCAGACTTTTTTACGCATACAAGTCAAGACTGCTAGTCTATTGGGTAATAAAGATGGTCGATCTGCGCGTCACCATTTCCAGCTTGGTCACGGCTGCAAAACGAAACATTTGCCAAAGAAAGAAGATTATGATGTTTTGTGCCTTGTTTCACCCGATGCCAGACGGTGCTTGTTCTTGCCGGTTACGTCAGTACGGCAATACAGTATGCGCTTGCCGGAAACGCGTTTCACAAAGGATGCGGAACGCGATAGCTGGGATAAAACGCTGGCTGTTATTCTGGAGATGAGAAAATGAATATGGATCAATTACGGGAAGAAATAG
>Ga0208767_1001511_pt1 | contig 18454 bp, 11 predicted proteins | sample VirMetDEL_Mar_21_FD_184514 | JGI IMG/M metagenome (GOLD analysis project Ga0208767, IMG submission 184514) | Aqueous microbial communities from the Delaware River and Bay under freshwater to marine salinity gradient to study organic matter... | ecosystem: Environmental > Aquatic > Marine >... | reverse complement strand
CTACGCTTGTCTAATATTAAAGTCGCTGAGTTAGCGCAAATAATGAGAAATCAATCTAAGTGGATTAAACACTAATATATGCCTAAGTTAACAAGAAACTTCTTAAAGGGACGCATGAATAAAGATGTTGATTTACGTCTTGTTCCTGCAGGCGAATACCGCGATGCTGTAAATATTCAAATATCAACTTCAGAAGGTCAAGATGCGGGCGCTATAGAATCTGTATTTGGGAATGATAAAATACAGTCTAAAGCAGGCGGCGGCAACTGGGATAATAACTATGGAGCTTCCGGAGCGCCTACTGTAATAGGTAATGCTAGAGATACGCAAAACAATAAAATATATTTTTTTATAACCAGCAACATTGACGCTATAATTGAATATGATAAAGCCACGGGTCATATAGCTCCTGTAATTATAGATGCAAGAACGTCTGGCGCTGTTTTAAATTTTAACGCTGACAATATGATTACCGGTGCAAATATTGTCGATGGCATGTTGTTTTGGACAGATAATTTAAATGAGCCAAGAAGGCTTAACATTGAAACTTTTAAAACAGCAACCGCTACTACATTGGGTAGCGATACAACATTTGCAGGAAATACTACTCATGTATATGGCCGAGCGGCTGACTTTATTGCTGACGATATTACGGTAATTAAAAAATCACCAGAAAGCGCATTAACTATAGATGTTGGCTCTTCGGTAAAAAGCACTTTAGGCGATTTAAACCCTGTGGGTACCGCTGTAAATCCGGTAACTACATCTTTTAATTTTTCAGACGTTGCAAATGATGATACGGCAGTTGGTCCGCTTACCTTAAGTTCAGCAATTGGATATTATGATGATAACCCTGAACGGGTGGTTGTTTTAAACGCTTCAAAAACTCAAGCAGATAAAACAATTAGTAAATACCGCGTTGTAGCAAATATAGACAGAACTTTCGGGAGTGCTACCAGCACTTCTGTTAAGCTCGATATTCAGCAGATGTCTAATGACATACCAAATGAAAGCTTAACTTGGGAGTTTAAATTACTAGAGGACGATGCGGTATTTGAGAACGATATACCTAGGTTTTCGTACCGCTATAGATTTACTGACGGTGAATATTCTCCATTTGCGCCATTTTCAAAAGCTGCTTTTGCGCCAGGTAAATTTAAATATTCAAGCGAAGAGGGGATAAATTCTGGTATGGAAAACAATATTAGGCAGATTTATCTTTCTAGTTTTTCAACAACGCCAGCCGACGTTGATAAAGTAGAAGTTTTATATAAAGGATCCAAGTCTGAAAATGTTTATGTAGTTCACGAATTTGATTACGATTTTAGTGCCAACCCTCAACCTGTGTTATCTTTAACACTATTAACAGATAAATTAGGTAGAGTTGTCCCATCAAATCAATCTTTAAGATTATTTGACGCAGTACCCAGAAAAGCATTAGCTCAAGAAGTTGTAGGGAATAGATTAGTTTATGGTAACTATTTAGAAAACTATGATTTAACTACAGATGACGGTAGAGTAAGTGCAACGCAGTCTAATACAGCTACGGCTTCGGATCCTATCGGCGCTCCGTCTGTTAAATCAGGTAGAGACTATACTATAGGTATATCTTGGTTAGACGAGTTTGGAAGAGAATCCCCGGTATTAACTTCTTCGGATAGTAGTGTTTTAATTAAAAGAAAGCAAGCTGCTAAAATAAATAAACTAAGAGCAAGTATAGCCGTAGGGTCTTATACAGCTCCTAGCTGGGCTACACATTACAAATGGTATATAAAAGAATCTAGAGGTGAATATTATAATTTAGCTTTGGACAGGTATTATAATGCCGAGGACGGTTCCGTGTGGTTATCTTTTCCTTCTTCTGAAATAAACAAAGTAAGAGAAGGCCAGCATATATTTCTTAAAAAAGAGCACAACTCGAGCTCAGCTGTTTTAGAAAACAACAAATTTAAAATACTAAACATAGAGAAGTCCGTACCGGATTATTTAGCTAATAAGCACGTACCAGCTTCGTTCGCTGAGTTGGCTTCTAATAATGTCGGGGCAAACGTTTTTCAAGGTTTTGAAGTAGGAGAAAATAAAGTAACGTTTTTTGGACCCACAGCAGATACAGCACAACCGGCTACTAATGAAAATAACAATGTTAATTTTTATTCTTCTATTAAGGAAGGTGCTTTAATAGAATTTAAAGATAAAAATGGATACGGAGCATCTAAAAAATATACGATTAAAAGCGGCGGGCCTTTAGGTATTATAGAATCATTTCAATTTAACGGCGTTAATAGTACCAAGATGGCTAAATATGAAATAGTATTAGAAAGTACCATTGAGGACGCTTGGTTAGCAAGTTTAGCGGACAAAGAAGAATTTAAAGCCGTTGTTTACCATAAAGAAAAGAAATTTTTACCAGAGTTTAACGGTAGGTTTTTTGTAAATATAGCGAAAACCGCTGTGTTAGAAGATAAAATTGGCGCGGCTTTTACCGATCTTAACGCTTTAGAAACAGACACTGATTTTGTAATATCCACTACCAGCGCTGGTATAGATGCTAATAACGTAACTCATATATTGTTAGAAGATCTAGACGCCGAGGCACCTGACGCTAGCCCACCTGATGATACGGATACTTTTAAATTATTTTGGATAGATTCCGACGGGACCGGAGCTAATTCTCCGAACGAAAAAGCTGTAAAATTTTTACATAAATTTGTTCCTGGGGTTTCTTTTAAATTTAAATACGCTAATAATATAGTCAGCCCAACAACCTATAAGCTGGTTAGCAAGGTAGCGGGAACTGAATACGACAGAACACCTACAGATAGCCCGGCTACAGGCTCTTCAAATTTAGGAGACGGCATCTGTTACACCTTAACAATGGATAAGCCTCGTGAAGAATCAACTAGCGGTTTAAATGTAATAGGTATAAGATTATTTAAAGAGGTTGATAAACCGGATATAGACCAGTTAACATCAACCAATCCAGCGGTATTTGAAACCGAGCCTTTAGATATAGCGGACGTTGATTTATTTTACGAAGCTTCTGGCAAAATCGCGAAAAGTAATATCACCAGTGTTGCAGATATTGATTGGTTTAATTGCTATACATTCGGCAATGGTGTTGAATCAAACCGTATTAGAGACGATTTTAACGCGCCGATTGTTGGTAATGGTGTAAGAGTAAACGCTAAGTTAGATGAGCCGTTTAAGGAGACTAGAAGAGGTTCTAGCATGACGTTTAGTGGTATTATAAATAATATTACTAATGTAAACAACTCCAACCAATTCTTAACAGCTGAAGATATATTTAAAGACCTTAACCCGTCTTATGGTACAATACAAAAGCTACATGCTAGAAACTCTGACTTAATTGCTTTATGTGAAGATAAAGTAATAAGAGTTCTCGCTAATAAAGACGCTTTATTCGAAGCGGACGGAAGACCAGCTTTAACAGCCACACCTAATGTATTAGGTCAAGCGGTGCCTTTTGCTGGAGAATATGGTATATCTAAAAACCCAGAGTCTTTTGCATCGTATGGATTTAGAGCGTACTTTGCCGATAAAGCACGTAGAGCTGTTTTAAGGCTATCTGCTGATGGTTTAACCGTTATATCTGATAAAGGTATGCGTAACCATTTTACTGATCATTGGGATGATTCCAATGTTCCTGCTAAACTATGTGGTTCTTTTGACGAAAGAAACGAGGTTTACAATATAGTTACGGACACTAATGAGCAGGTGTCTTTTAGTGAGACTGTAAACGGGTGGCCCACAAGATTATCATACCAACCAGAATTTAGTGGTGTTTCTTTAGACAACCAGTTTTTTACTTTTAAAAACGGTTATATGTGGATACACGACAACACTATTAAAAATCTTTTTTACAATGTAGTTGGCGCTAATTCTTCAGTTAATATTGTATTTAACGATTTACCTAGTAATCCTAAAATGTTTAAAACTTTATCTTATGACGGAGCGTTAGGGTGGGACGCAGCTGTTACTATGCAGCCATCGTCGCAAACCGGGTCTGTAACAGATTGGGTTGAAAAAGAAGGTATTTATTATAACTATATAAAGGGCACAAGCTCTAGTGCTAAAGATTTTAATACGCAAGGCATAGGTCAAACTAATGCAGACATAAACTCTGGGCCGATTACATTTGTAAATCCTGTAAATGTAAATGTGCAAGTTGGTGATGCTATTTATAAAAACGGATCATATACCGGTGCGACTGTAAGTGCGATAGCCGCGGATAGATTGTCTATAACACCGTCAACAGCAGTGCAGGTTGACCCCGGCGACTTTATTTATGTTGTTAAGCCTGCGGGCTTATTTACAAATGGGTTGATTGGCACGACAGCTCAAGTGCTTATGACAAAATCAGGCAATACTGGCGGAAGTAACGAATTGTTTTCCGTAAGTGCCGAGATCTTTATAAGCAGCGAATAATACGTAATAATAACTTATAAACTAATTTAATATGGCAAGAGAGGACTACAGCAGGTTGAGACAAACATTCCGTCCGGGTTCGATAGATAGATTAGACAGACGCGATGACGCTATAAGCGCATACGAGGCTAGCTTAGCGGATTATTCAGCCTTTGATTTTGCAAATCCTTATGCAAATTTAACAAATAGGTTTGAAAATTTAACCGTTAATACTCAAGCTGCTGATTTCCAGCAAGCTAATCTAAGACAAAACCTTGCAGATGTAATGGGTATGCAGGGTTCAAGAGGAGGCGGCATGAACGCTGCAAACACGCAAGCGTTGTTAAGACAAGCTAATCAAAGTACTATGGGTGCTTCTTTAGATATTGCAAAACAGGAAAGACAAAACCAAATAACGTCACTTAACCAAGCCACACAGATTGATAGAATGCAAGCGCAGGGCGGGTTAGAGATGCAAAGAAGAGAGTTTGATCGTTTAGGTACTTTATTAGGCATGGATCAAGCTGAGCTAGCTGGTGCTTATGGAGATATAAACGCAGTAAGACAAGCTAACATAGGTTTGGTAGGCGATATAACTCAAGCGGGAGCGCAAATAGCCATGATGGCAAGTGATGAGCGTTTAAAAGAAAACATATTGCAAATTGCGATTAGCGAATCTGGCATACCTATTTACAAATACAACTACATCGGTGATTCAAAAACATATCAAGGCGTTATGGCTCAAGACTTAATTCGCATGGGCCGTGAAGACGCTGTAGCCACAATGGACAACGGTTACTACGGCGTAATGTACGATAAAATTGATGTTGATTTTAAACTAACGCAACATGTCTGATGCAACGCTAATAAAAGGAGCCCAGGAACTAGCCGCCGCTAAAGGCACGGGCGGCGCGGGTATTAAAGCTATTAGTAAAACTGTAAAAGCGGTTGGTGGTGCGGTAGCTAAAGCTATGGCTCCTGATAAAAACGGTAAAATTGGAGAAGACGGCAAGCCTAAAAGTTCAGACGCTGATTTAAAAAAATTAGAGAAAATATTAAAAGCAAACGACTTTAAAGCCGTCGAACTCGATGGTTTTACCCTTGAGGGTAGAAACAAAATGGAGGCTGAGTTAGCGCGAATGAATAAGACTCTTGATGAAGCTGAAACCGTGTTGTATAATAGTGATGTTAATAGCGAAGAATACGAAGAAGCTTATAAACTAAAAAACCGCACAATTTCTGAGTATAAAGCTTTCGTAAAAGCAGGTAAAACGTTAAGAGACTTTAGAGCTAATGAAAGAAATTTTCTTTCGGTTGCGGATAATGGAGACAATATTAGAGGCGGGTATTCTCGAGTAAGTTTAAACTCTGCTAATATTCAAAAAACAATAATGCTTGCTCAGGATAAATGGGCATGGAACTCTAAAGAATTGGATTTTGAATGGAAATACAACGATAAAGAAACACTTAGCCTTTCTAAGGCGTCGGATTATAAACCCATGTCTTTTGATCAGGTAGCTGATATGAAAGTATATCTGCAGGAACAAAAGATAGCAGCTGCTAAGCAGATTAACCCACAAAAACGGGCTGCAATGCACGACGCGGTAACTAGTGAATTAAGAACTGCTTTTTTAGAAAACAAATATGGCCCTCATATGTTAGAAGCTTTAGTAGGTAATGCTGAACTTCCCGAAGTTAATAATATGTTTGAAGAGTTGGATATTAATTTTGCCAACAATGAATTAACTCCACAAGAAAGAATAAAAAGTTTTAAAGACAACGGAGAGGCTGCAATAAATATATTAGCAGATGCTATATTCCCTGAAATGAATCCTAAATTGCCACCCGAAGAAGAGCAAAAAACGCTTGACGATTACGAAAAAAGTATAAAAACATCCGCTTACGCGAAGTATAAAGATATTTCAGCTAAAAACCCTTCACCTATTCCAAGCCGAAAGCTTAACGTAGGAAATGACCGCTTTTTACAATGGATACCTACTACTGATATAACAGATGAAAATGGAGAGGTAAAAACAGTAAAAGTAAATAAGTGGATGTTGGTAAATATAAAAGGCGAAGTCGTTGCACCCGGTGCTGATATCGCATTTGATACTTTAGATGAAGCCTTGGGTTTATTTCCTTTCAGTAAAAAGGTAAAATAAAAAAATTTAATTAATGTATATTAAAAATAATAAAACTTACTCTGATGGTTTAATACAGCTTGCAGCTGAAAACCAAGGAATGAGCATAGAAGAATTTATTTCTCAAAAAGGTTTTACTAAAGACGAATCTAAGGGAAAGCCAACGGATCCACCGAACAAGGACCAGCCGGGGGATCAGAAAGAAGTAAAGACCGATGGGGAATCCAGCTCGGTCAATGGTTCATTGGAGTCACCCGGTCCTAGTCCAACTCCTCAAGCAACCGGGTTTCCTGGGTTAGATTTAGCTGTAGAAGACGCAATGGACGTCCCTAAAACAAAGCTAGATGAATATAAACAAGGTTTAAAGAACATTAACAGGCAAGAGGCTAAATTAGATATAGCTTTGCTTACTATGGGTTATACTGAACTTGGCGGCTTATATGTTCCAACTTCGTCTATACCTAAAAGCGATGGGTCGTTTATACCAGCGACTAATAGAGAAGAGGAATACGCACCCCCTACACTGTCCTCGCTGGGTGGATTGTTAGATATTTATCCAATGGGAACAGAAGAAGAACAAGAAAGGCTAAAAGCCTTTATATCTAACATGGGCAAAGACCCAAGCGATCCTAATTTAAAGCTTCAGTTTACCGCCGACGAAATTAAAAGAGGGTTTGATTTACAATGGGCCGATGAAGAGGAAATTGATCAAGGTTTATTTGAAGCTAAGAACAGATACAGCGACAACTTTATTAATGATATTGAAAACAATAAAGAACGCGCGGAATTTAGAAAACAAGCTTTAAAATTTGGCTCTGAAGATACAGAGTTTAATATAGCCGTAGGTACCGGAGTTGATCCTAAAACAGCTATTTTAAAAGAGTCTGAACGATTAGCAGTAGACGCTGAAAATAACCTTCAAGCAGCCGAAGATCTTGATACAGATACTGAAAAGTGGCTAGAGCGCAAAAACAAATTAGAAAGCGCTATTAAAGCTGCTGAGATGCAATTTAAAACAGCAGATAGATTAGAACTACCTGTAGTTATTGCGCCTAAAGGTTTAGCGTTTAATGAAGAAAAGTATAAAAAAAGCATTGAAGAATATAATGCTATTGTAAAACAAAAAGAAGATGCTTATAATGCTTATATAAGTTTATTTGAAAGCGATGAATATAAGTGGGTAACAAACACTCAAAACAGTTTAATAGAACGTGCTGAAAAAATAGAAAACGAAGAAGTAAGGCTAAGTAAAAAAAGTAAAGATTTAGGTGATACTCAAATTATGATTGATAGTTTGGGTAAAAATTACAGTAAACTTTCCAAGTTTGCTTTTGGTTTAGAAAATGCTTTTTTGGGAAGTTTAGCAGCTGCGGGTGAAGTTGTCGCAGGCGCGTTTCAAGAATTAAGTGAATTTGTTAGAGAAGGTGATGATGTACCAGAAGGTTTTGATTTGAATGTCGCTGTTTACGATGCACTAGAAAAGTTTGAAGGATACGCTATAGATTATAGACAAGATCTTGCTGAGAGGCAAGGATTATTGCCTTATCAAAGAGATTACGACGAAGCTAAAGCTGCAGGTAAAACAGGGGAATGGTATCTAGATGCAACTATTAACGCTGTGCCTACCATAGCGGCTATTTTTATACCTTCAATGAGAGCAAACCGCTTAACAAGATCAACTATTAGAAAAACAGGTAAAGTTTTAACTAAATCTGAAAAACTTGTAATTCAAAAAGGTTTTCAAAAACAAGCGCGGCAATATACCATGCTTACATTTGGCATCATGGAAGGTGGCGGTTGGGCTCAGCAAACTAAAAACACTATTGAACAAAAAGAAGCTCTTCTTATTGATAACAACGCTGAAATTATCAAACTTAAAAAAGAGCTTGCTAATTCTGATAATCCAGAAGAAATACAAAAGCAAATTGACGAAAAAACCGCTCAAATCCGCGAGGAAGACGGCTATTTAAGTCTATCAAATCTTGAAATGGTGCCTATATCTGGACTGCATGCGATTGTAGCTACACAAGCTGAAAGATTAGGTACTTTGCGCCAATTAAACAAAATTCAACAAGGGGTTCGCGGCATTGGGTATCGTACTTTTAGAAAATATGTAAGTATGCCTGTAGCGAAATTTGCAGCAGGTGTAGCCGGCAAAGTTAAAGCTTTAGGGGGTGGAGTTGTTATAGAGGGAATTGAAGAGGGCGCAACGCAAACTTCAAATAATTTTTTAGATCATTATTTAGGTGGTTTAGACGTGCATCTTACTGAAGGCGTTGACGCGGAATTCTTTAGACAAATAGCATTAACTAGTGCAATTCTTAATGGTAAAGGAATGGCGCCGCAGATAAAGAACTCTATTGTTCAGGTATTTAAAACAAGAAGTGACAATCAAAAAGTAGTAGACTTAATAGCAGAGGCGTCTTCTATAACACAGGAGATTAGCGACATTGTAGAATCCGGTAAAGGACCTGAAAATTTAAAAAGAATAAAAGCTTTAGAGCGCCAACGTGACGAAATATATAGAAGTATATTAAGAAGCGATATTGACGCTATAGCTAAAGGAAATGATTTAACTCAAGAAGATTTAGAAGAAATCGCTAAAGCGGATCTTGAGCTTAATAGGCTTTATCAAGAAGCCGCAAGTTTATCAGGAGAAACACAAAGAAGTGAAGAAACAAATAAAGCTCTTGAAACATTAAAATTTAAAATACAAGAGCAAATAGCTATTCGCGAGGGTTTATTAGGCAAAAGCCAGGAAAAAATTAATGAGTTAGCAAAGCAAGCTAAAAATAAAGCTGAGGCAATGCTAAACTATGCAGACTTTGAATACAGTAGGGCGTTTGGTAAAGCAGAAGGTAAAGATAATTACATTGAGGTAGGCAAAGATACAGACATAGACGCTATAGAAAATCTTACCGACGATGAAAAAAAGCAGGTTAAAGCGGCTAGAGAGAAAGGTAACAACGCTTCTTATTTGCTTAGTGGGAAAAGTGTTGTTTATGTTGATAATGTAAACGCGCGCATTCAGTTAGGCGGCGAGGGAGCTAAGTTTGCAGCAAGATCACCGTTACACGAGTTTGGGCATAAATTAATTAGAAAGCTAGGCATTATTAAAGGTGACAAGCTTGTTGGTATTGGCGATAATTTAGTTCAAAACTTACTAGACTATTTACAAATACAAAACGAAAACGGATCTTTAAATAACGACAGCTATCAATTTGCGCAAAATAGAATAGAGCAATATAAGAAAAATAACGAGGGTCAGCACGATGTTGACGAGTTGCTTCAATTATTATCCGACTTAGTAGGTCAAGGTTCTTTACGAAACAGCGCCTTTGGTGAGATTTTTCAAATAAAATCATTTATTAATACAGCTCTATCCAAAGCTAGTGAGCTTGTAGACAAAGATAGTGATTTTGCGCCTTTCTTTAAAATAGATACCGCGCAAGATGCTTTACGGTTTGTAAACCATCAAGCAGATAGATTTTCAGAAGGTAAACAAGTAGCAATGCTGCCACCAGAAGAGGGTGAGGCAAAAGCTTCTATAAGTCAGTTAAATACAAAGCTAGAACAAGATTATGATAATAATCCTAGAAAGCTAGTTAACGACATGCTAACCTTCCCGCTGCAGGAATCTCCTTTTGCAAAAGAAATTGGTGGTATAACAGAAAATATAACTAAAAGATTATATGACCCTATACCTTCTGAGCAAAAACAAACGTTGTCAAGATCAGAGTTTAAAGATGCACTTATTGGTGAAGCGGCAACTTTAGTAACAAATGAATATAAAGTTGGAGAGCAAAGCTTAGATAAGTTTGTTAGCACACGTCTTAACTTAAGAGCGAATAATTTAGCTAGCAGGCTAGGTATAGAGTCTACTATAACAGAAGATGTGTCTGAGCGTAAAGACATTCAGACCGGTGAAGATGTTGCAGAAGCTATAGATAAGCCTGTTGAGGATAAACCGGAGTTTAAAAAATTAACAGCTTATAAAGGCAACCAAGCGTTTATTAGCGAAGATGCAATGCCTGAAGTTGAAAAAACTGTATCTCGTATTGTTGGAGCGCCATCGTTTACTGCTAAATTTGACGAAAGAGCGCCAGATGGTAAACAAGCTTCTAATTTTATAGCCGCCTTAAAGAAACAATTTGGTAATTCTATATTAGTTGATAGAATTAAAGCTAAATCAATAATTAAGTCTAAAACCGGCACGACAGCACAGGCTTTCGAACGCTTTATGTTGCAAAACAAAAAAGCTATTCTTGAAAATATGACTACTACATATTTGCAAACAGCATTTCCACATGCTGTTGAAAAGTCTGTAGACGGTGTTTTTGTACGCTTTCCTGCTTGGGTTGGAAAAAAGATTGATAGAGAAACCACAGGGCAGGGTAACGACCTTGTGCGCCGTGTGCCTAATGTTGCACAAGCTGTTTCCGATGAACAATATTTAGAAGATATTAGAACCAATCCTTTAAAAGATGGTAAAGAAGTAAGATCAGCAGCTAAACAAAATTCTGTATTAAAAGCTATTGCTGAAGAAATGGGTATTGAAATGGTTGTTGACGCTATTAAAGACCCTAACTCAGATATATACAAAGCTTTAGTGCGTAGGCAAGGAGAACTTGGTGTAACAGAAGAGCAAATAACAGCTGTTGAAGCACAAGTACAAGCAGAGCGTGGCAATGTTAAATTTTCTATTGGAGGGGAAGGGTTTACCGCACAACAGTTAAGAGAATTTGCTGACGCTGCTAATTTTGATGTTGAAACCGCTGAAGGTAGAGGTAAGCTTATTAATTTATATTATAAGAAAAAAGGTATTCCTGAAATATATAAATTAGATTCAGAAACGGATATAAATAACTATATAGCAGCTGTTAAAAAGCATATATTACCTTTGCTACCTAAATCAGCATTCTTTTCTAGTGATATAGATAGCGGTAGTAGTGCATTTAGAAGGTCTAGTAGATTTGTAGGTGATAAAAACCTTGACACGTATTTTATTAATAAAATTAATGAATTAAGAGCTCTAGATAAGGATGCAAAAGACGAAGATGGCAACCGTATATTTGGTGAAGAAATACCTAATTTAGGTAAAAAACCAAAAGGAAGCTATGAGGCAGCGCTTGGCAATAACGATCAACAATTCGAGCAAAAGTCTGAAGATGGTTCATGGGATTTATTTAATGACTACCACGGTAAAATACATGCTGAAGCATGGAAGAGAGTTAACGCTTTAGTAAAACGCGCTCAAGAGCTTCGAAAAAACGAAGACACAAAACAAGAGGGTGACAATATATTAAAAGTACTTGGTAACTATTTTTCTATTGTAAGTAACGACAAAAGCCATTGGCATAAAATGGGTGCGCAAATGGTGGCTTGGTCACCAAACGCTGTAGGAGAACAAAGAACAAGTAAAAAGACCGGTAAAGTAACAACTAAAAAATACGAATGGGAGCATGGTGTACCGGCTACTAAAAGTTATATCTTTTTAATAAACGCATCGCTAGACGGCGTTAATTTTGATTTAGCTTACAACGCTGTTCAATCTCAAAACAAACTTATAGCTTTAGATGCTGCTTTAAATAAAAACTTACAGCAATCAGGTCTTGCAACTAAAATGACCAACAAAAGTAAAGGGTGGAACTTTTTATTTAATGACTTTTATGAAAGATATGCTGAAGCTGGTATAAATCTCGATAAGCTTATGGTAAACCCTAAAACAAGCTTAGCGCAGGCTGCTGGTGTTTTAGCAGACGGCACGAGATTAACATCTAGAGGTATTGGGTTTAGCCAACTTGTAATACAAAAAAACTCCGAAGAAGCTAGAGAAAGAATTAAAGAAATTGAAAACACTCCAGCACCTAAGTTAAGTAAAGCGTCTATAGGCTCATTAAACAAAGAATTTAACGACATACTAGAGCGTAAAACGGGTATTGAATCGTTTAAAACTTTTTCAGATGTGCAAGCTGAAATACGCGGGCGGAAGAAAGGTAAGTTTAAATTCTTTATAGCACCAGCAGTAGATGACTTTAGAGGTTTAGTAAATTTTGCTTTTTCAGGAAGAGGTAAGCAGGGTGAAATAGACAAGCAATGGCTTGAAGATAAATTAATGACGCCTTATGCTAAAGGCATTGCCGCAATAGAAGGCATTCGCCAGCAAATAAAAAGAGATTTTAAAACAGCTGTAAAAGCGTTCCCTAAGCAATATAAGTTATTAAATAAAACTATTGGCACTAGCCCGTTTACTTATGACCATGCCGTACGCGTGTATTTATGGCAAAAAGCTGGGTTTGATACAATACCAGGTTTATCTAAAAAAGATACAAAGGTATTGCAAGACGCGATACAAGCGCAGCCTGAACTTATGGACTTCGCTAATTCTTTATTAACTGTAGCTAGACGCGATGAATGGATAGCGCCTACAGAACATTGGGTTGCAGGTACAGTGTTATCTGACCTTAATGGTATGACAGAAAAGATTGGGCGTAAAGAGTACCTTAAGGAATTTATTGCTAATGCTGAGGTTATATTCAGTAAGGAAAACTTAAATAAAATTGAAGCGGCTTTTGGTAAAAACCACAGAGAAGCAATAGAAGACGCCTTATATTCAATGATTAACGGCACTAACCGTTCAACAGGTGCTAGCCAAAACAAAACTGTAGGTAAGTGGTTAAACTGGATTAACGGCTCAACTGGAGCGATCATGTTCTTTAATAGGAGATCAGCATTGTTACAGATGCTTTCAACCGTTAACTTTATAAACTATACAGATAATAACCCTGTAAAAGCTGCTGCAGCGTTTGCTAATCAAAAGCAATACTGGAAGGACTTTGTGATGATATTTAATTCTGACAAGTTAAAGGAACGTCGTGGTGGTCTACAGCAAGATGTAAGTTCAGATGAGATAGCTAGCATTGCTAATAAAAGCAATAGAAGTCCGCAAGCGCTTCTTGCTCGTTTACTTAAACTTGGGTTTACGCCTACACAAATTGCAGATAGTATGGCAATCGCTTCAGGTGGCGCAACATTCTACCGCAATCGTGTAAACACATATCTTAAACAAGGTATGGACCAAGCAGCAGCGGAAAAGCAAGCGTTTTTAGATTTTTCTAAAATATCCGACGAAACCCAGCAGTCTTCTGATCCAGCACTTGTGTCACAAATACAAAGAAGTGTGCTAGGTAGAATTGTGTTTGCATTCCAGAACACACCTATGCAGATGACGCGTTTAATGAAAAAAGATGCTTTAGACCTTATTAACGGTAGAGGTGACTGGAAGGTTAAAGTAGCAAGGATTGCATACTACGGAGCAATTCAAAACGCTATATTCTCTTCATTGCAATCTGCATTGTTTGCACTTATACCAGGGTTTGACGACGAAGACGACGAAGATTTATCAGAAGAAGAGTTAATAAAAAAGAACACAAGAGAAGAGGGTAAAATAGCACGTGCGTTAAACAGCATGCTTGACACTCTTTTAAGAGGTTCCGGCGTGTATGGAGCTATCTTAGCGGCTTCAAAAAATGTTATTAAAGAATACAACAAACAAGAAAAGAAAGGATTCTTAGGTGATCATTCTTACACTATATTGTCTTTGTTTGATATATCGCCACCTATAGGTTCTAAAGCGCGTAAAATAAATACAGCAATTAAAACCAGAACCTTTGAAAAAGACGCTATAGCTGAAAGAGGCTGGGCTGTTACTGCTGAAGGTAGATTAAACCTTGGCCCCAACTGGTCCGTGCTTGGCAATGTTATTTCAGCTACAACTAATGTGCCTTTAGATCGTGTTGTTGCCGAACTTACTTCAGTGTCCGAAGCCTTTAATGCAAAAAACACTGCATGGCAAAGAGTTGCACTTGGCGCAGGATGGAAAACTTGGGACGTAGGCGTTAAAAACGAAGTAAACGAAAAAATAAAAGAAGCTGCTAAAGAACGTCGCAAAGAAGAAGGCGTGATAAAAGCTAAAGAAACCAGAAAGGCTAATAGAAAAGCTAAAGAAGAGGAAATAATGAAAAGCCTTTTAAAAAATATACAAACACAAGATTCTATAATTGAATATAATAAAGGAAAAAAATGAAATTAGAAGTATTAAGATTTAGCAGCCAAAAGGATTCAACCAATGGAATATTATTTGACGTTACAGATGGACGAAAGTTTCTATGCTATACACTCGAAGACGAGCACAGAGACATTAAGGAGTATGGTGAAACCAGAGTACCTGCTGGAACATATAACGTTACTCTCCGGACGGTAGGAGGATTTCATGGTAGATATTTAAAGAAATATGGGGAAATGCACAAAGGCATGTTATGGGTACGTGAAGTACCTAACTTTGAGTATATTCTTATCCATACTGGTAATACTGATGAGCATACTGCTGGGTGTTTACTTTTAGGAGATTCTCAACAAGTAAACTTTGGCGAAAGTAATGGATTTGTTGGTTCTTCTGTTAACGCGTACAAAAGAGTTTACCCAGCGATCGCTGAGGTTTTAGAAAAGGGTGGTGATGTTACAATCACTTATACAGATTTTGACACAATATAACTACATTTAAAATGAACGAGCAGGATTTTAGATTAATGCTATTAAACGTAACCACCATGGGAATAAGCATGGCACAAGTAGAGATGCTACTTAAAATATCACTACTGCTCGTATCCATCGGGTATACGGCCCAGAGGTGGTGGATATTATATAAAAACAAAGCTAAATGAAACTTTCATTAGCAGCACAAATATCGTTGGGGATAGCAGTGTCAATTATGATAGCGTTTTTTAGTTATGAAACGGCGCTTGTAATTGGTTATGCTAAACAAACAGACAAGAGTCCTTTGTACGGTTGGGTTGCTGTAGTTTCTTTTATGCCATTTTTCTTTTACGGTATTGTAGAACTTATACGGAAAGCCAGATATAAGTTTCAAACTATAGACGATACATTGTCCGCTATTAACGGTTCAAACGCTTTAGTTGAATTTGAAACTGACGGTACTATACTATCGTGTAACGAAATATTCTGTAAAGTAACTGGTTATTCTGAAAAAGAGCTTATAGGTATGAAGCATAAAATGCTTATGCCTGAAGATACTAATTGGGAAAAGTATAGTGAGTTTTGGTACAACCTAAAGAAAGGTAAAGTTAAATCAGGAGAGTTTAAAAGAAAGAATAAAGCTAACGAGCTTATATGGATATACGGTAATTATAATCCTATTAAAAATCCATATGGGGAAGTATACAGAGTTTTAAAGATTGCATCGGATATTACTGATAAAAAGAAAATTGAAGCCGAGGTTGCAAAGAAGAACGGCTATTTAGAGCATGCTGCAAAGATTCTAAGGCACGATATGCACTCTGGTATTAATACATATATACCAAGAGGTTTAAGCTCCTTAAAACGCAGATTATCAAAAGACGATATAAATAGATTAAAAATAACAGCGCCGCTTAAAATGATACAGGAAGGGTTGTTACACACACAAAAAGTATATAAAGGCGTAAAAGAATTTACAAATCTTGTAAAAGAAAATACAGATTTGGAAACTGCAATGCTGAATATAAAAGATGTACTGGATAATTATTTATCTTCTACTTCTTACGGCAAGCAGGTTAAAATAGATGATTTAGTTGAATCGAATATAAATGAAGCTTTGTTTTCAACGGCTGTAGATAACCTGATTAGAAACGGTTTAAAATACAATGACAGCGCAACAAAGATAGTTCATGTTTACATGGAAGATGATAATATCCTCGTAGTAGAGGACAATGGAGTAGGTATGAGTCAGGAAGATTTTGAAAAGCTTTCTGAACCCTACGCTAGAGGCAATAAAGACGAAACAGGTTCGGGATTAGGTTTAAATATATGCAATGCCATAATCGAAGAACACGGCTTTACAATTACATCGGAAAAAATAGAAACAGGAACAAAAATTAGAATAACTTTAAAATGATCGATTCAATATTATTAGTAGACGACGAGGATCTATTCCACTTAGTGTTTGAAGACGCGTGTAGTCTTCTTGACATGACGCTATCTTTACAAGCACTCAACTCTTCAGACGAAGCAGACCGCTTATTTAAAAAATGGTTTGTAGAAGGCCCAATAGAAGAGCGCCCCGAATGTGTGTTTGTAGACCTCAATATTATAGGCTCTAGCTTTGACGGCATAGAGCTAATTAGAAAAATCAATACAGATTACGGCAACGGCGTAGTTATAGGAATTATATCGTCTTCTGACGACAACCAGGAGATTGATAAAGCAAAAGCTGTAGGTGCACAGTTTTGGATTATTAAGTCTGATGAAATCGAGCCTAGGCTAGAGGAATTTCTCAAAGACTACGACGGGTATGTTGAACGAAAAGCACCGTTCAAAGTGTATAAATAATGGAAATATCTCAGCAGACTAGGGATTTACTTTTAAAGCTATCGAAAGAAAAAAGAGTATATTTAGAAGGCAATCTTCTAAAGGTACTTAAAGCTAAAAGAGAAGACACCGAGTTCGCAGAGTATTTAAAGTTTTGTAAAGAAAGAGATAAAGAAGCTCGTAAGAAAAGACTAGAAGTCACAAAGCAGGTGCAGAGCCAAAATAAAGAGCTTGAAGCAGCAGCGAAAGAAAACGAGAGCTTGCTTATTGATTTACAAAACGCTGTAAAGGAAGCAGAGCAACTCCGTGACGAAGCGGTGGAAGATCTAGATTTATTACAGAAGCGTACTCAGTTTGAGCTTATTGGCTTAATTGTTAAGGTTGCACTCGTAATTATAATCGGTGTAGGTGTAACTACTACATTAATGTATACGATAGCGTTGTTAGCCAATAAAGACACTACAATACTTGGTAATGCTTGGAGTAATCTGTTCGGTATATTATTAACAAACAGTTTCAGTATTATTGGAACTATAATGGGAGTAAAGTATGCAACAGAAAAGTCAGAGTAACTGGGGAGATAGTGTTAGAGCTTGGGCTAGCGGTTATAAGGACAGCGTAGCAGTAGATTACGATATGAGTCAGATGCGTACTATTTATGTACACAAAGACCATAAAGATAGCTGGAGAGGCAGCGTTGAAGAAAATACCGGCACATCATCGGCTAATTGGCAGTATTGGATGGTTCCTACTTTTTTCGCTATAATGTTTGCGCTAATAATATTTGCCTTTGTTCTTTACAGAGACAATGATCGTGCACTTAGACAAAAACAAACTGATAAAATAATGAATTTCATAAAAAACAAATAACTAAAAACAAATATTATGGCTTACAAAATGAGCAACGGACCATTGCAGGCAAAATTAAAAATGGTTAAAGGACCAAAAGGTGAGATGGTACCAGAATATGCTGTAGATGGCAAAGGTGCAAATGACGCGGCGCCAACTAAAATGATGAAAAATCCCGTAACAAAAATGGCTAAAAGTATGGCGTATGCGTCTTACAAAGCTGTTGGTAAACAAGTTACAGACCCACCTAAAAAAGGCGAAGGAAAGTGGGATTATATTGATGACATGGGGCCTCAAGTAGATAATACGCCTGAGGGTAGAGGCCAAGCAACCCGCACTGTTGATAAAATTAAATCAGCGGTACAAGCACCATTTAGTGATAAAACTTATGCAGATTTTAAAAAGGAGTATCGCGATGTACAAAAATCAAAACACCGCGAGCAAAAGCAAAAACGAGAAGACTGGTTTTACTACCACCTGAACCGCTCGTTCTAGGATAATGGCATTTAAAATGGAATCGCCCTTCAAAAAAGTTGAAGAGCTTAAAGAAGTTGTTGAGCAACTTAAAGGTGCGGTTAAAGCTCATGGCAATCAAGCTAAAATGGTGCAAAAGCATATTGACATGATGGAATCACCTACTAAATTAAAAGACGCTTGCTACCGTAAAGCGAAAG
>Ga0208767_1001500_pt1 | contig 18523 bp, 20 predicted proteins | sample VirMetDEL_Mar_21_FD_184514 | JGI IMG/M metagenome (GOLD analysis project Ga0208767, IMG submission 184514) | Aqueous microbial communities from the Delaware River and Bay under freshwater to marine salinity gradient to study organic matter... | ecosystem: Environmental > Aquatic > Marine >... | reverse complement strand
AGACATAATGCTATTACAAAACTTGTTCCCATTATACAAACCTTCCTTTGTTTGGTCCTTTTTTAATCATATATTTGGATGTGCCATTAGCACCAATCTCAACTTCTTTTCTTAACATTTGAAAAAATTGTTTTTGTTTATCTGATTCCATTTTCTCTTGAGAATATTTAATCATTTTATGTTTATTTATTTTTTCTCTATCAGCCATTACATTCTCCAATATTCAGTTATTTGTTTCCACTCACACTCGAAATCTTCACAAGTATAATCATACTCTTGGAAGGTTCCTGCGTTAATGCCCGTTTCCATTTCCATTGCTAAATTGAATATCTCTTGTTGCGTCTTTAAGCTTTTCAACATCTTTTTTTAATTTTTCAATTTCCTTTTCAGCCTGCATAAGCATAACTTTAACGTGCAGGTTTTCCTCTAATATTTTTTGTTGTTTTTCAGTATCTTCTGCCAATGACTCTAACAGAAAAAACTGTTCCTTATCGACAGGTATTTGATCTGCTTTTTTTAATAAATCCGCCTCCATTAACTGAAGTCTTGTTTCAAGTGTATTGATGGTATTAGTCATACCAATATACATATACACAGCAAAACCTGCTGCAGCTATTAATGAACCAATAGTTTTAATATCTGTTTTTACTGATGTATCTTCTGTTATTTTAGACATACTTATTACTTCCAACCATCAAATATCCAATCAATATATCTTTGCCAAAGTCTTGCAAAGAAACCTTTTTTTGGTGGTACTTCTTCAATAATAGAATGACTACATCTATTACAATCACAAATATCACAAATATTTGAACTTAAATGATATCCTCTTCCTACACAGTGACAAGTGTGATTACATATTTTACAAATTCTTTTCATTTTTTTCTACCTCGTAAAACATTTTATCTGAATCTTCAGTGATCCAGTCTTTGCCTTCTACATCCCAAACAGTTGTTTGTACCTTGTAATCAGGCCAGGAATTATCTGTAGTGTAATTATTTACATGCCAGATGATTCTATTATTAGGTTGAGCTGCATAATTACCGTTATCTAAGGCCATTATGTGTGCACATTTGTGCTCTTGCGGAATTTCAGAATGTTCCGTGTTTAATATATTAACATCTGGGTGAGCCCAGTCAATCGTAAATAAATATTGTCCGTTATAAAATTTTTTATCTTTGCCTTTAAATTTGCCTTCTACGCCAGCCAACCAATCAAAGCAATGAACACTAGGCCAATAACTAAAACAGTTCCACAACTGTAACTCGTGCGTCTGCATATCCGGCACAGTGGCTCTATCATAACGTTTTTGGAAGAACGCTGAAATAGGCAAACGCCAATAGCATGCACCATTTGGTAACATGATGTGAAATAAGAGAGCTTTTCCTGAGATGCTTGCCATACCAAAGATAACGCACTCTTCGCTTTCTCCGTGATGTTCTTTAAGATCATAAAGATATTCCTTCCTTATTTTGCAATAGATAGGTGGTATACTTGCATTCAAATAAGCCATAAAAATTCCTCATATATTATTTAATCTCCCCCCAATTAGGGCCTGATTCATAATCAACCTTATTTGGAACTTTTAGATCTACTGCTTGTTCCATTATTTCTTTTATTATACCAGCTTGCTTATCTGATTCAATAGAAAAATCTAATTCATCATGAATTTGTATATGAGCTAAATAACCTTCTTTATATAAATCAACCATTGCTTTTTTAGTCATATCTGCAGCACTACCTTGAATTAATTTATTTAATGCTTTGTAAGTAAATGCTCTTCTATGACCATTATTATACCAGTAATTTTTTTTAGGATTACCATTTTTATCTTTAATAACTTCTCCATCTTGATCTTTTAAGTATGGACCCATTTCTTTTAATTCTAACATTGTTTCATGATCTTCTGCAGGAACAAATGTACCCCAATCTGAACCTCTTAGTATTGGTTCATATTTAGGAAATCTACATCTTCTACCTAATAATGTTTTAATTCTACCTTTACCTTGTGCAACACTCATAACTCCATTCATTAATTGTTTAACAAATGGTGCTTCAACATGATATCTAGAAAATAATTCTTCTGCTTTTTCTTTTGTAACATTTAATTCATTTTGTAATTTAGCTTTACCCATTCCATAAAACAAACCTAGATTAATTGTCTTAGCTTCTTTTCTTTGTATCTTTGCCATATCAGCAACTATTTGATGAAAGTCTGTAGATGGATCTGATGCATATGAATCTGCAATTATTTGTGCTGTATCATAACCAAATCTTAATGCATAGTGTGCAACTAATCTTGGTTCTTGTTGTGAATAATCAAATGTACCCCACTTCATTCCTTCTTCTGGAATAAATAAACTTCTAACTAATGGTCCAGTATAAGGATCTCTTGCAGGAATTTGTTGTAAGTTTGGATTTGAATAACTAAATCTTCCTGTAACTGTACCACCATCATCTGATCTAATTTGATTTATATCTGCATGAATTCTACCATTATATTCATGATCTAAAATGGTATCAATAAAGGTTGTACTGACCTTGTTTATTTTTCTAGCTTCTGCTATCATACGAACTACAGGATGTTTGTGATTAGTAATAAAATTTTTTGTAAAAGATGGAGCAGATGTTTTTTCAGTTACGTCATAAGGTAAACCAAGTTTATCAAAAACTTGAGCAATACTTCTTGCAGCCCATATTTGAGTTTCTATTCCTGTTTGTTTTTCTACTTCTTGCAATAATTTTTTTTCTTTTTCTGCCAATTCTGTTTTTAATTGATTGGCTTTGGACACATCTACCCGCACCCCTAGGAAGCGCATATCAACTAAACAAGGAAAAAGATCAGTCTCTAGATTAAATATATCTTGAAGATCATCTTCAATAATAATTCTTTCTAGATGTTTCCATAATTCTAAAGTTAAAGCCGCATCTTGTTCTGCATATGCACCTACTTCACTTGCAGGTAATTTCCACATATCTGCTTTAGGATCTAATCCTCTTTCTTTTGCTGCAGCATTTAACAATGTTTCATTCTTACCTTTATTTAAATAAACCCAAGATAATGCATTCAACGTATAGTTGTATCTATTTTCATCAATTAAAGATGCTGCAATCATAGTATCTATAATTAATCCATTAATTTTAATACCCATAGATCGAATCCAACATACGTCATACATTGCATTATGAAATATTTTTATAGCAGGTGATTCACAAATATCTCTAAACCAAGATAAAACTTTATCTCTGTCCATATTGGGTCCTTCACCGTGAGCTATTGGAAAATAATTTTTATATCCATCTACAGCAACAGCTATACCCACAACTTCTCCATTTTTTCTTATGGCCCCTGAGCCCAGTTTCTTTAAGTCTGGATCTCTTGTTTCTAAATCTATTGCTATTTCTTTTGCTGATCTTAAATCAGGAAATTCTGTGGGAGCTACCCATTCCGTAGTTGGCATTAACATTATTTATTTTCCTTTTTATTTGTGTAAACTTCATACCAAGCTTCACATTTTTTATTATTACATTGATACATAGATACTATTTGATGTTCTGAATCAGGATATGTGTCCTCAGTATCAAAATCATTTTGCCAAATTAATTCTTTTTTACAGTGAAAACATTTAAACATTATTTTTTATTTTTTTTATTTTCCATATCTTTCATCTTTTTAATTTCTAATTCACAATAATGAATTATCTTCTCTATATCTTGTATTCCATTTTTTTGCAAGTACCTACAAACGTACTTAATTACGTTTCCCTGGAAGAAGCTAAGATTATTTTTTGAAATAAACTCATAGGGTTGAATGTGAAACGATTTATAGTGATTCCCACCTATCTGCTTATCTTGTGGAAACAGTTTTTCAAACATGCTTTTATCTGTCATTATTTTAATACCTCCATTATGTTAATTATAAAATAAGTTAGTGTTACTATTATAAATATATCTGATGTTAATATTCTCATAGTTATTGTGGCAGTGATTGATTTGATTGAGTATGATGAATTAGGGAATCGAGAAACCAAATCAACTTCGCTAACCAGGCTTGATGCTGCCACCCACCATTAGGAAAGTTCTCTATCCCATTCTGTTTATACATAATGTATAATTCTTTAAAATTTGTATTCATTCTTTTTAGTTTTTGCTTTTAGTTTATATAAATTATTTCTTGCTCTGGTTGCTCCTACATACCAAACTCTATGTTCTTCATCATTCTTATCATCACTTTTTTTAATTGATTTCTTAACCATTCTTCCTAAATCTAAACAGAGAACAACATTATCTTCTTCTCCACCTTTAGCTGCATGAATAGTAGATACCCATATTCTCGCTGGATTATCCAAATTTTCATTATTATCTAACATACTTTTTATGTATTCTCTTTCTAACAATGGAGCATTTTCAAATGCATCAAACCATTCAACATCTTTATTCCATTCTTTCTTAGGAGTTCCGATATATGTTTCTATATCTTTAACTTCTTTTTCATCTAAGTCAACTCCTCTACACCATGAATTATAATTAACTGATGCATTGTATAATGAAACTGTAAAACTTTTACCTTTACTTGTTTGATAATATAAATTTCTTTTTCTTAATTCTTTTGTCATTTCCACTAATCTATGTATGGTTCTTGTTAGTATTAAATACTTACCATTTGTTAAATCTATTTGATCTAGGTTATTTATTCTAAGAGCTTCGCCTTCAAAATCTCTTGCATAATAAATTTTTTCTTTTCTTAAACCTCTAATTTTTTCTAATGGTAATTCAGACTGTTCTTGCACTGCTCTTGATATTCTTTTTGAATATTTTAAAACTCTTTCTTTTCCTGGTTCTTGTATAAATCTATTTACATCTGCTCCTGCCCAAGCAAAAATAGCTTGGTCATCATCTCCTGCTAAATGAATATCATCTGCAAATTCTTTTAATTTATCATATAGTTTCCATTGTAATGGAGATAAATCTTGAGCTTCATCTATAAAGATTGTTTTAAATTTTGGTAGATTGGGTTTATCAATTAATCTATTAATCATATCATTAAAATCTAATTTACCTGTAATCTTTTTATATTCTTTTAAATTTTCATCTAAATTTTTTAATATGTACCATTTGATTTCTTTTTTATTGTGTTCATTTCTGTCATATTCTTCTCTTATAGTTGTACATCTATTCATTGCTCTACCAATCATTTTAAAATATGGACTTTCAATATTTAAATAAAATATTTCTTCTTTGTTGTATTTATCGTAGTATTTAACTTTAATATTTAATTCTTTACCAATCTTAACATAATCTTCTGGTTGCATAACTTTAGTATCATCTAAATTTAATTGATCATATGCAAATGAATGTAGAGTTCTAAAGTAATTTAATTTATCTGAATCTACTGGCATTCTATCTTTAGCTACCTTTGCAGCTTTTTTAGTAAATGCAAAGTAACCAATACTATCTAATGGAGTTCCCATTCTAATATAAGCTTTTGCTCTATTAATTAGTTTATGTGTTTTACCTGTACCTGGAGGACCGAAGTATTTATAAATCATTAAACTATCTCCTCTGGTTTACTATACTCTGCTATTTCAACAACATCTTCGTCATCATCATCTTTCTCAAATAAATATAAAGGTATTTTTGCACATTCATTTACACCTGGATATGATTTACCTGTTTTCTTATCCTTACCTGGAAATCTTTTTTTAATACCAAATTGAGGTTTTGGTAAATCTTCATCTTCTTTCTCAAACATTTTTTCAATCATATAAGAAGTTCTAGACGAATCTTTTTTCCATTCATTATCTTTTAAATCATTATAAAATTCATCATAAACAAAATATGCAAACTCTTTATCTTTTAATACATTACCGCTTTTAAATGAATTATATGTTGTTGCATTTGTATTGTGTATGTAATGTTTTAAATGTTTCTTTAATATTTCTATAGGCGTGGTCCCTGGAGCCGGTTGCACTGTATCTTGAGTTGCTAATAATACTTTAATAATTTCATAGAATTCCATTGCTTTAATTGGTGGTGGTAACTCATCAGCTTGCGCCATAATCAAACCTCTTAATTCATTTTGATCTTTGATTTCATTTTTATTTCTAGCGTGTACTGATACTGTTTCTCCATCATCTCTTTCAACATCAAAATAATATTCTGGATCAGGTTTAAAATCTACTTTAACTAGGTTAGTTAATCTTGGCCAAGTAATTTTTTTATCAGATAATATTCCAAAGTTTCTTTTAATACATTCTGATTTAATGCAAACAGGAGCTAACAATGGATCATGACAAGTATGTCCTTTAGTATCTTTCTCCCAGTTCTTTATTTTTTTAGTTATGTAATCATCTGTCCAAGTTTGATCAAATTCAAAATAATTTCTTCCTGCTTGTAAAACTTTATTCTTCCAACCATCTGGATATTTCTTTTTAGCAAATACCATATAGTTATACAAAAACCTATCTCTACCATCTGTCATTTTATTTTTACTTAATATTTCTAAACATGGTGGACCATCTTTAAATTCTTCATTACCACCTGTTAATTCTGTTTTAATAATATTATTAGATATTTCTTTTAATTGTTTTGAAGTTATTTGATTTAATTCAACACATTTTAAAAACAAGTCTAATGACATTTCATTACCTGATGGATCTAATGCAACTCTTTCATCTTTATTAAAATAAGGTAGATTGATAAAATTTCCATTTATTTTATCACCTTCTGTATTGCTACCTAGTTTAGTTTGTTTTGGAAATATTTCTGTTGTTATAGGTAGTTTAAATAAAAATAATACTTGTTCTAAAAATTCTTTTATTTCTTTTGCTTTTACAAATTCTTTTGTAAATATATATAAATGCAATCCATTGCTTTTTGATTTAATTGGTATGATTGGTAAATTATTTTTTTGAATAGTATTTAGATAAAATTGTATATCTAAATCTTTATATACTTTAGGATCAATATCGATTGCACCAAATCTTGCATAACCATTATCATCACAAGGTTGTATACCTATAGATTTTTTTCCATCTAAATGTAATTGATAATCATGATCTGTAATTGGTCTACCTGACCAACCATAATCACCTGAATGAAATTTTAATTTACCTGTATTAGGATCTTTGTAACCATTACTAATATTACAAAAACCGTAATTACGTTTTAATCCTGTAAAAAACTTTATAAAATCTGTCATATCTATTTCCTAATTTAAAGAGGTGGCCGCAGTCTCCCGTTGCCACCTCTTCTTGCAAGTATTCACTTAGTGAATTATACAATATCCTCAGTCTTAGGTTTATTGCTTTTCTCGTATTCAGGTTTAGCTTGACCTTTAGACACAGATTTTTGAAATTCCTGTGCCATTAAATACAAGTCCGCATCCTCTTTCTTAGAGACATCTAAAGCTCTTGCCATAGATGGTTTATAGACATGCCAGCTTTTACTTCCTGCAGTTTTACCAACAGTTTTTAAATTATAAACTGCTGCATATGCTGCTGGATTATAAACACCTTTGTCATCCTTAAATCTAAGATTTTTAATCAACTGATTTAATTCTCTCGCTGGTGTTAAGTTAGATGATCTCATAGTAATCACTGCAGGTCTAGGTTCATCACCTAAAACAATTACATAAAAGTATGCAGTTTTTTCTACATAATTACCATTTGATAATCTGTACTTACCATTTCTCTCCTCAACAGCATCAGCTGGAATAGCTAAATGTGTTGCGACAGGTGGAGCTGCTGTATCTCCCATTTCCTGCCATTCAGGATACCTTGTTTGCACGTGTGCAACAAGAATGTCTACACCTTCATTACCATCAGTAAGTGTATTTAAACCTTTAGCATAAATCATACCAGGTTTAGCACCATTGACGTGTTTAGCGTCATTTGGATTACATTCAGGTGATAGTTGGTGTAGGATTTTTAAAATCGGAGTAGACATATCATCCGATTTGATTTCTTCGCTACCTCTACCAGAATCACTTCTTAAGTTGATAGTAGCCAGTGAACCTGCACTGTCTCTTTTAGTCATAGCATTTGTATTTGCCATATATTCTCCTTATTATTTATTATTTATTTTTTATTTTTAAAATGCGTTTGATTTCCATCAAACGTATTAAATAGTTCTTCAGGAACTTCTTGACCTTTGTCCTTCCATTCCTTCATAACTACTTTGAGTGTCTGTGGGTGAACTTTCTCCTCTTGGATAGGTTCAAACCCACTAGACCTCGCAAGGTTTGCATAAGCAATTGCCTTGTTATCTTCGTTCTGACCAAATGATACTGTAATATTATTTTTTACAATATCACCTAAGCCATTTTCTCGAAGCCAGTGTATCGCTTCTGCTTTTTTATCAGCTTTAATCGAAGCGCTATAAATTTGTTTAACAGATAATTCTGAACCATCTCTAAGTTTTAAACTAGATAGATTCATCTCTTCCATTAATTTTGGTATAATAACACAACTAAAATATTTTTCATCTTCTTTTAAATCTTTTACTTGTGCTTCCAAATTTGATATTTGGTTTTGTATTGATTTTAATTTCTCAACTTCTTGAGAAAGTTTATCTGGATCAATAGTTTCCATTTGATCAGGTGCGTCTTTACGCAAGTCTATTATCATAATCGTCTCCTATTTTTAACTTTTTTGCTTTCATGATGTAAGTATAATTACTTACATTTAATTTGTCAAGTCTATTTTTGATGAATATTTATTTCAATGGGATAATATGTTTTTTCTTGACGGTCCCATTTTAATAACTTAAATTTTCCATGAGTTATTTCTGATGCTATTGCACAAGTAACTCCAATAATTGCAGGATCACCATTTAATAATAAATAATCATTTTCTGTAAAATCTTTTAATTTTTGTCTAATAGAAAATATAAATGGTCCTGGTGAAAACATTATTTGTTCTAATGCTCTAAACATAATCTTAATTTCGCCATACTTTCTAGCACCCATAATATTATATTTAGGTTGTCCTGTATCTCTATCTATAGGAATATCTTGTAATAAATAAACCTTATTACTATTAGGAGTTGAAGTTCTTTGAACTGAATTACCAATTTGCATATTGACTGTTTTTCTTTTTTAGTATACTATAACATTTAGAAAGAAAAGTAAATACATATGAATTATAAATTTAAAACAAAACCATATCAACATCAATTAGATGCATTAGAAGCATCTTGGGATAAAGAAAATTTTGCGTACTTCATGGAAATGGGTACCGGTAAATCAAAGGTATTATTAGATAATGCCGCAATGCTTTATGATAAAGGCCAGATAAATGGCCTCCTACTTATTGCACCTAAAGGTGTATATAAGAACTGGTATGATCAGGAGATACCAACGCATCTTCCTGATCATATCTATAAAAAAATGGTGTTATGGAAAACATCAGATAAATCTGCAAAACAAAAACAATTATTAAATACTTTATTTGAACAAGGTTTAGACTTTCATATTTTAATTATGAACGTTGAAGCTTTCTCTTCTGGTAATGGTGCAGAGTTTGCATACAAATTTTTATCTTGCCATAAGGCTATGATTGCAATTGACGAATCAACAACTATTAAAACTCCAACATCAAATAGAACTAAAAATATTTTAGCTTTAAGAAATCATGCTAAGTATAGAAGAATACTTACAGGTTCTCCTGTAACTAAATCTCCATTAGATTTATTTTCTCAATGTCAATTTCTTGATCCTTGGCTCCTGGGGCATGATTCTTATTGGACCTTTAAAGCAAGATATGCTGTTACCAGAAAAATTGAAGTACAAGGTCGAAGAGTCGAGATAGTAGTGGGATATCGAAACCTTGCTGAGTTGTCAGATAAAATAAAACCATTTTCTAAAAGAATATTAAAAGAAGATTGTTTAGATCTTCCGGAAAAAACTTATGTTAAACATTATGTTGAACTTACAAAAGAACAGCAAAAAGTATATACACAAATGAAAAAAGAAGCAATTGCTTTTTTAGATGGCAAGATGCAATCATCTGCAACAGTTATGACTCAATTAATGAGACTTCATCAAATAACTTGTGGTCATTTTACAGCTGATGATGGCACTATAAAAGATTTACCTTGTTCTAGATTAGCTGAATTAATGAACATATTAGAAAACGTTGAAGGTAAAACTATTATCTGGTCTCACTACACTCATGATGTAAGAAGAATTATTGCAGAAATTAAAAAAGTTTATGGTGAAGAATCTGTTGTAGATTATTATGGTGCTACAGATACAGATGCTAGATCAAAAAATATAAAAAGATTTCAAACAGATGATAAATGTAGATTCTTTGTAGGTACTACTCATACAGGTGGTTATGGAATTACATTAACCGCTGGAAGTAATATGATTTATTTTTCTAATGGTTATGATTTAGAGAAACGTCAACAGTCTGAAGCAAGAATTGATAGAATAGGTCAAACTAAAAAAATGACTTATATTGATATAATGTCTCAAGATACTATTGATGAACGTATTGTAAAAGCTTTACGTAATAAAGTTGATATAGCAAATACTATAATGGATGAAGGTTTTAAACAATGGATATAAAAATAATAACAGTACTGTTTTTATTATCTACAGGAGAGCTTGAGTATAAAGAATATAAAATAAAAGAATCTTGTGAAGATTGGTATATGAACAAATTAGTTCATCTAGATAAATATAATATTAATTTAATAGAAGGTTTGCCTGCGGTAGGTTATTATTGTGGGGTGATCGAAACCACCCCAAAATAATTATTTAATTTTAATTTCTAAAGGTTTGATTTCTTCTGGTTCATTAACACCTAATTTGATTGTTAATACACCATCTTCCATCTTAGCATCATTAACAACTGCTTTATCGTGTAAAGCAAATTGTTTGAAAAATTTTCTAGCTGCTAAACCTTTTTCAATGTAGTCTTTTTCTTGGTCTTCAACTTGACCCGAAACAGTTAATACGCCTTCTTTGTATTCAACTTTAACATTCTTCTTATTGAAGCCTGCAAGTCCTAACTCAATGCCGTATTCACCTTTTCCATATTTTACTACATTGTAAAATGGAAACGATTGTGCTTTTGACCAACTATCAAAGATAGTATCAAACGCATCACCAAACATTTTGTCTGAATGATTCCAAACGTCTTTATTGAACTTATTTATTAAATCTAATGCTGTCATAAAACCTCCTTAGTTTAAGCAAGATTTGTGGACCACGTTATTGTGCATCCAACAGTAATATAGTTATTTTTTATAAATCTACAAGTCCTGTTTCTCTATTTAAATATTTATATTCTATCTTTCTTATATCAAAATCTTTACTAATTTTATCACATATTTGATGTGGATCAAATTCACCACAAGAATAAACATCAAATTGCATTAGCGCTGGATTAACTTCATCCCAGACGTGCATAACAATATGTGATGTTTCAATAATTGCTGCACCTGTTATACCGCGGTTTCCTGGTACGTTATGATATTTAACATATGGTCCCATCAATACTTTCATATTGATAGAATCAATAAAATCTTTTAGCCAATTAGTTAATATTTCTTCATCCATTGGAGGTCTTACAGCTTCTGCTCTAACTATAAGATGCTTATGGACTAGTAATCCATTTTTCATATTTGATTCTTTCTTTATACTAAATTAGTACCAAATAAAATAAATATTTCAAGTGCAACAGCCCCCACCGCTGCTAAGATAACCCAATAGATTTTATCTATCTGACCGCCCAATTTATCAATATCTTTATGCATATGTTCTTGAGTAATTTTTAAATGATAAACTTCTCTTTTTACACCTTTAATATGTCCTTGGATATCTATGATATGTTCACCTGTTGTCTTGGGCTGTTTCATTAAGCAAGTCCTCTCTGTCTTAAACGGATTTGTTTTTCTTCTTCAGATAATAAAGCATTCTCTACAGGAGTCAATCCTTGGGCAGTTAAGACCCCTGGAGCCTGAATCTGTGATGTCTGAATAATTTGTTGATTAGGCATTGGTGTTTGGCCAATGTTACCAAGACCAAGACTTTCTGCTATGCTTGGTCCTTGTTCTAAATAGTCATTTAAATCTATATCAAATGGCTCATCTAAATTTATTTGTTTCATATCTCTTTGCATTTCTCTTAGGTCAGATTTAATTTCTTTAAATACATCTATGTCACCAAGATTATCTGCAATCTCTTTAAATCTTTTTTCAATGTCTTCAGATGGAAAGTAAGGTTCAAATCTACCTTGTCTTAAAGCATTAAATGTTTTATCGCTTAATTGTCTTTCTTTAAATGTTTGCTTCAATTGATTATCTTCAACACCAAGTATGTTAGCAGCATTTAAATTTTTATACATTTCTCTTTGCACATTAAATCTTGCTTTATTAGATTCATAGAATCTTTCTATAACATCATTAGCTTTAATCGGTCCACCTCTTAATAATCCAAAATAACCACCAGTAAATTCTCTTCGTGCATTACGAATACCTTCTTGATACTCAGCAATTTTAAAACCCATACTATCTAATGGATCAATTTTAATTGCTCTAAATCCAATAAGTCCACCAAGCTCTGGACCTATTTCTAATTCATCTCCTCTTTTAGTTGGAGTTCCAAAAGCAGCTTGACCTAATCTTTGGTATTGTCTGTAAGAAGGTGCAAGTGCTTCTCCTAAGTGTAAAAATTGAATTGCAAGTTTATCTCCAAATGGAGTTTCATCTGTATATAATAATCTTCCTTCAGGAGTTCTACCGTTTCTAACAATGATATCTGTCATAGCTTCTGTCCAAATAGATTCAGAAATAAATGGATTCATTATCTCACCAGTTGCTTCTACAACTCCATCTCTAAAACCTTTTAATATAACATCATCATTTTGTCTGGCTTCAAATACATTATTTAATAAAGTTCTAAATGGTCTTGCAACAGTGTCGTAAACGTTACTGTGACTAAAATCTATATATCTTAAATCACCATTATCATCTCTCATTGGAAGTAATGTAGAATTTCTAGACCATTCAGGAACGAATTGTCTTAATGCTTGTAATTCATCTTCTGTTACATCATACAAAGCTTTCATTCCTTCAACAGTAGCTTGTGGTACAACTGTTAAAGCAGTAGTCATACCTGCTAATCTTTTTACTCCTGTTGCATACATTGGATTGTCATTTTTTACAAAAGCATTTGCTTCTATGTCAAATACAATTGGCCCAATGTTACTTCCTCTTGTAGGTCTTGAATGTCTTAATTCTGATAAACCTTGTCTTGCAATGTTTGATGTTGTTCTAATCATTTCAGATGGAAATGACATAAAGTTACCGATTGGTAATATTCTTGCAGTCTTTACAGCAGATCCAACATAAGCATAATTAGGTACAGTATTTTTTACAATGTCAGCTGCTCTTTGTTTTAATTCTAATTCAGCTGCATCATCTAATACACCATCTAATTGATCTCTTTTAATTTTTAATTGTTTTGCTCTACCAATTTTTAATCGTTCCAATTCAGTTAAATAGTTTGTAATTTTAAATGCATCATCTTCAGCAACATATTTACCTTGTAAAAAAGAACCTGCTTTTTTCATTTTTTTGAAGAAAGACTTTAAGACTGTATCAGGTGTAAAAAATTGATCTCCACCTTGTATTACATCTTTAAATAATGCTGTTAAATCTCCAATTTGAACTTGTGAATTTACAACACCTAACTCTAATAATTCTTGATACAGCTTCTGCATCTCTGGACTCTTTGGACCTAATTTAAATAATCCTGATCCTTTGAAACCTTTTACAGAGTTTCTCCAAAAAGATGGTTCAGCTATTGTTCCATTTGCAACAGTAAACATACCAGCACTGATTAAGTTTCTTAAGTGAGTTGGTATAGATAAAATTGTTTTAGCCATTTGTGATGCAGCTTTAGGTGCAAGTAATAATGTTCTATATAAATAAGTAGCTGCTTTTTCTGCGGCTGATGCAGATTCTCTTCCTCTTAATGCACCTGCTAAACCTCTTGGTACATCATTAGCATGTAACATACCTTCAGCGATTTCTTTAGTTGTATAACTATTTAATAATTCATTATCTACAAATTTTACTCCTGGATATTTACCTTGTGTTAAATAATCACCAACCTTAACTACTTCGATTCCAGTTTCTCTTGACTTAACAGCTTGTTTAGCTAAATTTTCATCAGCCCAAAAAGCTCCTCTTTCTCCTGCAGCCTGAATCTTTTTATTATTTTCTAAAACTTTTTCAAAGAAAACTGATGTTCTAGCTGCTGATGATAGGTTAGTCATAGCATTAAATATTGAATATCTTGGATCTCTTATCTCTCCAAATAAATCTCTAATAACTTTAGAGCCTCTTCCAGGTATTTTATTTTTTAACATTTGATCAAATGATTTTACTTTAATACCTTGTGCTGTTTTATCTTGATATTGTAGGTCAGGTAATACACCAGGTTTTTTTCTAGCTTGTTGTCCTTGTTCTAGAATATCATCGACCATATATTTTGCTTGCATATAATAATCTGTACCTGCCATATCTAATGGAGTATCTTTAGCTCTTGTAGGATCTGTTTTAGCTAAGTATCTTCTAAATAAAGCAATAGCATTACCGTACGCTTCTTCTGTTGGTTCATATCTTCTGAATGTTTTTAAAAATTTAGATTTAGGTTCAAATGCTCTATAAGTACTACCTACCCAACCTTGAACTCTATCTTTTAAAATCTCTTGTAATTCTTTTACACCTGTTTTTAGTTTATCTTTTTCAGGTACGTTTTTATTAAATATATTAATTAGATTAGTAAACTCTGATCTTGCTCTATCTATAGCTCCTACAATTCTTTGTCTTGCTTCTGGATTTATTTGTATGTCATCCATTTGCGCAACTATTTCATCTAATTTTTTTGGATTAATTTTTTTAGTAATGTCTCCTTCAAATAAAGCACCATTTAATAAATCTAAAAATTTATCTTTTTCTTGTCTAGTAGCTTTATTAAAAACAGTATCCATTTCAGGAAATACTTTATCTACTTCTCTTGTAATTGTATTTACAATTTCTTTTGCTGCATCTATGTCTCTTGCTTTTAAACCTTGTTTAGCCATTTCAGCTGCAAATACTTCTTCAGGTAAATCTCCTCTTGGTCTAAATGTAGATCCAATATATTTATTAATCCATCTTTCAAATGCACTATCACTATATGCTAATTCTTTTCCTCTTTGTGCTAATGCTTTTGCACCTTTACCTACACCTGCAATAACAGGAGTAACTAATAATGATTCAGAACCAAATTTAATTCTATTTAATAATCTTCTAGATGCTTCTTCTCTACCATAAGTTTCATCTCTATCTAATGCTGTTGGTCCTCCTAGTAAATCTCCAAAGCTACCAATCTTATCTGCATCTGTTATAAAAGCTTCTCCTGTTGCACCACCCATAACACCTGCAACAAATTTTCTATACCCAGCTGTTTTATTTAATCTTTGAACTTCTTCTAATGCTTCTTTTGATTTTCTACCAAACTTTGCGTAAGCTCCTGCTTTTTTTGCACGTATTGCTTTATTAGCTAAACCAGATGCAAATTTAAAACCTGCAGTTCCTGGTATTCCAATTTGAGTTAGTACTTCAGCTAATTTACCAATAGTTCTTTCTTCAGCTACTTCTTCAAATGGATTTAATTTATCAAAAAACTTTTCTACAGATGCAACTGTATTTGTATCTGCTCCTAAATCAATTAGTTCTGCTCCTAATGATACAATACCTTCTGGTATTTTAATTATACCGGATAATAGACCAGCACCTAATGCTGTGTACCAGCTAGTTTCATTGTCTTTCTCGGCTGAGTTAAATGGAATTAATTCCGCCATTTATCCTCCTATGCTCCAGTTCCACCAACCGGAATTTCAATTGCTTCTTTTTTTCTCTTTTCTAAATTTTCTCTTTGTTTTGGACTTAAGATTTGATATCTATCTTCAATACTATTGTATTTAATAGTATCTTGATTACCTGTTGTATCTAATTTTTCTGTTACTTCTGATATAGTTTCTCCAATAGTTACAGGTGTTAATCCTTGTTCAGTTAATAAATATGCTTTACCATCATTAACATTGTAGTAAATTTTATTAGCACCACCTGCTTTAATTTTCTTCCTCATTATTTTATTTGTTTTTTCCATGTTACCAACATCTACATCAATGTGGCCTCCTACTTTACTTTCTCCATAGTTAGTAGCTATTTGGTTTCTAATACTTGTTTCATAATCAGCTCTTCTAGAACCTTTTGTAAGATCTTTATCATAATCTGATTCAGCATAAGTAGCTCCTAATGCTTTTTGTTCTTTTGCTTTATCAAGTTCTGTTTGTTTTGATAATAAATCCAATCTAAGCTCTTTTTCACCTTCAAGTCTTTTACTTTGTAATTCAAGATCTTGTAAATATTTTGCATCAGCTCTTGCTTTAGCTGCTTCAATTTCTTTTTGAGATAAATCTCTTGATAGATCAGCCTGCATGTCAGCTAATTCTTTTTTAAATAATTGGTCTTTTTTAGCAGCTTCCATTTCACTTCTTTGTTTAACAGCTGCACCTGCTGCTTGTACTTTTAAACTTCTTAAGAAATCACTTTCTTTTCCTTTTTCTTTTATCATTGATGCAATTGGATCTTTTGTTGCTTTAATTAAATTTGCAAAAGTTCCTCCAGCGCCAGTAGTTGAAACTGCTTCTGGTCCAAATTGTAATAAGAAAGTAGTTAGTGGGTCATAAGCTTGTGATGGTCCAGCTGCGTCTAATATAGCTTGAATATTTTGTTGACTTAGTTCACCAACTGTAGGTAAAGGTGCTTCTTCAGTGAAAGCAAATCCTTTTTCTGCAAAATTTCCTCTATCTACAATACCAGTCATAATGCCTTCACCGACATTACCACCTCTTCTAAACATAGGTCTTCTAAATACTTTACTCATAATTATTGGTTTCCAAATACTCTGTATAAACCAGCTAATGTAGCACCTGCACCAATAGCTGTTTGTAATGGACTAGCTGATGGTTGTTGTTGAGTCATTTGTGAAGCTGGATATCCAGATATTAAACTTGCAATACCAGCACCATATTGTTGTGCTGCTGTTAATGGTTGCATCATTTGTTGTTGAGCTAATTGTTGTTGAGCAGATAATCCTGCTTGTGTTTGAGCTTGTTGAATTCCACCTAATGTAGTTAAACCTGCAATTTGTGAACTAGCTAAAGCTGGTGCAGCTTGTGCTAATTGTACATTTCTTAAATAATCTTGTTGAGCTAATTGTTGAGCTTGACCAAATCCTTGTTGTAATAATTGTGCTTGTAATGCAGCTCTGTTTCTATCTGATTCAGATTGATAAACTGCTTCTTGTACTTGACCTCTACCTTGACCAAACGCACCTTGCGCTACTTGTTGTGCTCTTAAACCCGGTAAACCTCTTTGAGCTTGAACATCAAATTCTTGTAAAGTTGTAGAAATAACATCTTGCTGATATGGAGACATATAAGCTTGATATGCTGTAGGTCCTGTTAATCCAGCTGCTGTTTGTAAATAAGGTTGGTATGCACCTAATCCACCTGCTTGAGAAATAGCTTGTTGTTGTAATGGAGAAAGACCTGCAACAAATTGAGGTCCTAATGTTTGTGATAAATCAGCTGCTTTATATCCGCCAATAGCTTTTTGTAAATCTGTTAAATATGTTTTGCCGGCTGCTTCTATAAATTCAGGTGGTTGTGTAATTTGTGTTATTGTCTCTGCCATTATGCCATCCTATTTTCTAATTTTTTCATCATGTCGTACATACGTTGTGCACCTACATTAACATTACCATTACCCATGCCTCTTACAGCATCAGCAGTGAATACGAATTCGTTATTAGATAACATTGCAGGAATGTCATCTGCCTTTTCTTTTACACCAACTGGAGGAATAAATCCACCGTTTTCTCTCATATCTAGCTCAGTTACTCCGGCCTTGTTTTTGTTTAAAGGTATGTTCATGATCCCTGAAGCCCGTTTAGCATTGTCTTCTGGTTTGCTTCCATAAGCCTTATTCTCTCTTTGTTTTTGTTCTTCCATTACCTTTTTAACAGCTTCTCCAAAAGTATATCCATCATCCATTAATTCCTTAACTCTGTCAGATTCAGAAGGTGTTCCATTTGAATACTGAACTCTACCACCCATAGCTTTCATATTTAATAGTTTTTTTATTCCTTCATCAGAACCTTCATATTTACCAGTTTTTAAATTAAAATCATCCTCGTTTGTAATAGCCATTGCTTTTCCAATACCTATATTTTTTTCTCCTGCTAATTTAATAGCTGCTTGTACTTTTGCATTTTTCATTTCTCTAAACATTTTTTCTTGTGGAGTTTCGTCTGTACCACCTGCATAGCCAACTCTTCCACCTGTAGCAAATTCATCAGGCATTAAATCAAAATATTTATTACTATCAAAAGCAATCTCAGCTGCTTCATCATAGTCCATATCGTATTCATACATTAAAGCTTCTATTCTTTTCATGT
>Ga0208767_1001497_pt1 | contig 18547 bp, 27 predicted proteins | sample VirMetDEL_Mar_21_FD_184514 | JGI IMG/M metagenome (GOLD analysis project Ga0208767, IMG submission 184514) | Aqueous microbial communities from the Delaware River and Bay under freshwater to marine salinity gradient to study organic matter... | ecosystem: Environmental > Aquatic > Marine >... | reverse complement strand
ATGATAGTCGTTAATCAGCTTCTGTAAGAAGCTCTTTAGTGTCTGTGTCATTTGTTAATTCCTCGTAATGACCAATTTCGATTTTACGAGGACGCAATTCTTCTGGTACTACGTATTTCAGTTCTACTGACAATACTCCGTCTTGAAGATCTGCTCCATTTACATGAACGTGTTCAGACAGCCTAAAAGTGCGTTTGAACTTCTTCGTAGAAATACCACGATGAATGTATTCGCGACCTTTACTTTGATGTTCACCAGTTACTACTAGTGTACGATCTTTTACTTCGATATTAAGTTCATCACGGGTAAAACCAGCTACAGCTAACTCAATAAGATAGTCTGTATCTCCAGTTCTAATAATATTGTGTGGAGGATAATGATCATTAGCATGACGAGCAACGTGCTCTAATTCATTAAATAAATGATCGAAACCAACAAATGATGAACGTGGGAATAGTGTATTTAAGCCTGTCATTGAATTCTCCTTTATTACAAGCAAGAAAGAAAGTGAGCCGGATCATCCGCACTCACCAATCTATTTATATAATATAATGCTTTTTTTAATTAAGTGCAACTATTTTTTTCGACCAATATTGTATTTGGCTACTAAGTTCCACTCGTCTTTATCTTTAAATGGTAATACTTTAATTTGACTTAAAGGTGATACTGGCTCTTCTGTTTTACTAGAATCTATAAGCTTAACCAAACCCCATTCAGCAATAAGATTAGCAATAGTGTTGCGTCTAGATATATCCGCCTCAGCAAAGTTTGTAGGTTTGCCGTCGAGTGCAAACAACTCTTTAAAGTGTACAATATAGTATTTACCTTGTTTATGAAGAATATGACATGACTGATAAAGCGTCATGTCTTTACGAGAAGCGATGCCAATACGTGTAAGGGTTTCTCTCACTTTGAGAAAATCATCTTCATTATTCAGCTCAACTTCTACCATTGAGTTAATATCAACTGCCATTTAATCCACCTTCAAATCTTTTTTTCTTTATTGTTATAATTTGATGATCACTAAGTAGAGGTAGAACTTGTTTAGCTTTTTCATAGCTATAGCCATAATGTTGCATTACAAGTTCAAGATTCTCATCATCTTGCTTTTTAGCCCATTTACTAAATCGCTTCTTACTTCGAATAATATTTATAAGAAAGTCGAATTGGAGCTTTTTATCAAGTTGATGGTGGATATTCATCTCATTTGCAACCCGAACAGTATCAGCAAATTGTGAGAAAGCTTTATTTACTAAGTAGGGTGGATAAAGTTTTTCTGCTAGCTCAGGATTATCTGAACTATTAATTATATTTTCTTTTTTATAATTAATATCATTTACATAATCAAAAGGGTTCATTAATCAAACTCACAATTAGCCATAATTTCTGTCATACAAGCTACTAAGTTAATCTCCTGATCAGCAACAAAAGCAGCTTTATATTGATAATCAGCAAGAATTAAAACTAATTGTGCTATAGAATGAGGTTTCATTTTTTCATTAGCAATATCGTAAAGTTTACGTAGAGTAGATGCTGTATCTGTATCACTGTTTTGCGCTACCCATTTACGCATTTCAGTAAACGATTTTGCTTTCAGATGTGTAACAAGCTCTTCTACCGATACATCACCCGTATTAACTAAAACCCCGGTATCAATTTTACCTGTGGCGCTATAACGTTGAAGTTCATTTAACACTCTTCGAAAGTCAGGAAAATGACTTTCAACCATTTTAGCAACTACTTTATTATCAAACTCAACATTCTCACGAGTAAGAATATCTGTGACACGTTTAAAGAATTGAGATGCTACTCTAGGACGCTCAGCTTTAGGAATATTAAACTCAACAACAGAGCAACGAGAATGAAGCGGCTCAATAATACGATTCTTAAAGTTACACGTGAGAATAAAACCACAATTCTTACTAAACTCTTCCATAAAATTACGAAGAGCAGGTTGAGTAGACTGAGGGTTTAAATAGTCTGCCTCATCAAGAATAACATACTTACGTCCAGTAGAGAATGACATTGTAGAAGCAAAGTCTTTAATTTCGTTACGTAAAGTATCAATATTACCATTCATACTACCATTGATAACAATATAATCTGCATCAATTTCATTTAACATAGCTTTAGCTACTGTAGTTTTACCTATACCTGGACCACCAGTTAAAAGTAAATTAGGTATATTATCTTGATTAATAAATTCTTGAAATGTTTGCTTTAAGGTATCCGGTAAAATACATTCACTAATAAATTTCGGACGGTATTTTTCCACCCAAAGAAATTCTTCCATAATATAGACCTCACATTAACCTTCGTATGATGACGAAGCTTCATTAACAATAGTATAAGTTAGGTTACCGTCAGTCGATTTAAACTGAGATATCCCTTTACTACTAATAGTAACATCATATGAACCTAGAAGTAGTTTAAGATTTTCTACTTTAAATACCATAGAAAATACTTTATTAGTTACACCAACTTTATAGTGAAAAGAGTTTGAAGAAGAGTTTTTAGTATTCATTGCACGAAATGAAATTTCTTCACCATCACCCTTTACTACCACTTCAGGAAGTTGAAGTACATTAGCTGCTTGCTGCACTCGTTTAAGAACACTATCACTAATAGTAAAACTGATAGGTGTATCAGGCAGCTCTAATTGTTTTTCTGGAGGTACAACAATCATAGACTTATCAGCATAGAAGTAATCACTTTGTGCTTTATCTTCACTACTAATAGTTAAGTATGATGTATCAAAGTCTAAATCTGGTTCTTCGAAGAGACTGAGCACTCCAAGAAACTGATTGAGATCATAGATGCCAAACTCACGAGGAAACATTTCTTGTACTTCAGCTTCAGCCATAATAGTTTTCATGGGTGAGATAGTACGAATCTTATTACCTTGAGTAAAGTAAATAGATTGATTAATAGAAGAAAAGTTCTTAAGAACTTGAAAAGTTTTTGTAGTTAATTTCATAATATATTATTCTCATTTACTTTACTTTAAAGTCATTACCGACAGTAGCTGATGCACCGATCTGAGCTAGATCAACTAAACTGCCTCCAAACATATATGAGCCCATATGTGTTAATTTCATCCACGGACACATCCATACTTTGACTCCTGCTTTACGAGACCATTGACAAAACATATAATCTTCTGACAAATATCGCTTACTCTCTGGGTCAATAATACAATCAAAATATGCCATAATTTCTCGAGAGCCATCAAAGTTTTTTGTACGTACATGATCTGGTCTATAATGAAATTCTGGATATGCTTCTTTATACTTATTAAATGCACTTTTAGTTACGCACATAAAACCTGTACCACCTTCAAGCACTTCTACAGGCGCATCTAAACGAATTTGATTACCTTTATCGCCAACTGGATTAAATACATAATCACCAACATACTTCTCTAGTATATTAGGGTTTTCATCAGCAAAGCCTTTATCAACAGCACGTTTAATTTTTTCCCATGAAATAGCTTTCTTAGGATATGGACCGCAAATAATCTCTCTATCCTCGCTTTCATCTGCTAAAGCAGCGAGTGCAAGAACATCCATTGGATCAAAACCAATATCGCTATCGATAAACATAAGGTGTGTATGATCAGATCTCATAAATTCATCTACAAGATAATTACGTGCTCGAGTAATTAAAGATTCATTAAACAAATAAAAGAAGTCAATCTGCACACCGTGATTGGCACACACTTTAACTAAATCAGTACAAGATTTTGTATATATGCCAGCACACTGACCACCATACATTGGCGTAGCAACCATAATTTTACGTTTACGAAGCTCTTCTGTAGAGATTTTTACTTCTACTTGTGGCATTATTTACCCTCATTATCTAGTTTACAATCAGTAAAGTTAGCTGTATACCAATTAGCTTGAGCTTCTGGTGATTTATCTTTTTGCCATTTTTTTGTTTCAGGGTTATAAGCACCTACACGAGAACTAATTTCTTTAATAACCTCGTTCATTACTTTATCACCATCATAACCATACTTGGCAATTTCACCGTATGCAAATACAATAATATCAGCCATAGCGTCTACTCGACCGTGGTCATCTTTTGCTTCAAGAAATTCACCCAGCTCTTCTACAATCATAGCTAAAAAGCCATTACGATCTGGTTCTTGAAAAGTGATCAGACGCTCGTCTGACCACTCTTTGATACGTTCAAAATTTGTGCTCATAAATTATCCTCTAAGTTAAGCACCAGTACCTACTTCTACACGCTTACGAAGCCATGCAAGCAAGATACCATAAACAGGTAGGAACAATACAAATGATGTTATAATTTTGAATACTACATCAACAGAAGCAATTTCAAGCCAATGTACACTCATAAACGGATCATCACTGTAGGCAAATGCTGCCCAGAAGAACGCATATGTATCTAAAATATTAGCGAATACAGTTGATACAGCAGGAGCTACCCACCATACATCTGTCATCTTTTCACGAATACGTTGGAAAACAGATACATCTAATAGTTGTCCTAGTAGATAAGCAAATGCACTAGCAAAACCAATCATTGGTGTTGCGATATAAGAGCTGATAATAATTGCAGGAATAAATGCAATTGCTACTACTCCACGTGCGTTATATTTATTGGATAATCGTACTGTTAAGTCAGTTGCAACTACAATAAACGGAAAAGTAAACATACCCCAAGTAAATTGTAGATCAGTAAAAGGTAAAGTACCACCAAACTGTACAGCCCAGTTAGACAAACCAATAATGAAAAGATGTAGAAGGACAAGTTTCCATAACAACGACTTATCCATTCTACTAAAGTCAAACATTTGTTTCAGCATATTTTCCCTTTCATGCTGCGTTACTTTGATATTCCTCGAGTACTTGCTCAGCATGTGCTCGAGCTGTTTCATAAGAAACAGGTCCTGTTTCGTCAGCATAAGCTACAGGATCAGGACGTCCTAGTTTAATAAACGCTTCTAATCGCTCTACAGATGAAGAACTCTTATAATCAGAGAACCACACACCGTCGATCTGCAAAGGTTTATATGAGGTGTTTGTACGAGAATAAACTTCATTAAAGTCTAATCCTAGCTGCTCACAAAGTACTTCACCGTCTTTTAGAATGTCAAACTTATCACCTTCTAGGTATGGTGTAAAGTAAGTCACTTTATCTGCATCCCAGTTACCAATACGGAATGCTTCATCATCAGCATCACGGAACTCTTGACGACAATCAGGATAGATTGCATGATCTCCAGCGTGAATGCCAAGCGCAATTGCAGTTTCTTGATCTGTATTCTTAACTACAGAGAGAGCTACAGCTTGCACTAATGAAGCAAAGATCTTATTACGGTTAGGTACAACAGTTTGCTTCATATTATCTTCGGCATAATGTCCTTCTGGGACATCATCGCCTCCGCTTACTAGAGCTGAGGATAATAGCTCAGTAATACCATCAAGCTTAATAACTTGATATCTAATATTATGGCCTCTTTCAGCCAAATAGTCAACTAATAATTGTGCACGTTCAAGCTCACATACATGTTTTTGACCATAATTCATAGAAAGAGCAGTAACATTTTCTGCACCGACCTCCGCAATAGAGCGAAGAAGTAAAGTAGAGGAATCCATACCTCCGGAAAGAGAGACAACAATATTTTTCATTTTAGTACTCCAAGATTGAAAGCGGTATGTTTTTTTGAGTGGTTAGCTTTCATGAACCACTTATTGACGCATAGTTTTATCAGTTAGGTTATATGCATCAGTAATCGGTTGTGCATGCAATAGTTGAGGACTACTTGCACGTACAGGGTTAATATCGATACCACCACGGCGGGTATATAGACAGGTAACCATTAATTCATCTGGACCGAACTTGTCATGTAAACGTTTATAAACACATTCACAGATCTCTTCGTGGAAATGATTCTCTTTACGCATACTTACAATATACTGTAATAGAGATTCAGGTGTAGGTACTTTATCACCTTCAATATGAATATAGATATCGCCCCAATCAGGCTGATTAGTTACTCGACAGTTAGAGCGAAGAGATTTAGATTGATATTTAACAGGACGCCCAGTATCGTTAATAACGAGTTTTAAGATATCAGGATCTTCGTTATAATGATCGAATTCAATAGAAGTAACATCTACGATTTCTTCAAGAGGCATAAAAGTACCTGCTACAGGACGAGCAGTATACTCTTCATTCATATGAAGACAAACGGTTAATTGATCATCATATCGAAGACCAAGAATAGGTGCTATATCTTTTTGTACTTGCTCTTCTACATTAGCAATTACTTCTTCAACAGTAGCGCCCATCTTAGCCATATTATAAGAGTTAAGATACAGCTTGGCTGACTTAGACTCAACAATACATTCTGAATCAGAAGGATAAGACCAACGAATCAAACCTGATACAGGAAAACCATTATCTAAAAGACAGCTAAACTCATAACCATTCCAAGTATCAATACCATAAAACAATTCTGATCCATCATTACTAATATCATATTGTGTACGATTAAGATGACGTGGAACACCTACAAGCTGTTCTGGATCAACCTCATCAGGCGTCTCATAACGCATCATCGTCTTACCGTCAGACGTCTTACCTAGTACTTTACTAGCAATCTTTTCAATTTCATCCATTTCGTTCTTTCTCCAATGCATCCCGTGCAAACTCTAAAAAGGTAATCGCTTTATTTAAATCAAACAATACATCGTCTTTCTTACCTAGACGCCACAAATACTTAAACGCTTGATAGCGATTATAATCAGTAAATGGATCATTCTGATGCTCTTTACAAAGCTGTTTAATAACAGTAATGCACTCTACAGAGTTAGGATCTTGACTATAATGATTAGGTCTAGACTCACCCGTCTCTTCAATCTCACCAATAGTAATAGTATTTGTATCTGTTAAGTCTAATGTAAGAGATCCTACATCACCAGTAGATTCATCTACCATTAAACTTTCAAAAAACGTTTTATCTTTTTTGCTCATAATTTACCTTTCAAAAAAAGAAGCCATGCTTCTAAAGAAGTCTTTCTTAAAGTATTATACAACTCTTCTTTAGAATTGCAAGTATTATCTACAATGTATTCTCTCTCTATAGATCCAGAATCAACCTTAGCTACTACTTTATGAACTGTAGACCCAATAAGGTTATATTTCTCTATGTTCTGCCAAGTTAGCTCTTGCGGATCTTTACCTTTTAATTCAGGATATTGAGAAATGTAAGCTGGATGCCCGTTGTAAATATCAATACTTGTATTGCAAGTCTTTTCACTTAATACACGTAAATATCCATGAAGAGTTACTAATGTATTACCTTTAACCTCTTCCATATATTGTAATGTTTCTTCTATACCACTATGAGACATTACAGCTACTCTATTATGAAGTTTAGGATTAATTTTCTCTATATCACTATTGTTAGTAAAAATACGAGACGGCCAAACACCTAAGCGTTCAGCTATATCAACAATCTCCGTACCTGTTTGAGAAAATAAAGCAATCCATCTAGGCACGGCAGTACTCCCTAAATCTATCGATATTATATACTATATCGTCCCAAGATGCAAGTACATCTTCTTCCATAATAGTAAACATTTTAAGCGATTCTTTATTGTTCAAACCACCATCAAAATATCGAATACCTTTAATACCATGCATAACTGGATTAGATGTATCTAGAGAATCAATCCAATCATACCCGACATATTGTTCAAACTCTTGAGGTAAACCACAACCGAGTAAGTGATGAGGTTTATTCTTATTAATTACATTCTCTTCAATCATTCTAGCAATAGTATGTTGGCGTCCAGCCATCATATTAAAATACTTATTCTCTAATCCCATATCTTGAAAGAACGGATGGTTGAATGACATAGCTACTTTATCTACTTTATCATTATTCGCGAGAATTACATAACACTCTACTAGCTCTTCATAGGTAGAACCTTGCGCAACTGCAATACGTTTACCAGGAAGATCTGGATACTTTTGCACGAAGTTATTAAAACTATTGAGAGTAGCATTTTTATTATCTAATACATCAGGTACAATATACCAAGTAGGTTTTAATTTTTCTACCCAATAAGCAAAACGATCACTATCCCAAGCTGTACCTAGTTCAAAGATAGAATTATCAAGAATAATCTCTCTACCTTTATCACGAGCTTCTACAAACTTATTATAATATTCTTCATTCTCTTCAAATAGATGTACTAGAGCATAATCATAATCTGTTATCTCTTGTACTCTATCAAAGATACTTAATGGTGCTTCATGTGCGATTTTCATCGTGGAGCAAACTCCTGTTGTAGTTTAACATTATCAAAAAACTCTTTCTTAACATCACCGTTATTAAACTCACCATGCAACACCGTAGTTTGAGTAAGAGAGCTATGAGCACTAATACCTCTATTCTCACAACAACCATGAGTAGCTTGAATATAAACCGCTACATCTTCACTATCAGTTGCTTTACGAATCTCGCGAGCAATATCGTTGCAAAGTTCTTCTTGTAGAGTACCTCGACGAGCACACCATTGCGCAATACGAGTATACTTAGATAGACCAATAACTTTATTACCAGGAATAATACCGATATAAGCAACACCTGTTACTGGCTGGTGATGATGAGAACACATAGACTTAAGTTCAGAACGTACTACAAGCATACCTGTATAACGATCTTCACCTTCATTAGGAAATGCAGTAGCATTAGGCGCTGGATCATAACGACCTGACATAATTTCGTTTACATACATTTTAGCTAGACGTCTCGCCGTTCCCATACTATTAGGATCATTATAGCGGTCTATCAGTAAAGAGTCAAGCACTTTTTCAAACTGCTCGGCTGCATCATCAATAATTTTTTCTTTATCACCAGCTTGCAATATTTCAGAAATATTATCTCCTGCCCAATAACGAATTTTAGCGTCTTCTAGACGCGCCTTGATTACTTCACTAAAACTCATAATTACTCCTCATAGATTGCTGAGTTCGAACCATGCTCAGCACATTCACAACGTACACAATAACAACGATTATCTGTAATATCACGTACAAGCATATCTGCAAATCTAAATGCGTGTTCTGCAAACTTCTCTGCACCAACACCATCAAAGATTCTAAGTTCTGCTAGACCTAACGCTTCTAGTTTTTGCAACTCTTCTAGAAAAGGATCTGCTTTATCTACAGCTACTTTATGATCAAAACTATCTTCAAGCCAAGCCTTCAAAGGTTTTAGTCCTCCAAAGTCTACTGCCCAGTTTTTATTATCTAACTCATCACAACCAAAAGTAAATGTAAATGCTAAACTATAACCGTGTAATAGATGACAGTGAGAATGATCAGCATTAGGTTGACGGAAGACTGCTGATAAGCCGATATTATGTCCGTAATGTTTTGTACTATAATATTTTGCCATTATTATTTACCTATAATATTTTCCCAGAGATAAGCATGTACTCGAGCTGCTACTCGATAGCCACGCTGTAACGTTTCGTCAGCAATTACGTGAGCTGGAATATGACCATCAATCTCACCTTTCTGACCCTCTACTGTTCCGCCAAGAGGCATAATCCAGATAGGGTATGTAATACTATGATTACGGAACATCTCGATAATTTCATCAATCTCATCCCATGCTTGTTGTGTTCCGTTACATACAAACTTGATCTGACCATTAGGTGAGAGATCTTGATATTGTTTAATTATTTCTGGCTTGATAGCTTTAGCGCGCTTTTCACCAGCTACTGTCCATAGTTTAGGACTTACTGAAAAGAATAATTCTTGTTTAGTTTCAATCTGTTTCCAATTCCAGTAATCAAAAAACTCATCGGTTAACTTTTGTGTACCGTTTGTTTCAAAAGTAACAGAAGGAATATTTTGACCTGTCTTTTGATAATAGTCCATAATCTCTACAGTTGCAAGCTGAGCATGACGCATCAAAGGCTCACCACCTGTAAAGCACATATGAATATTATTATCAAATGATCTATTAGGTATAGAGTCTAAAATGCGTTCGGCAATCACCTCAGGGGTTGCTTTATGCTGTAAATGTTTAAACTTTTTTGACCATGAATAAGAAGAATCACAACCGTATGCGAACACAGGAAGCTTTTCTATCTTATCATAGTCTTCTACATTTACATCTTGATATGGGAGTTTATAAGTTGATGGATCAGTTGGATCTTTTTGACCAAAACCATCGCACTGTAAGTTACAGAGAAAGAACCTTAGCCATGCTGTTGGTTCACCTGTATATTTTCCTTCACCCTGCATAGAGTAAAAGATTTCAGAATAAGCGTATTCTTTCGGGGACATTTAAGACTCCTAGTTTTGTTATAGTAGTGGAAGGGCACTACTTTCATATTTTACTTAGCTTCTTTTTATTAGCAGCACGTAGCTTATCTAACTTTTTTTTCTGTTTTCTTGCTTGCTCTCGATGATACGGATTAGCACGAGTATGGAATAATACTCCATCCATATGATCACATTCATGCAAGATTGCTCGAGCAGGAATACCATCATATACTTGCGTATCAATAACTCCACGAGGGTCAGCAAAACGTATACGAACAGTTGCTGGGCGTTTTACCTTCATAAACAAACCAGGGAAGGATAAACATCCTTCCTCAATCAACACCTTTTCATCAGAAGCATCAACAATTCTTGGATTGAAAAATACTTTGATATTGTCAATATCACCAGGATCACCAGCGACAAATACTCTATATGGAAGACCAACTTGACAAGCTGATAAACCAATACCCTTATTATATACCATAGTCTCTCTTAAGTCAAGAGCTAATTTTTCTGGGTCTACTTGAGGTTTATCAAAATCAAAAGATTCACATTTTTGCTTTAGGATGGGATCATCCTGTTTCACTAAATTCATTATCATGCTGCAATCCTACTAAAGTTTTTATGTTTCTCAAAACGAATAACACTATGAAATTTATCATAGAGTTGATCACCTTTATGACTTATTATAAAGACATTAGTGTCAGAAGTCAAGTCATTTAGTATCTTTAAAAACTCTTCTGTACCTGTATTATCTAAGGATGAGTCAAAAACTTCATCCATAATAAGAAGATTAGTACTTACTGAGTTACGAAGCTTAGATACAGCTCTCCAAGTAAACAATAATGCTAAATCAATGCGCATTTTTTCACCTTCTGAGAATGAAGCATATGAAAACACATCACGAAATCTGCTCTTAATTGTTTCATTAAAGTTTTCATCGAGCTGAAAGTCAACAAAGAAGTCCATAGCAGCAAGATACTTATTAATAAGTTTATTCATTACAGGTATATATTGCTTAATAATACGAGTCTTAATACCTGAGTCTTTTAGAATCATAGAAGCAATATCTAAAACAGAGCGCTCATTAATTAATTCTTCTTTATAAGCTTGAAGTTTGACTAATGCTTTTTCTAATGTTTCTAGCTTCTTTTTATCTGACTTGTCTGATTTATTACTATCATCAATACTATTAATATCTTCATTAATACTGTCAATAAGTTTATTTAAAGCATTAATATGAGAATTATTGCTACTAATTTCATTCTGCTTAGATGAAATATCTAATTGTACACTGGAGATCTCTTGAATACGAGTATTGATTAATTGCCATTCTTCTTTTAGCTGAGAAAAACCATCGTTAGTTTCTTTTAAAGAAGCTTCTTTTTCTTCAATAGTTTGATCTTTAAAATCTTCTTCAATATCCTGCTTACATACAGGACAGTTATCATGATCTTGATAGAACTCAATATCATGCTCAAGCTTTTTAATTTTTTCTTGAAGTTTATATTCTAGCTGTTCTACTTTAGATTTCTTTTTAGTTAAGCTTTCAAAATCAGAAACACTTTCTTGTAATGTGTTTACTTGCTCCTGTAATGCATCTATTAATGTGTTATAATCTTGCTTTTCTTTTTCAGCTTTAGCAATTTTTACTTTAGCTTCGTTAACACGTTTTTCAGTATTTTGCTTTAATTCATTAATATACTGATGCTGCATTTTAATTTTTTCTTCAGCAAGATTAATATTATAATCGTTATCTAGAATTTCAGATTTATTATTATTTACTTTATCTTTTAGAAGAGTATTCATCGTAGAGAAGATTTGAATATCAAGTAAGTCTTCAATAACTTCTCTACGATGCATAGAAGGTAATTGCATAAAAGGAACAAAAGTGCTACTACCTAGAACAACAATCTGACTAAAAGATTTATGATTAAGTTTAAGAATATTTTTCTCTAATACTTCTTGATAGTCTCTAGCAGCTGCGTCTTGATTAACAATATTGCCGTTTTCATAGATCTCAAACTTGTTAGGTTTAACACCTCTAACAATTATATATTCTTTCTTTCCAACACGAAACTCAACTTGTACTTCTAAACCTTTTTGGTTTATAGTATTCATAAGTTGAGGTTTATTAATTTTACGGAATGGTTTACCGTATAAAGCAAAAGATAAAGCGTCGAGCATAGTACTCTTTCCAGCACCGTTTTCACCTACCACTAGTGTAGATTTTGCTTTATCTAATTTTAATTCCGTAAACACATTGCCGGTAGAAAGAAAGTTCTTCCAGCGTAAATATTTAAAATAAATCATTTATCAATATACTACCATATGTGAGTTAAACGCTATACTAACTCTTGATTCTTCTGTATTGTTTGTACCCACACTATGTTCTATGTTAGATGTAAAAATTACAGCAGTGCCTTGAATAGGTTTAAAGCAATATGCATTCCACATGTGTTGTGACATATTATTTTTATCAAGCCAGCCTGTTGTATAATCACGTAACGATCTATCTCTATTAAAACATATGTTACCACCATCTCCTTCTGGAACTTTAACGTAATATGAACTTGAAAGTATAGAATGTGGATGTATATGAGGAGAATTTCTACCACCTTTTGGATTAATATTAATCCAAAAATTATCCACATCTAAATGTTTAGCATTTTCTTTAACAGCTATATCATTAAATGCTATACGCATAGTTTGATATAATTTTTCTAACTCTGTACCAACATGTTTAGTAACGTCTATATCGTTAGATTGATAACCATCTACATTAGAAAGTTTTCTTCCCTCGTTTTCTGATAATTTATAACACTCTTCTAAGAGTTTTTCATTATTAATATTTTTAAAATGATATTCCCAGAATACACTAGGCATTATTTCATGTCTATAATTTTTCATATTATTAACTTACTGATAATGCTTCAGAATATAAATCTTTTATTGTAGTTTCAAGTTGTGTTTTATTTACATTAACTTCTAGATTATCAATATATTTGTGCAGAATAGTCATTGTATCTTCTGCTTCACTAACAATATCATCATCGGATTCTAAATCTAAATTTAAATGATCTTCAACTACTTGAATATGAATAGGGTTTACTTTTTCTAGTCTCTCCATAAACATATCAAACCAATAAGGATTAGTTTTATTCTTAATAACTACTTTGACGTAACTATTTGCTAAACGTTCATAGTTTTGATTAACAACATACTCCATAGTTTTATTTTCATCATCATAGAATATTTTATTAAACATTGTGTATGGGTTTTTAACGAATTCTATTGTCCTACTATCAGTATCAAAAATATGAAAACCGCGAGGATCATCAAAGTCTGACCAAGTAATTTCGTAAGGAGAGCCGAGATAGTTAATGTTACCGACTGTACTTTTATGGTGAAAATGTCCAGAACATACAATATCAAACTTATTGAAAAGAGAACTATCAAAACCGTGATCATTAATCGCACCTCTATACATTTCAAAACCTTTTAACTCAAGGTGACCAAACAGTACTTGAGCTGTAGTTTTATTTACTTCTTTTAAAAACGGTTCAATATTACTACTACATAACCATGGTAATAACATAATATCACAACCATCAAAGTTTAAAACTGCAGGTTTATTATCATACCATTTAATTTTCTCATATCCAGTAGTTCCATACAACTGCTGCATAGAGTTAATTTCATTTGTATTTTTATAATACGTATCGTGATTACCAATAATGACATGCATAGTATAATCGTTCTTAATGATAGGATCAATAAAAACTTTTTGCATATGAGCTTGAGTTTGGTAATTAATATATTTGCGTCTATCTACAATATCGCCTAGATGAATAATTGTATCTATATTATTCTCTTTTAGATATGGAAAGAAAATATCTGTATAAAATTTTCCGAAATAGTCTGCAAACGCTGTATTATCATTACGAGCACCAAAGTGCGTATCAGTTACTAGCGCTATTCTCATCTAATTTTTTCTGCTCACGTTTATTGACTTTGCGACGTTTAGTCTCTTCAAAATCTTTAATAAAATTACTCATATAATCTGATGACCACTCACTCATCTTAATACTGTCATCAAAGTTTCCACCAATGTCATGAGTTTGTCTATCTGATGTCATATGCATCATGTTAACATTCTCAGTCATTTTATACTTTACATATAATAGCTTTTTTTCTTTCTGAATGCGACGTAAAAATGCAAACCATATAATTTGAGTAAAATATGCAAATGGATTGTTTGACTTATCAGGATTAAAATTATCGATATATTGTAGACAGTTTTCTATACCATCTGAAATCATATCATCTTTAAATGTATAATTAATAAAATTAGGTTTACGAGCAAGATGAGTAGCAATCTTCATAATGCATTCACCGACATAATTAGGTACTCGCGGTCGTGGTTTACCTTCTGCTTCAGCTGCTCTTACTTCATCACGATACTTAATAAGCGCGGCTAAGAAATCTTTATTATTTACATATTCGTTTCTTTTACGTTTAGCCATAACTATACCTTATTAGAATAAACAATTATATTATAGTATAAATTTAATAAAAGTGCAACTACTAATGTACTGTATTAGTCTCAAAATCGTTAAAGAATTCTTCTTCTATATCAGATAGTTCATGATGAACTTCTTCTAAACTATAATTATAGTAACTTTTTAACATTTGATTAGGTTCTGCATCTGCTACAATTTGCATTTTATGTATTGAAAACGATGTTTCCTCTGTTTCTAACCATGCAGATGCAACTAAATTGCCCTCGTTGCCACTTTTATGCACTAATGTAAACTGTATTGGGTCTTGAATCTGCACGTAAGGACTAGCGTCGTTTCTAGTTAATTTTGCAACGATGGTATCACCTGATGTTAATTTTATTACTCTGATACCTTTATGCATTTTTACTCCAGTTTTATTTTATAAATTTTATATTGGAATTGCTCTTCGTTGTATATTTTTACTCTTTCATACAAATGTCTGAGTGTGTAGTTTACTTTCTTTTTATATTGTAGATCATCAGCAATATCATATAATGTCATTGCTTCTTTTGTATCACTCTTTCTAAGTCCCCTTCCAATCGATTGTAAATTTCGGATACGAGATTTTGACGGGGAGGCAAATATAACATTATGTAGATTTTTGATATTGACTCCGGTACTAAACGTTCCATAAGATGCAATAATGACTGCATCGTTTTCACGTTCTGCGATTTGTCTAACACTTTCTCTTGTTTCAGCATCCACACCACCAAAGACAAAAAATACTTTTCTTTTACTATTTAGGGATTGTTCAATCTGCGCGTATAATTCTTTACCATGCTTTTCTACATATTGAAAGAGAATAAGAGTATTACCGTTTAATGATTTTGCTAGATTAGTAATAAATTTGTTACGTTTTTCGTTTCGAACAATAAAATCCATCTCATCTTGAAATTTATTATCTTTATTTATTTTAGCTGTTTCTTCAGCATATTTCAAGACTAAAATTTTAATTTTTAAGTCTGCAACTGTCCCTTGTTCAATTAAGTCTTTCGTCTTAACAAAGTTTTTAACAGCACCGAATAATCCTTCTAATACTAACTTATGTGTTTCTGTACCATCTAAAGTACCGGTAAATCCAAAACGATATTTACAATCTGTCAGTTTAGTCATAATAGAAGTAAGAGATTTAGCTTTAAATAAATGTGCTTCATCGCCAATAACTACATCAAATTGATCAAACCAAGCTTTTGGCATTTTATATACAGATTGCCATGTAGTAACTGTTATACGCTCATCAATATTATGCTTGTCCACACCAGCTGTAATTAGCTTACAATCTTCTTTAAAACCATAATCTTTAAAGTCACCAGCCATCTGAGTAACAAGAGATACTGTAGGTACAATAATTAATGTTTTATGCTCTTGATAAAACTGAGTAAGCAAGTATATAATAAGAGACTTACCAGAGGCAGTAGGTGATAGAATCATTGCTCTATTCTCACGAATACAATGAGCAACTGCTTCAGTTTGATAGTCTCTAGGTTCGAATGGTAAGTTTAAAGTAGATGCAAACTCTTCTACTTCTGATAGAGAGCATTCATTAGATAGTTCAAGAGTATCATCAAACTCTAAATCATAATCTCTATCTTTACAGAATGCTTTAATGTATGGAAGTAATCCAAGGTAAATAGTATTTTTATTACCGTCAAATAAACGTATCTTTCCATCCCAGAACTTATTTCTATAAGCGGGCATAAATTTATACCCTGGAGCATAAAATGAAAAGAATTCATTCAATTCACGTCTCACGCCTCCAGAGCCATCAACTCTTAAGTATGTTTCATTCACCTTGGATAATGTAATCAATTCTCTAAATACCGAAGTTGGTAAGCTTTCTCCACTCGATTGCATTTTTTATATGGAAGGTCCTATTATTAATATTTTTCATTATATCTTCCAATAACAACACCACCTCTTCTTGATACGCAATCTTTGTGAAGAGCTTAATCATTTCATCATCACTATCTACATAACTATTTATATCTTGCTTGAGAATGGTACGAGACCATGGTTCTCGCTGGATCTCCTTAAGATCCTCTGGGTTGTTTAGATCACCCTTGTAGTACTCACCGAGTACCTTCACTAACGTTTTTTTCTGGATATTTAATTTACGAAGCTTAAGCTTCTGCTGATACAAAATCTTTAAATACTTTGCATGTAAGTTAGGCACGCTAAGACTCTCACGATCTAGATCAACATCATCGATCTTTGCATCTTGAGTCCACATATCCATGATATCTTCAATATTCATTATATATTATCCAGTCTTAAAAACACTACACGTTCATTATAATATTAAAACACAGTTAGTGCAACTGTTTTATGCTACTCTTTCTATCTCATATGTAGAGTATCTAAATGTAGCTGTGGCTTCAAGATACTCAATATCAGTCAAAGATGCATCAAAATTTAGTTCTGTAAGAGAAATAGGAAATAAGTTTTTAAATGTAATACGAAGATTAACATTCATATTACTTGTTAGTATTAATAAGCTTCCATCTGAATATACAGCACCACTTGTATTGTATGCACCTCTAGCATATCCAGACTGATTTAAAATATCTTCAGGATAACCTAAGCTTAGAAGCCAGTTATGTATTTCAAGATAGTTTTGCAAGTCTTCATCTACTCTAAAGCGAATTGAAAGAGGTTCAAAGCGTAACTTATCACCTGGAAATGGTAATCTTACGTTTGGGTTCTCAGTATCGATCTCTCCAAGGCTCAGAGTAGGAATAGGTACACTGTATGTGAAATAGTTAACACCAGGAGTTCGATTTAATACAAACCGAAAGCCAGTAGGAGATAACATATTTTTATTTTCTGGTTGTGCATATAATGCGCCTGATTCAGCCATTTTAATACCTCAATAGTTTACGTATATTTAGGCTACAAAAAAGGTTTACTAAATGCTTCGTGACCTTCAAAATACATTTGAATCATTACATGTAATGCTATATCAACTATAATAATAACAGAACACATAGCTAAAAACATAGGTAGACCGCCGTACATTATGTTCTCTCAAATAAGTCTGCAACATTACATTGCGGTTGACTTCTACAATCTCTCACATTATGTTGCCATAGTAGATCACTTGGCATCCAATCAAATTCAGGTTCATTATTATAAAAATGTTCCTGGCCAGTGCAGCCGGTTAAAAATAAGCTAGTAATTAATAATTTTTTCATAGTTAAATCCTGTTAAGTCAAAAAAAAAGGGCCCCGTGAGGAGCCCTTGAAGTGGAAGGTTAACCCTTCTCTTTTTATTATTACATAAGGTTAGATACGTTAACCAGTCTGTAGTATACGTTCTTATCAGCGAATGCGATAGAACCGTTACCTGCTGTTGCACCTTTAGCAAATGGATTCGCGACCATACCGTAGCGAGTCTTGAAGCCAATTTTTGGCTGGAATGTGTTCTCGCCAACCGCACGTACCATCTGTAGAGGTACATATGGGCAGTAGAACAAGCCAGCGTCAAATGCGCTAGAACCTTTATAACCAATAGTCATGTACTGGTTACCAGATGCACTTGTGAAGTATGGATCGATGTATACGCGGATACGACCGTTCAAGATACCTGCAAAAGTATTACCTGTGTCATCTACATTCAAGCTAGCTGACAACGCTGGAGTATAATCCAATACACCTGCCATTTGAAGT